>Ga0315315_10000310_pt1 | contig 39165 bp, 51 predicted proteins | sample M140m3416metaG_FD_203699 | JGI IMG/M metagenome (GOLD analysis project Ga0315315, IMG submission 203699) | Ammonia-oxidizing marine archaeal communities from Monterey Bay, California, United States - M1 40m 3416 | ecosystem: Environmental > Aquatic > Marine > Intertidal zone | place: USA...
GTCATGCAGGGGGTCGTCTACCCTAAATCGGGGGGTGTCTCATCCTGAGATTGAGACAATGATGATGAGAATCATTCTCAATAGTGTCTTATTGAGAATCATTATCAACAAGCAATTGATATTGATAATGATTATCAACAAGCTATTGAGACGATGATAATGAGAATCATTCTCAATAGTGAGGTAGTGCCAGTCAAACTGTCACCCCCCCCCATATTGTGGGGCATCCAATCCTGCCCACCTGTGACGCCTCGTGCTGCGTCCTGTGTCATGCCGGTGTGATTACCCATCCTATGCACAGAACGTCACAGAGGGGGCATCCTGTGGCCCCTGATGGGGATATCCTGTGCCCTTTACCCTGTGCCCTGTGGTTATGCTGTGCCCTGTGCCCTGTGCCCAGTTGCACCCCCCTACCCTATGTGGTGCCCCGTATGTGGTGCCCTGCCCTGTGTGGTGCCCTGTGTGGGTTGCCCTGCATGTAGTGCCCTGTGTGGGTTGCCCTGCATGGGGTGCCCTGTGGTGCCCTGTGCCCATACCAACGAAATAACCCCGCTAGGGGTTGCCTAGCGGGGCTTGCGATCTGTCTGCTGTGCTTTTGGTGGCTATGCCTCCCAATACTCATTAAGGTCTATTTCTGTAGCAGAATAGAAGAATATAGCCTGTAAAGCCGTGGCGTCGTCCAAGCAGGCAGCCTTGTGGTCGCAGCCGTCATCCTGCAGGGCCCTACTCATGCCGATAATATCAACGGTATACACTAGGGCATTTGTTTCTTTGCATTGCTCGATGTTTTCCCGTAGATGATCAGCGATTGAGTACTTGCCAGAAACATGATCGAGCCAACCGGCCTCTTCGTCTGTCAACTGGTACTTTTCACCGTCAACGAGTTGATAATGGAAGTTCTCAAATTTGCAGTCTTGTGATTTCAGTGATTCGCCAGTATGGATCATATCTTTTACCCTTGTTTTGCTGTGCTGGCTGGTGTTATTTGCTTGAGAGCATCTTGTAAACGGTATCCCTAGTGACGCCTAGAGAGCGGGCAACAGCCGACACATTGCCGCTGAATACTTTCATTCTCTGCTGTGCGACTCGCTTATCGTAGTTGCGGCGCAGCTCACTGAGGTCTTTAAGTCTTGGATTATTCATTGCTTCTGCTCCTGTGTTGTGTTGTGTCGTGCTTGTGATTAAAAGTCGCTGACAATGTATCTTTCGTTTTCAGCAACCTCGATAACAATTGCGTGATCGTGGAGTGCCTCTAAGAACTCCTCCACAAATTCCTCGCACTCTGCTGCCCATGCCGGATCGCTTGGAAGGTCACGCCACTGTATGTGGCCGTACTGCCTAATAAGCTCCTCTAGGGTGTATTCTGTGAACTGGCAGCGAACATCGACCACATTGAACGACCAGTCGCCGCTGCAGTCCTCGTGAAGCTCGTCTAGGTGCTCTGCCATCGCACAGGCACCTGCGTAGGTCCAGTTTGCGTTGTCGTCTTGAAACAGTTGGTTTGCTGCGTCTGCTGTTGAGATAACTTGAAAAAGCATGTTTCGGGTTCCTTGGTTACTTGGTGTAAGTGTGAAAAGCATCTTCTAGAAAGTAAAGGTAGTCCTCTAGTAGTCGTTTTAGTATTTGCATTGAATTTTAATAGTTGGACGGTTGACGAAATAAAAGATCTTGAAAGGGCCTTGTGATGATTGCCCATGCTGGACTCGCTTAACCATTGTTTTGCATCCTCGTTGGCGGGTGTTGTTTGCTTCGATGGGTGAAAGATATGGGACATATCGAACCAGTGCAAGGGTATTCTCGAACCTTTTTCCGAAAGTTTTTGTTGGCCGTTCGTTTTTCTCGTGTTTTGCGGTGCGAAACCGTCAAAAGTTTTTCCGAGAACTGTCGACCACAGTGGACACAATGTGTCCAGCAGAGTCGACAGAGGGCTTTTTTTAGTCGCTTCACAGGCGATAATGAAAACACGCAAGGCAGGCGTGACAGCGTCGAACCACGTCGATCACTTCGGTGGCAACTGGCTCGACAGCAACTACATCGACTGGCTCGACAGTAACCACATCAACTGGCTCGACTGGAAGGGGGTGAATTAAGTCCAGCTTGATTCTCAACAAGGAAAGTATGCACTATTGAGACTGATTCTCAGTTGACATTTTGGCAGGGGGGGGTAGCAAACCACCCTGTCACTTTGACACTGTCAATCTGGCAGTGCCATTTTGGCATGCCATTCTGGCAGTCGCTTTTTTTCCGAATGTTGGTCCACTTTTGACTTTTCTTCGGCAAAATCTGAGAAACCTCTATTAAAGCATTTTTCCCAGAGCCGCAAAAAAAATTTCAATGACCTTGGTTCAGGTCTCTGTGTCTCAGGTCGTGGCAGTGCCCGCACAGGGACACGAGGTTTTTCCACTCATACATCAGTGATTTGTCCGTAAGAATCGGCACGATGTGATGTACTTCGCTTGCAGGTGTTACCCTGCCTTTTGCCTCACAGTCTTCACACAGCGGGTTGATGGTTCTCTTACGCTTGGAGAGCATGTTCCATCTGTGGTCATACAACCTTTCCCTGCCTGCCTGTGAGGGCCTACGACACTCGCTACACTTCGCTGTGGTGTATGTGTGACCGTTGGGGCAGATCTTCTTCATGTCTCGTTAGAATGGCTGTGAGGGTGTGTTGCGTGCGTCTCAAAAAGCACCCCCTAGGCACCCCCTACCCATTTCTGGGCAGAGGGTGTGGGGACGCTAGGAAGGGTTAGCTTAACCCGTTGATGTTGACGTTCTGAATGTCATTGCTAACCATGCTGATCATATTCAGCTTGGTGTAGTTCTGATCAAAGTCGTCTACGATGTTGCGGATCATGTTGGAGTATGAGTCCATGTTACCGTCACCCATGAGCCAGATCTGTGTGGCCCTTCTAGCACCTGAGTCGTACAGGCTAAAGTTAGGGTTGTTGTAGTTGCCGCTGGTCTCTCGGTAGTCGTTACCGATCTTCCACTCATTCAACCACCTGACAGGGTCGGAGATCATCAACTCAACCTCTGCATCGCTTGGCATAGATGTACTACGCTTCAGGGTTGTGACGATCATCGAAGCTACCTTGCCGTGGAAGGATCTGTTAGACCCTCTGCCACCAACAGTGAACTCGCCTAGGATGCTGCGATCCATTCTGCCACCATTGGTAACCCAGTTGCCTGATGTAGACAACTCACTGCCCAGTCCACCGAATGGTGTTGACCACTCTGAGCCCATCCTGCGGATACTGAAAGCATCTGCAAGGTTGGCGGCAGTTGCATCACTGCCACTTAGCCTAGTGCCGTTGTGAGCGATATAGATGCCGTGCCAACCAGTTGTGGTTGATACGTTTCCTAATGCACACTCATTCAATGCACCATCCCGACCCCACCCGAAGTGAAGGCTTCCAAACGATGATTGCCTGATGTAGATGTTGTCGCCACCAGACCCTTCCCCGCTGTTCCAGATATGCTGATTGGAGTTGTGCTTGTCTGACCGGAACACGATGGCAGTTGCCCAAGGGCGTGCCTCTGTGTCGGATGACGTATCGCCAGCACTTGCAGGAGCCGATGTGGTTACCGAAAGCCCATCCATCATCAAAGGATTAGCCAAGGATGCCCCAGTCACCTGCAATGCACGCTCGGAGGAGCCGCTGAAATCCAGTGCCTTGGTCCAAGGCGTCAGATTGTTCACAGGGGCTGAAGGGATGTCAACTAGGCTGATGCCACTCATTGTGAGAGACATCGTTCCGCCAGTCTTGGTAGCCATTACCAGAGGCAGGTCACCTGACTGTGCGGCATAGTTCTCGTAGCACGAGTATGACTGGAACTGATATTTGTCATGCTCATTGCTGAACTTGCTGACATCAGTGTCTCGCAAGACAGTCAAGTTAGTGCCATCCCACTCAATCGCGTAGTGGTAGTGAGCATTCGTTGCTGAACCTATGTTCGATTCATGTCTTGCAACAGCATCGCTACCATCTGCAATCGTGGTCTTATGGGCATTGCTTGATTGCCCTTCCCATCGCATTACTGCATCGAAGTCAGTGTGGAGGTCAACGCTGTTCCAGTTTGCACCAACCTTAGGAACGCCGATGTATGCCTTCTCAAGAGGGTTTGTGCAGTATGGAAGAACATTTGCTTCGATCCATGACTTGTTGACCAACAGACGCTTGCCAACAGGAAGCACCTGATCAAGGCTAACAACTCCGCCGCTGCCAAGAGTGGTTGGATCATCCATGTCCCCATGCTCTTGCGTGAAGCCAGCAGGAGGATCTCCAGCGTAGTTAATATCTGCACGAGTGAATGCAGGGATGCGTGTTGTTGTGCTGTATGCAACAGGCACGCCAATCGTCAACGTCTGTGATCCACTGTAGTTGTCTGACGATGTTCTAACGAGAACGCCATCGCGGTACAATTCAATAGGACCGTTATCCGAAGGGAACGCCAGCTTCCACTGGATGTTGTCGTTCGACTCAGCATAGGAAGCACTGTTGCTGTCAGTCCAACCGATTGCCCAGTTGTGGTTTAACGTGCCGGTCCAGATGGTCGCCTTGACCTGCCAGTCCTGCGTGTTGTTACCCAACTGTGTGGTCATCTTGTCGATGCCAGCATCTGCAATGCCGATCTGAAGATACTGACCAACTCCACCAACAGGAGAAGCATTATGCTGCGTCCAGATGATCTCTGTCCCAACATCAAGGCTTAGGTCAACATCAAGATTGACTGCACCGCTGTAGTGGTGAACCGTGTCAGGCGATTGCGTGATAGGGTTCTGACCGTAAATGGTCGTGCCACTGATAGCGTTCTGAGATACATCGTCTGTGACTGTTAATGTGAACGTGCCTTGGCTTGAACCGTAGGCATTTGTTCTAGTGACAGTTACAACGTAGTCTTGGTCGCCATAAACGTGGCGAGTAGTTCCTTGTACAGCGAAACCGCCAGTGAAGCTGAGTCCATCAGGCAGGCCAGACACGCTGGTCGTGTAAGACACATCTTGTGGAGAAACTTGAATAGCTACAGTATCGCCTTCACTGAATGTGTAGTCGGGTCCACTGAACGGGCTTGGAGCTTGGTCTGCATTTGTCAGTGTTGTGATCTCTGTCCAGTTGATCGCGTTACCATCGAAGGTCATGCCTTGACCAACAGGCGATATCCCGTGATTCATCTGGTGTGCCGTGTTTGGCATGTACCAAGTAGTGTTGGTTGGGTCGTCAGGGTAGACGTGCTGATGGCTACCATTGTCAACACCAGATTCGGTAAGCTCGTAGTAATCAGCTTCTGCCTCTGTAGCAAACAGTGGGTAGCTGTAGTAACCATCTGGGCTTTCAACATACCGGAAGTACATGACAGGTGCAGCAGGCTCAAGCAAGTGAATCTTTGGCTGTGTGTGCAGACGCCCACGTGTGCCATAAATCTTCACTCCCAGCTTGAACTCTTGACCATCCTGTACAGCGAATGATGAACGCTGGATCTGTTGCCACGATGACTCGCTAACATCCCAGTAGCTGATCTCGATGTAGCCATTGGCGTCGAGGCCAACCTTCATCTTGATAGGTGCGTCTGCGATGTAGTTGTCACGCTCTTCGCTCGTGCCGAAGTTGTACCAACCATTGCGGAGCGAAGCAGAAGTGTTCTGCCCGTAATAGGTCCACGGTCCTTTGTTGCCAGAGTGGAACCAGTGGCTGTGCAGGTATCCCCAGTGTGCTGAGTTTGCAACACCGTCACAGAATCTGTTGGGATCGCCATAGCTGTCAACACCGTACTCGACATCGCCGTCAACCTGAACAAGACCAAAGCCCATTGAATCTGTTACGCGGATATCGAAGGTAAAGTATTCGCCAGCTTGGTCGATAGTATCGCTTGAGAGCCATCCACACTTGTTGTAGTGCGATGCACTCGATGCAAGGATGTCGTCACCAACTGGGTTGATCGCATTGTCACCAACTGAGTTGCCGCTGGCGAGCGTGCCGCCAACATCTGCAATCATGGTTGCGTATGGATCACTAATAACCACACTCTCGAATGCACCAACAGTGAACAGTTCGTTCAGTGCGTTGACAACATCGTTTGGTCCACCAGAGATGAAGTCCCCGTTGATCTGAAGGTTCTCGTGTGGGCAGTCTTCGTAATGAACGATAGCGTTGCCACTGTGGTCTGCCGACAGGATGTCAACCAAACCATCTGGACCAAGAACAGCCTTCAGTGTGTTCACACCGAAGTTCTCGCCATTGTCAACCATGATGGTTGTGCTTGTGGCATCGAGAACGAAGTTGGGATGCTCATCCAATGAAGGACGCACAGCACCGCCAGCCGAGTAGTTAGATGCCTGCTGGTTGATGTACTCTGCAACTTGTGCAACGCTGTATCCCAAGTCTGCAACAAGGTTCTCGCCAGCTTGGTTCTGTACACGTGTAGCCTTCAGCCTGCGGAACAGCTTGCGGAATGTAACACCATCACGCTCTAGTCGGTCTGTACGCTGGATGACAATTCGGTCTGTCTCGTTTGCCTTGACAGTCGCGATAATTGTTCCAAGGAACTTTGGCTCAACAGTCGAGCCGTCAAAGAAGATACAACCCTTGTTGCTATCTCCGTAGATTTGTACTTTAGCCATTGAATGATTCCTCTAGGATTGAATGTACCAAGTGAGTGCCCGCATACGCAGCGTGCCTTCAACTGTTGAACGGACTTGGAAGCGGCACTTACCTGCATCGCCTACGCCATTGGTGTCAATCGTGTCACCAACAAAGAAGGAGAGCATAGGCTCTGCATCGTACTCAAGATCTGCACCGTTGTTCATGTTCAATGACACATCTGCAATAGGGAACTGCTCACTTGGAGTAGTGCCGCTGTGTCGATCAAACAACAGTCTCGTCTCCAGTTGTGCCTCATCAACATCCGGCTCAAATGTGAGCGATGCACGGAAGTTTACGGAAGCACGGGTTGTCAATCCCTCGATCAAGAAGATCACAGGATCTGCGGGTGTACCAGCACCAGTATGACCAACAGCATTGGCCGCCTTCATTAAGGAAGGTCTGTTATCGAAGTTGCCCAGTGCATCAACATCGAAATTAACATCAACCCAGTTGTCTACATCATCTTCACCGATCTCTGTGACGGTTGGCACAGCACCCGTGAAGTAGAAGTTTGTGAGCAGGCCGTAGTAGCCTTGGATGTCGTCTGCAACCAAGTTGCTGATCGCATCGTTGTCCACGCTCGTGTACTCAGTGCCATTGTGAATGAGAACCTGATCCACGGTACCATTTGGCATATGCTCAGAATCGTGCGATGGCGGAACAGGTGCAGACCTGTAGGTCAGCTTCTTGAGCAGCACGCCGCCTGAGCTTCTGACATCCAAGATATAGATATTGCCGCCAAGGCTGTCCACGCTAGTTCCCTCAAAAACACCCGTCGATGTCTCTGTGAGGGCAACACCCGTTTCGATCACCTCTCGGTGACGGGCGTTCCTAATGTCGAGAGTCAACCCCGACTGACCTGCCAGACTGGACAGGCTCAAAGTAATAGAGGCCATTAAAGAAATCCTTTAACAAAAAAAGAAAGCCCCTGAACGCTCAGGGGCTGTGGTTTACCGTAGTTTCTAGCCAATCCAAGGCACGTCACAACCGCTTGGAGGTGAGGTGCTTGTCAAGCTAAAGACCGTCTGTGCTGGGTCGCTTGATGTTATAGTCAAGACCTGACCCGTAGGTGTGTCATAGTTGGCAGGCGGTAACAGGTTCAGCAGGTAGACCCCGCTGTCCAGATTAAACACCACCTCACCATTGACGCCCGTAGTGAGCGACAGTGTTGTCCCATCCACATTGATCCTAGCACCTTGAAGTGCTGCACCATTGCTGTCCTGAACCCTGACAGAGGCTTGGAACATGCCCACACCGCCTGCTGACTGGTTCGTCAGATCCGTTGTGGTGTCCACCAGCGTGACTCTGGCTACAGTGTCGTTTGCTGGATCGAACGTGCTTAGACCGGCTGTGTCGGCCTTGAATGCGTCCTCACGGGTTCCATCCGTGAAGTAGGTGTAAATGTCAGCAGCCGAAGCACCGCCACCACCACCGCTCTGGTTGGTCAGGTCTGTGGTCGTGTCCACGAGGGTCACATGAGCCACAACATCCAGTGCTGGGTCAAAGTCGTTCAGGCCAGCGATGGCTGTTGTGATAGCCCCCTGAGCCGCTGTAACGTCCGCTGGCGTTGCGAAGCCTGTTGCGGTCGCCCAGTCATTCTGGTTGCCCTGAAGCTCGTTGGTATCTGCAAGGATGGCTGCAACGTCTGACGAGACATCAACAGGGGTCACGGTGTTAGCTCCGTCCGTTCCACGCATGTTGTTAGCCGAAACGTCACCAGATCCGTCAGTTGCCAGCTTGTTAGCTGGAGTGACAAGGATCAGGTTAGCAACGTCCTGAGCCGTGTGGTTTGACCCACCCCCGCTAGCAGGGTTGCTTGTTGTGACCTTACCAGCGTCAGCACCTGTACCGACGATCAGTGTTGACCAGTTGGCAGGAGCGTCAGCAGCAAGCAGTGCGTTATCTGTTCCACGCATGTTGGACGCAACAACCTGATCGCTGTTGTGGTCGAACGTGGACAGGCCAGATACATCAGCCTTGCTAGCGGCTCTTGAGGCGGCGTCTGTGATCACGAGGTCCGAGGATGGGTCAAACGTCGAGAGACCTGCTACATCGGCTTTAGAAGCGTCCCTAGAGGCTGTGTCGGTGATCACAGCGTCTGCCGTGTGGTCGAATGTGCTAAAGCCAGTTGCTGTAGCCCAATCGCCTTGGTTCTGCTGGAGTTCGTTAGTGTCTGCTAGGACAGCAGTAACGTCAGACGACACATCGACAGGAGCGACAGTGTTTGCACCGTCTGTACCACGCTCTGCTGCCTGAGCCTCAATGCTCCATGCGTTCTCGTATGCTTGGGCCGATACTGTAGCTGTCTCTTCGATTGTGAAGCAGTCACCCTCGGCCTCACCGGCTGGGTTATAGGAGCAGTCGTAGATGCCCGTTGTGGCAGCACGCTTGGTGACAGCCACAGAGTCGTTAACCGATGCACCGTTCTTCCGCACAGCAACGCTAGGAGTTGAGTCTGCATCGACCAACACGCCAGCATCTGTATACGTCCTGATTGTCCAGTAGACCGTATTGTCTACTTTGAATGTTGTTGGTCGCATTAACCAATTCTCCGTGTATAGTTTGGATTGAATGTTTTGCTGCTGAATGGGTCGTAGAACCCGCTTGGAGGGTCTGGTGGATCAGGCCCATCGTCTACCAGTTCGCACCACACTGCCGAGATCACGCCATTGCCACCTGCAAGGGATGTGTCTCTGTTGATCGTGAAGTGATCGTTGGTAAAGGTATGCTCAACGAAGTTCTCGTTGGCGTAGTCAAACCCGCTCACAGATTGGCGAGTATTCGTGATGTCAACGTACTGCGTGGTAGTTGTGGATTGGCTTAACGTGGCGAACTCAGTGCCTGCATCGCCGTCCTTGAATCTCCACCCAGTGTTCTGCCCAGCGGCTTGGTCAACGCCTGCGAAGTAAACCCTGTACTTTCCTGCACCAGAGGGTAGGTCCATGCGGAACACAGCAGAACTGTTGTTGTAAAACATGCCAGCAAGCTGTGGTGCGTTACTGCTGTTTCTGTTACGGAAGTGAGTTCTAGTGTATGTTCCGAAGTAAAACCCAAATCCCTGATCAGCGGTGTACCAGTCAGAGAATGGCGGCTGTCCCGACTGCGTGTTCGGTTGACATGGTGAAAACAGGTTGGTGTCTGTCACGTAAGTAAGTGTCTGACGAACCGCAACTCGTCTGAATGTCGGTGAACCTTGGATTCCGCGTGAAGTGGATATATGCTCGACATCTGAATCAGACAGCGACCTAGTAAAGAGCCTGACATCGTCGATGAGGCCGAAGGCACCCTTATTGAAGCCACTGTTAGTTCCGCCACCAATATTGAACTCAAGACCCGTGCGTCCGGTATCGTCGTCTACTCCCATGTACTGGAAGAATGTGAACGGGATGCCATCAATGAAGCCAGCGTAATAGCCCTGATCACTGTTGATCACAACAATGCAGAGGTGGTACCACTGGCCTGCGGTGAGTGAAGTAGTGAGGGCCTTTACATAGGTTGTGCCAGAGTCTGCGATGGCAAGCATGTAAAGCCCAGCATCCTTCTGCGAGATCATAATGTTCGCATTGACATTTCCACTAGCGAATGCACCGAAGATTCTTCTGTCAGATCCACCAGTGCTGTTCGAGTCAGGCTTGAACCAGCATGCGTAGCTATAGGCTTGATTGCCAAGCAGGATGTCCTGATCTAGCTGCACGCCCTTAGTGAAGGCGTCGATGTCATACGCACGAGAACCACTGGCACCAGTGTCGGCAGTCGTAGAAAGACCGCCAACATAGGTTCCGTGGTTCGCGTTGCCGCTGATGTCATTCGCAGAGTCGTCGAGGCTTGGGCACCACCAGCCCCATTCGTCACCTAATCCTGTAGGCATCAGTTACTCCAGTTGGAGGCCATTGCTTGAATACCTGCGATAATGTCGGCATCGCTACCTGAGCCATCCATGAGGCCGGAAACATGCTCGTTGAACAGAGCAGAGAACTTAGCGTTATCGCTGTTACGCTTCACTCTGACAGCCTCTTCGTCACGCAGTGCCTGAACAGCCGATTCATCGAGTTCTGGGTTCAGGTAGCCGCCAGCCAGTGCCACAACGGAATCAGTTAGTGAGAAGTTGATTGCACCGGCTTGTTCAAGACCTGCGAGAAGCCCCGACATCTTGCCCGCCCAAGGCTGAGTGTTCGTGTCGATGGTCATACTGCGTGGCTTGTTCAGGTGACTGAACAATTCCCCAAGTCCTTCGCTGAGTGCAGGTATTCCAATGACATTCATAAAGTCAATCAGGCTGCCTTCCCATGCACCAGAAACAGCATTGCGTTTAGCAACGCCTGCCCAGTCCAGTAGATTCTCAAGGTCTCCGCAGGGAATGTAGGAAACAGTCAGTGGGCTGTAGTACGCTACCGCCTCTTCGTTGGTCATGTCCTTAATGTCGTCGTAGTTCATAGTTCCTTAATCTCTTTGCTCGCTGGGTGAATTGAGTACATTGCTTTCCAAAGCCTCTCGCGGTCTTCGACGCACTCTCTGTGTTCAGATTTCAGCTCTGAGTAGTGACTCGAAAGCTGCTTCCACAGGTATGTGACGACTCCCGCCAGTGTTGTGATTGCCGCTATAAGGAGTCCGTTAGTTGTTGGTTCTGCCATCTTCGGGGTACCCTAGTTGTTTCATCTTGCTCTTGAGTGTTCTGTAGAACGAAGACTTGCTGCCATAGCCAGACCAAGAAAGTCCCTTGCCATCAATTACAAGTCTGAAGGATGGGTACTTCTTACCTATGTTGGAAACATACTTTATCTCCCAACCGAGTTCCTCCAATTCAGCAATGATCCCTGCTGCCTTAAATTTCTTGCATGGCGTACACCAGTCAGCGAGCTGGAGTTCTATGGTTCCCTTTACTTTGACCTCTGGCTCTACGTCTTCTATCACGACCGGCTGTGGATTCACGGCCTGAATATCGTCCGAAAGCGGCACGCAGAAAATGTGTGCTGCTATAATAAAAAGTATGGCGATGGTAATCTCTTTCATCTCAATTGCTCCTAGGTTTAACTGATCCAATTCTGATTGATTCGTAAGGGACAGCCTTGTCTCCAAGTAAAACTCCATATCCTCCGCTCTCCCCCCAATCCTTGCCCCACGAGTTGGCAAAGATAACTCCCCACTGACCTTGGTATCTGACAGCCTTCAGTAGGATTACCAAGTGGCCCCACCAAGTAAAACCGCCAGTAACAGGTGCAGGATGAAGTGGGTCGAGAAGAACGCTCATCATCTCATCAAAGGCGTTTACACCAAGATCCTCAAACTCGATAAGGTCATGCTGGTGCATATCCTCTCTGACGCTTGGAAGCGAGGGGAGCTGCCTATTAAATGAAACATTGGGCCATGTGTCTGTGGTTGCAATGCCGTGACGCTGGATGCCGTTACATGCCTGACTACCCCAGCCGCCCTCGTTCTTAAAGCCTTTGATCATGCAAGCAGTGGATGCAGGCGAGAACTCAGGTGTATTGATTCCAGTCTTGGCGTACTGCGTAGCAACTCCAGCAACAGTGCCGAAGCACCAGCAGAAGTTTGTCTGCCGCTGGTCCATTATCTCGACCCCATCACGGTGCCAATCAAGTGGGCTGGACTGGTTCTTGTCTTGCATAGCCATCAACTCAGGCCACTCCTTGCGGTCAAACACTCGCCCACCAAACGATGGGATGAGGTTACCAACTGGATCAGCCTTGAAGTCTCTTCTCTTGTATCCAGTGCCGAACGCTCTCTTGCCCCTGAGAGCCTCAGATCGCGTCAGGACGCTGTTAACTTCTCTCTTTGATTCGTATGTCATTTGGTCACTCCGATGAGTGACAGAGCCTCTGAGATGGTCTGTGGTATCTCGTAGCACTTGCCAGCACCGAAGGCATCGACAACGACGATACAGGGACAACCGAAGTTGACTGCCTGCTTGTGCATCTGGCGGACCCACTCCTCTTCTTGGAAAAGGTCGCTCGTGTCCTTGTATGATCTGAACTTCAGGCCAGCTTTTTTGCAGGCACGATGCAGTGCAGTACTATTAATAACCTGCCCTTGACCGCTGCTGATCTTGCTTCCATCCTTGAGGACGATCATGAGTGCAGGCTCAGAGATGAGGGTAACATGGTCTGCCCGATTCTTTCCAGCAACAAAGCCAGCACCAGCAAACAGGGACAACACGCCCCCTTTTGCCAACACTTCCAGCACTTCCCTGCGGTCCACTTTTGTCTTTAGATTAACCTTCGTCATTTTTACTCTCCAAGTTGCTGATTCTGGATAGGATTCGACCCAGAACATTCTCAAGCTCAGTCAGGTCCAACCCTCTTGGTGCAGGAGACATCTGACCGTCAAGCTCGTACAAGTCAATTCCGTATGACTCCAGTTTCTTGTCGAGAAGGATAGCCAGCTTCACACACAACGGACGAACCAGACGCCAGATGAAAGTCAGGAAGGTGAGTGCGATAATCCCAACGGTACAGACTGCATCAACAACCAGAGGAAGTGCCGACCAGAACAGGTCGAGTACACTGTTTCCGAAACCATTGAGGTCGCTCGGAGATGAGAAGACAGACGCTGCTGCCGCGAACCATCCCGCCGAGTGCAACTGGTACGTGAGGTAAATGACTAGGCATCCGGCGATGAATTGTAGGCTTTTGTTTTTCATTTTGCTTCCTCGAATTGTTGTGGCACGTTGTATGAGAAGAGTTTGTCTTCGATCCATCCCTCAATGTATTTGACAGCCAGCTTAATCATGAGCGAGATCAGAATGCTGGAGATGATTCCAGTGCCGAACTCCTGCTTGATTTGTCGCTGGGAGGCAGAGATGGCTCGAAAGGCCAGAAGCTCACGGTCGCCCTTTTGGGTTACGTAATTCTGACGGGCAATCTCCCGAATCCTCATCCGAGTTTTCTTTCGCAAAACCTTTCCAAGCATTTTGTTTGACCTTTTTTAGCGTTTCTTTGCCTAGTATCCTGCCAATGCGGTCAGTGCCTGCCTTCAGATTCTCGTTGAGTTTATTGAGATCAAACATGACTGCTCCTTTGCTCCATAAAAAAAAGACTGGGGCCGTGGAAGGAGCAACACCACGACCCCACCCCACCACCATTCGGATAATGGCACAGATCGGTGGGGAGGCACTTGCCTGTCTGTGACACATTATAACCTGCCTTAAAATGGCAACTCCTCCATGTCCTCGCTCGCAGGCTTTTCGCCCACATAGTGCTTGACAATGCGGTCAAACTTGCCGTCTGGCCTGATGTCGATCTCTAGAGTCTTGGCAAGACCCCCTGCACCGATGATGGCCATACACTCTGCAATGGTCTCAGGAGGCGAGGTGCTGCTTCTGGCGTTCCACCATGCCTCAAATTTCTCGCGAGCATAGCCCTTGTGGTTGACACACAGCCACTCGGATGCCCACCGCTTTTGACCACCAGTAAGTGTCCTGTCGTCGTCCACAGACAGCTTGTACTGGACACGCAGGGTAGGCAGCTTGTTCTCGTCCTTGGGAACCCACTCCTTGAATGACTCGTGAACCACGGTCCTCCGCTCAGTCTTCACGGTGATCGCAGCCTTGGTGCTGACCATGACCTTCTCACGCTCTGGAAGCTCCAGACCGCACTCAGGACACACTCTCTTGCCAGCGGCGAAGATTGCGTAACACTTCGGGCAAACACGCTTAGGCGGCTCTCCTGTGCCGTCTGTTGGGTCTTTGATGAACCCCTCACCGAATGTCTCGGAGTCGATTGGCCCGAATCTCTCGATGTTGCCACCGAAGTCGATAATATGGCACTCGTCCTTGTTGGGATACAAGCGAGTCCCACGACCTACGATCTGTGCGAACAGCCCAGCAGACTGGGTGCCACGTGCAATCACGATAGCATCGCAGCACGGTGCATCCCAGCCAGTGGTTAGGCAGTCCACGTTGACGATCCAGCGTAAGTTTCGGGTCTTGAATCTCTCAAGCTGGGTCGCTCGGATGATTGGGAGAGTCTCGCCGGTGATAACAGCAGACTGCTCACCCAGAGCCTGTAGCTCGTGGTGGACAAGCTCCGCATGGGCAACACCCGAACAGAACACTGCGATTGACTTTCGACCCTGCTCGTTGGCTGTCTGTACAATCTCTCGCGTCTTCTGCTCTGTCGCCCAGTATGAGAGGAACTTCGACTGCTGCTCACCCTGATTGAACTCCCCTGCCGTCACCTTGACGCCTGAGAGGTCCACAGACTTCGTTGGAAGGGTGACAGGCTTAGTTAGAAAGCCATCCTCAAACATGCGTGAGAGAGGGGCTGTGTAGCTCATGCGATCAAACAGGGAACGCTTGGAGCCGTGTATAACTCCATTGGTCCTGAATGGTGTGGCAGTCACGCCCATGAACTTACAAGCAGGGTTGATCTCCCGAACACCCCTAATAAGTTGCTGGTACTGACTGTTCTCTTCGAAGCTCACTTGATGTGCTTCGTCAACGAAGACTAGGTCAATCTTTCCGAACTCTTCTGCACGTTTGAACACAGACTGCACGCCAGCAAACGTGACCTGCTCGCTGGTCTGTCTGATGCCGATGCCAGCAGAGTACACGCCGGACCTCGACAGACCATCTGGATCGACTTGGCAGTACCTCTCTTGGTTCTGTGCCACCAGTTCCTTGCTGCGATGCAGGACAAGCACACGACCACCACGATCAGCAACAGCCTTGCAGATGCCTGCGATCACAACGGACTTGCCAGTACCTGTTGGCAACGCACCAAGCAGGTTCTTGGTCGGATACTTCCCTGCGTCACTGATGAATGAGTCAATACACTCTTGCTGATACCATCTTAGCTTCATCACTTGCTCCACTTGTCATAGTTCTCTGATGCACCTTTGATGTCACGCCAACCCTCCGGTGTAGTCCACCCGAAAGCGTTAAGCGTCCTGTCAATCTCCTTGTTGCTGACGCCACCCTCAGCGAGCAGTATGAGCAATGCACAGGGATGCACGCAATCCCATGAACTGTGGTTGCTCTCAGGCTCTGGCGGTGCGTCAGCAAAGTGAACAACCTTGCTGGCAGAGACAAGTTGCTTGCACTGCTTCAAGGTTCCTGTGAACTCCCCAACACTAAAGTTGAACTGGCCGTGACGCATTGCAACGTGGGACTCGCCAGTGTCAGTGTTTGTTATGATGAAGTTCTTGACCCCATTCTCGTCCAACACGCCTTTAACTTTAACATTACTCATATTCCGCTCCTTATGTTTTTCCAAGTCCAAGTGTCTCGATACCCCTTCGCAAAGTCTGCTCTCTCGCTGGGAGTAGGGAGTTGCTCAAGGTATCTGAAGTATGGCCGACTGCACATGAAGTTTATTGGTGCAGACAGCGTTTCACCCAGCTTGACGTACAGTGCCTCTGCTAGGTCTGCTCCCTTCTCGTATGCGTCCATCAGATGCCTCCATTTGGGTTGTGTGTCGCTGCATCGTACTTCTTAAAGCACGAGAAGTGTACGTCAGGGACATCATCAAGTATCCACTCTGAGATACTTAGTGTTCGCAAGTCCTCCGAGTGATTAGCTCCCTGCTGGCATCCACAGACGATACAGGTCTCTGGAATCCACGGGATGCTGACCACCGATAGTGACCACAGCAGGAGCAAGCTCAGGAACGCCAGTGCTTCTAGTGACTTTCTCATTTGACTACCTTCAGTAAAGTGTTGGGGGTTTCGATTACTCTTGCACTATCATAGCGTCTTGGGTCAGCAAGTCCAGTGTCTAGGCGGTCACGACTGGTATTATATGTACCTTTTTCGTCCCGAAGGCTAACCCACTCGACATCGCCAATGGTTACCTGATCGACAACCATTGACTCGTGACTGCCGTACCGCGATGGTGCTTCAACGACTGGCTGGGCTTTCTTCTGTGCTGGTTTCTTAAATGGCATCTCTTGCTCCTAGGGTAAGTGAAAAAAGGGTTAGGCAGTTTTGCGTGATACCCAGCACGTTTGTCCTCGTTATGTCCCTATTCTACAGGTAGTATCGTGCGAGTCAACAACAATCTTTACATATTCCAGAATTATTTTACCGGATTATTATCAGGGCTGGACTACGCCAATTCCACCACATGACTGGCGGATTCCTGTAGAGATGCCCATGAGGCATAGCCACGTTCACGTTGCTTCTGTAGCTCAAAGGCGTCCAGCTATAATTGCGACCAGACCGTACCTCGGACAATCTGTGCCGTGCCTCAACTCGTCGTGCTTCCCTGCGTGACTGATAGTCCTGCCACTTGGGGTTGTCTCGGTAGTCGGCGTATGCACTGGCTGGGGTCGCGAGTATCGCGATCAACAAAAAGTTTCTAAACATCTTACTGTTCTCCTTGGTATCAAAAATAGAAAGGTGAGGCGGCAGGACTCGCACCTGCCACGTGGCTACTGACCCCACGGGGTTGGTCAATTATGACTTATGACCAGATGTCGCCTCCTCCATCGGCTGGTGGAAAGCTCGTGTCCTCAACCTGACAGTCTTCGCTGCAAGGATTGAAGTAGAAGTCTCGGCTCGGACCCCACTGAGGGTCTTTGCTTGGCTTGGTCTTGATGACCAACTCAAACTTGGTGCCGACCTTCTCAAGAAACTTGGGAAGGCTAGGAATACCAGAACCGCCGACTGCTGCCCACAACTGAGCAATACGCTGCTGACCGATCTCCCCGTGCTTGGGGCTACCACTGTTGGCGTACACCAAGTCGTCAAACTCTCGACGATTGTTGTACTGACCACCCTCGTACTTGAACTGAAACTTCAGGTACTCGATCTCGTTACCAGCCTTCGACGTTCGGCTTGTGTCCTCTACCTCAAGGATAGAAGCACAGAACTTCCCGTCTGGTACTGGAGTGAACTCACGAGGTGCGTTTGCTGCTGAGCTTGCTGCGTCGAACTGCTCTTGTGAAAGATTGAAAGCCATAGTGCTAATGCTCCGATTAAAGTTACTTAGAAACGTCTGAAAGGTAGGACTCGATGTCCGAAAGATTGTAGCTAGGTTTCAAGCCCTGCTTGCGATGCTTGGCTTGATACGCTGGTGTGCCCTCAGTGTAGAGAACACGGTCACCTGTTTCAACCCCAACGCTGACCTGCTTGAGACCGACCTGCTTGTTCTGAGTGAGAACGACTGTCTGGGCGAACAAAAGTTCATCGCACCACTCACAAACAGATGCTGCTGCATGCTTAGTCAACTTGGGCTGATATGCTGACCAACTTGTTCCGTCTGGTCGCGTGACGGTTTTGATCTCGGCATGACCAATCAAGACGACATCTTTGCCTGCGGCGATCACTGAATCCAGTAGTCGTAGGATGGAGGATACTCTACGATTGATCTCCACCGCACCACGTCCGAAGGCGTCTTGAAAGTTCTCTTTATCAAGATCACGCTGAACCAACTTCTCAGTCCAGTCAATGCTGTCGAGGACAAGCGTATCAAAGTCGCTCTCGCGAACTTCCTTGACTGCTGCCACAACATCCTTGGCCGATTCTAGCAACGCTGTTCGCGTCACGTCAAGGTCGCCACACCCGTTCTCAGTTGGCAGGAAGATTGGGTTGCCCCACTTGCTTGCTGCCGTTGACTTGCCAACACCGTGAGTGCCGTATAGAAAGGTGCGTCTCGCACGCTTCTGTGGACCGCTCGTTGTGTTACTCAAAAAACTCATTTTAGCTCCTGTTGTTGCTTGTGAGATGACATTATAGCGAATTACCAGATCCTGTCAAATGCTTAACTTCTTTTTTCTTCGTGGTACTCTGAAAGCTCATTCAACCACTCCTCGAAGTGGTCTGCAATCTCAACGGCAGGCATGTGCCAGAGGTCGATCACGTGACCGACAAGCTCCCATACCCAGTCTGCACAGGTCTCCTCTGAATCCATGCCGTCGAACGGGAATGCCGACCCGCTCACCGTGGGGTCAAAGTCGTACTCAACAGCAACAGCAGCAACCTCTTTGATGAATAATTCTGCTAGTGCCTGCTGCATCGAGTCAACCGATGTGACGTTCACCGATATGAGGTCCTTCAGCCTCTCTGAGGCGTCATACTGGTCACCAGACGCGAGACCCAGAACCTGAGCCTCTTGCCTCTCATTGATATAAACAACCTGTGCCCGTGTCCAGAAGATCGCTTCCTTTGTCTTGCTGTCTATTCTTCGCACTGTTCGCTCCTCTTTTGTTCCAAGTGTACGTTAATGATCGCTGCTTGCAGTTCCTCGCGGTGAGGTGCTGCCTGTATGAACGTATTATAGCCGAGAGCCTCGTCGCTGTCAAAGCGTTCAGGTCCGTTTTCGGTCAGCACAGTGACGCTGAAACAAACCTCTTTTCCTAGCTCCTCGTCTTGGAAGTCGTCGAAGATGATCGTGTTGACACACTCACAGTCTTCATAGCCAACGAGTGCCAGCCCTCGTGAGCCTTGGTAGTCGTACTGGAAGTGCCTAGAGGCTTGCCCGAAGAATCGCCTTCTAGCACGCTGGGAAGCATCGGGACGCAGCCACTCGTACAGCTTCACAGCTTCGTCAATGTCTTTGGCTTGCTTTGTTATCATCGCTTAACACCTGTCCTTTTCTCTGATTTAATTTGGTCAATTATGAAACCCAGTTCGCTACTTGCTACGTAACTCATCTTCGTCTCTCCATGTGTCCATGTATCGGTCGTCTGTGTGGATGCACCATGCAACCACCGCCACGGCTGAAAGGATGACCAGTCCATTCAGCACTAGAATTGCCTGAGTGTGTGGGTCCATTAGTTCACCTTGCTTGGTAACGCGAAACCGATCCAGCGACCTTTACGCTCAAGTGCATCCAGTGCAAGCTCGAAGGCGATACGCTCTGACACTACATTGCAGTCCAAGCCCTTGATTGCCTCATCTGCTTCTTTGAAAGCAGCGATGACCTCGTCACGCATCCAGACCTGCCAACACCTACGCTTGGTGCCACATGGATGAGAGACCACCCAGTAAGCCTTCCCATCACCTCTTGGGTAGCCACCTACGCAGTGGTGGGTGATTGGGAAGTCGTCGCCAGCACTGTGTGCCTGAACGCCGCCTGCTGCAAAGCCGTTGTGTGCCTTAGTCATAATTAGTTCTCCAATGGAAGGATAAGGTTCTCAAGTTGTTCTAGTGTACGCGATAAGTCTGCAATCTGCAAGTACAGGTCGCTGCATCGAGCTTCGTCTGCAAAGCAGAGCTTCTCGCCCTCGTCTTCTCTGGCGATGATCTCGCCACGCTCACCGTGAGCCTTCTGCAACTTAATGTTGAAGTGCTTAATGAGCGACTCAACACGTGCATTGTGGTTCACGGGATGGTGATAGTTCTGGAGGTGTGCTGCTGACATCTCAGTATCTCCTAGTTACATGGTGTGAATTTGACTTTGACCTTGCGTTTCTTGTTGCAGATCGCCTTGGTCTGGTAAACGTCAACAATGTCGATAAGCTCATCAAGCTCGTCTTGGTTCAAGCATAACGCCTCGAAGCGTCCGCCGTCAACCCCTACGCTGAACCAAATTACTCGATTGTCTGAATTTCCTCTGATCTCATGCTCGACGAACTCGACGCCTCGGATAGAGTAGAACGCTTGGAGGAGTGTATCTTTTGTCATCTTAAGTTCCTTTGTGGGAGGTAAGTTGTTTCTGCGTTACCCTTCCATTTTACAGATATCGGCAGGAGGGTCAAGCCGAATTTAATCAATTTTCTGTTTTTCGCAGAATTTCTTTCGCGAGCTTCGTAAACGCCTCCTGTGACGTTGGACCGCCTTCGAGGGCAAGTTGGTCAATCAGGTCGTGTGCGGCCCTTACAGCGGCTGCTGGTGCCCCGTATGTGTTTCCTGTGGACCATACACGGTAGGCGAATCGAACACGGGCGAGTTGGTCATCTGATAACATGGGAGGTTCCTTTGCTGGGAGGTGGGTTGTTTGTGTCATGCCCCCATTGTACAGGTCTCATCGGCCATGTCAAACGCAACATTGAGTTTTTTTGGGATTTCTTTTTTACCCCGTAAATAACGTGGCTCCAAAACAAAGCGATCTAAAGGTTTTGACTTATCCGTTCAGATATGTTATCATCTTGTCTTCTGGACAAGTTGCTTCAATCTTGCCGAGAAGACAAGATGATACGTATCAAGCAGACCGAGGACAAGAATGATTGACACGAGCAAATTACTGTTCACTGTAAAGGTGAATCACAAGCTGAAAAATAACAACAATGGTCAGACAAAACACTGGTCGTCATCACATTCTGAAAGAAAGAAGTGGATGAAGGCACTAGAGACAGCCGAAGTAGAGACAGAGACTGGCTGCATGTTTGACTACCATGACTTCCTTGCGAACGTACTAGAAGGCGAGCCAATGGCTCAGAAGGTGGGAATAGAGGTACACAGGGTCTTAGGTCCACGTGAGCGTCACTGGGATGCAGATTCTGTGCTTAGGGGGTCAGCCAAGCAGCTTGTGGATAGCTTGGTGGAAACTAAGCTGTTGACAGATGATAACATCAAGTGTATACTGTGGGCGTTGGGAACTCAGTCGGCGGAACGTTCTGCCGAGTCCCACGTCTTGGTTCGCGTTTTTGGAGCAGAAGTATGAGTAAGGGTTCAAGAGTTTTAGTGGTGCCAGATCTTCACGCACCAGCAGTCCATCCGAAGGCGTTTGATTTCGTCAGGCAGATTCAGGATGAGTGGCAGACAGATCGTACTGTGTTCCTTGGAGATGCGTTTGACTTGCACGCTATGTCCTACCACCAGAAGGAATTAGGGACCAAGCGTATCATCGACGAAGTGGACGAGGCAATGGAGCAACTCCAGCCATTCTATGACCACTTCTCAAGTGGTGAAGTAGACTTCTTGGTAGGCAACCACGATGATCTCATCTGCCGCAAGGCTGTGGACGCAGAGATCCCCTGCGAGTGGCTGAAGCCCATTAAGGACATCTTTGGTATGCCAGACAACTGGAAGGTCACAGAGCGTTACGGGACCGTTCTGGTGGACGGAGTAGCCTATCGTCACGGTGATGCTGGTGCAGGTGGGCAGACTCCTGCTGTGACTCAAGCCAAGCAGGCTATGCAGTCCACAGTCATTGGACACTTCCACGCTGCATTTGGCGTGAACTGGTACGCCTGTGATGCAATGCGTATCTTTGGCATGTCAGCAGGCTCCCTGTGCGATCCTACGCACCTCATGCAGAAGTACGGCAAGAAGTACACCAAACGCCCCATCATCGGCATGGGAGTCGTTCTGGACGGTACACACGCCTATTGTGAGGTGATGCCAGTCACCAACCGTGGCGTCAAGTAAAAATTTTAATTAACCTATTGACATCGCCTCCTGTGAGGTGTATCTTTATCACATCAGAGCAATTTCGCTCTGGTGTGTTTTTTCGCTTAGGAGCAAACTATGAGATTTAGTAAGAACACTGGGAACGGTACATCTGACTCGCCACTCGCTGGTACAGACGTTGCAGGGAGAATTGTCAAGTGGGCAAAGACTGGCGACATGGATCGCCTCCTCTTTGCTTGCGTGACTCCAGATGCTGCAAAAGAACTGCTTTCCCTATCAGAGAACTGTCGCGACACAAAGCCATCCAACGTGAAGCGGTTCAAGGACGCAGTCGAGTCTGGCGAGTTTGACAAGTACCTTCGGACAGTGTCGATGAACCCACTTGGCTTGCGGGAGGATGGGTTCCACGTTCTTTCAGGGATAGCGGAAACTGCCGGTTCCGATGGTGCTGTGCTGAGGTTCGAGTGTGTGCCCGAGGGTACATACCGATCTGCTGCTGCTGACACTGGGGTCGCGAGGAAGTTGCATGATTTCCTGAAGGCCAATGGACACGACATCAAAGAGAAGCACGCAAAGACCCTAGACATCTTGGCGGCAATCTGCTTTGGTCATGGAAAGGACAAGAAGAAGCTGTATGCGGACAAATTGCTGAAGGAGTTGGGCACTGACTACGTTTCTGACCTGTTCAACTCTATTCCTCCATGCGAGGATGTCCCCAGCCAGAAGGTTGCACAGATTGCGGCACTAGGGCTGGAGTTGGCTGGCAGAGACACTGAGCAGGCAATGGAGATAGTGTCATACTTCAATGACCCGTCACCGCCAGCACCGTGTGAATCAGTCAAGGCAGTGATACGATATTGCAATCGCAATGAACTTAGCCAGCAGGGACACAAGAAGGTTGCTCTGGCATACCTGCTTGCTGCAATCGAGAACCCAAAACTGAAGAGAATCGGCAAGAAACACCGATGCATCCCAGATTGGTTCAAGGGTTCACTCAGCTTCTAGATCGACCTTGTTGACACTTAGTCAATGGCGGTTATACTATAAGAACCCGCCTTCATTAAAACGCAACTGGAGAAAAACAATGGCAACTGAATTTGACAGAAAGATACAGGGTGGAACGATAGGCATCCATCCGCTTGCAGATGCTTACCCGATGATGTGCGACCAGACATCTGACGAGGCGGTTGCAGCATGGGACGCACTCAAGCGTGACATTGCAGAGAATGGGATCAAAGATCCAATCGTCATTCACTGTGGACTTGTCATTGATGGGCGAAACAGAATGAAAGCGGCAGTCGAGACTGGAAAGTTTGTCAACTGGACAATGTCCAAGAGAATCGACCACGGGGGGCCGAGAGAGTTTGGCCAGATCATGACGTATGTTAATCGCAAGAATAACTGCCGAAGGATAATGACCAAAGGCGAGTTGGCAATCACTGCCGCGAAGATCGCTGACCTTGCTGCTGCTGATGCGAAGAAGAGACAGTCAGTAATGAATGGCAGAACTCAGCTTCCGGCAAATTTGCCGGAAGCAAAAGGCGATGCCAGAGACATTGCTGCGAAGCAGACTGGAGTATCTGGCAGGACAGTCAGTGATGCCCAGACAGCACTCAAGGCAGACAAAAGACTTGAGCCATTGATTGCGTCAGGAAAGGTTGCGGTAAGCAGAGCAGCAAAGGAAGTTCGCTCAGGCAATGTCGATGAGTTTATCAAGAGCATTGACAAGCCAAAGGTGAAGAAGCCTGCACCTAAACTGACTATTGCACAGAGACTCTACAAGCAGTACCTGTCAATGAGCGACAGACAACGAGAAGAGTTTGACTCTCTCGTGTCTGGACACAAGTAGACAACAGATCCGACCGCCCCTCCCCCTTTCTCTCACGCTGTGCCTCGTGGGGGGAGGGGGTTTTTTTATGCGTTAGCCTTGGCGTTCATGATGGCTTTCTTGAGGAGCTTCTGTGCCCCGATCTTCTTGATAGAATCAGGTACCATTCTGAACACAGGTATCAGTCGATCCGACTGTGACATCAGGTGTGCAAGGATGAAGTTCTTGTTCTTGATACATCCCTCCACTCCCCACTTGTCCATGTGGTTTACCATGTTCTTGCAGCCACATCCTGCCTTGAACTGGACAGCCCAGTCTGGGATCAGCTTTGATAATTCAGTTCCTACTTTCTCGCTCATGGTTGGCACTCCAAGGTGATGTTGTATGACCCAACTAGGTCAGATGCGGTAAGGTTGTTGCAGCTTTGAGCAAATGGCTCTTTCCCAGCGATATCTGCTACAGAATCAAACGATCCGGTGAGTGTGAGAGAGGGGCAGTTACCCATCCCTGACATGCTGATCGGGTTAGTCTTGCACAGCAGCCCGTAGTCCTTGCTGGGTGAAGCCAAGTTAGCCTGATAGGACCACAGGATTGTCATCTCTATCTCGTACTCATCATTTGCAAGGAAGTTGATGGACATCTTTGTACCCAGTCCGAGTAGGGTGTATCCACTATACTGACTGGCATATACTCCGTCACCGAGAATTGCACCATCGTATGTGTCAAAGTCAACAGACTTTGTGAGGGATGTTGTGTAGCTTCCGGTGATAGGATTGGTGTATATTATCAACTCAAAGTTGTTTGTGCAGTTCAGATCAGGGTCGGGTCCGTCGAGGGTTGCTGAGTTAAGAATAACCCTGATAGGTAGAGTTGGGTCAATTGCCTCAATGGGGCAGTCGCCTTCCACAAACGTGCCCCCAGAGACTAAGCAGAACTGCTCTTCGATATTCTCGCTAGAGACCCCAGCTATTGTGCAGCAACCATATGTAGGCTCAATGGTTGTCCAAGTACCTTCGCAAACATCTTCTTCAACACCGGCGGTCACCTCTCCAGTTGTGCTGTCTATGCACCACCCTGTTGCCGTGTTGCACTCTGCACCCTGAGTGAATGTCCCTCCCAAGTCTGAGCATTCAGCAAGATTGGCAACCTCAATATCTGGCTCACCGTCTATTACACAGCAGCCACCTTCTCCACATGCCCCGATCAACCAAGCACCATTGATGCTCTGGCAGTAGCCAAGAGTGGTGTCCTCAATTTGCTGACCGCTTGCAAGTACACAACAGCCAGTTGGTGGACACATCACATCTTGATTCCACACCCCAGACTTCAGGTCACACTCAGCGATCCTGCTGACAATACCACGACGACAGCCATCGTCGTCGTAGTAGAAGCTGTCAACCCTCTGGACCCCTGTCCCATCCTGCCATAAGCAACACCCCGTTGTGCCACTTGGATTAGTCACGCAGTTGCAGCCCCTCCAGTCATTTGCCGTCCAAGTTGTGTATTGATCAGTTATGCAACCGATAATTCCGTTGGCATCCGCAGCTCTTAAGCCAAGAGTGAAGGCAGTTACCTGACCGTCACACTTGTCTGCCTCTATCAACGATCCGCCATTGGTAATGAGAAAGAAGTCAAAGTTTTGTCCGCCACTCAAGAGAGCCAGAGCGTAAATTTGTGTATCTGGCGAGGTGGGCTGGGTGACCTCATCTGGCCCAGTGTTGGCTGGGAAAGTTTGCGTGAAGTGCCTGCCAAGGATAGCAACACCTGTCCCAGTACCAGATGCCCATGACACTGGGATCGCGATAGCTGGGCCGGTCACGTTGGCCTCACCTAGAACCGAGGTTCCTGTGTCACCGAACATATCGCTTGACGTGACCCAGAAGCTGTCCCCTGACTGAGTGACCTCCAGCCCTTCCCCCACCTGACTAGATGGTCCAGAGAGTGCGTATGACGAGAAACTGGATATGGGATTGACACTGTCGGTTCCTCCAATGGGGTGGCACCCAGAACTCCAGCCGAATGATGGAAACTGGCAAGGGCAACCAACTGGCTCTGTGCCATTGCATCCACACTTCGGGCAACCGATGCCTCTCCACTTCATTCCTGTACTCATTATGGGGTCTCTGGGGTTTCGGTGTCATCTTCTTCTGGGCAGGATACCTGAATCACTATATAGTATGCGTTGCTTGAGTAGCACGTCATCATAGAACCAGATGCTATAGCTTCTTCCCATGGGTTCCTGATGTTTAGCTCTGTGCCATCTGATATCAACTGTGAAGCATCGTTAGATAGCTTCAGCTTGTTTCCTAGCCCCTGCCCCAAGGTTGTACCGCTAGCTGCCGTTATCTCTGAATTAGCCAACACCTGACAGACACTTGAGCCGCCGCCACCAGATATTGCTACCCAGTCGATCCCGATCTTTGCTGCTTGGAAGAACGAATCTGCTTCTATGTCTCCGCCAGACATATTGAGGACTGGCAACTCAATGCTCTCGACTTCCCCAAGCTCGTCACCGTCGATGTATGCCCTAGTGCAAAGACCAGAGCTTATCGTTGTCCCGTCTATCGCAGGGATTGAGGAAGAGGGTGCCTTGACTGTAATGACCTCCCTGCCTAGTGCAGAGACCTCTACGCCAAGACCAGCACCCCTTGAGTGTGCGTAGTCTCTTAGGAACAGTGCAACCTGTTCGCTGCTGAATGCGTATCCTGACATTATGGGCGTTCCTGTAAGAAGTCGGAGAACTCTATTTCTGCTACCGTGTCATACCTGACATAGTCTGGACTGTCATCCTGATTGGTTTTCGCCACGCCTTGGAAGTCAACCAGACCAACTGTGCCAATGCCAGCCTTTGAGTGAGTGAACTGCTTTGCCTGACCTTCTAAATCTGGGTTCTCGCAGTAGTGCCCTATCATTGGGACAGCGGCTGCGTGTCCGACAAACAATGAACCTGTGCTGTTCCGTACAGTGTAGTTGTCAATCAGTATTGTGTACGTGACTCTGTACATCTCCTTCTGCTCGACCCCACCCCCAGCCTTCTTAACAGTCACGCTCTGCTTGACAGCATTGATTGACTTTATCATTGCAGACTTCTTGACGTAGGTGGGGTCAGCAGGGTCAGAGCCGGTGTCCCAGTCAGTTAGGTTCACAGCGTAGCATCTTGACAGCAGGTTTGCGTCCGTGACATTACCCTCAAATTGAGTTATGGTCAGGTTTAACATTGGCTGCTTGTACGTGATCGGCTGATTGATCTCGTTTCTCAACTCCAGATTTGGTTTGCCAGCTGTCACTCGTGAATTGTTGTCAACAGGAAGGTATCGGGTTGGGATGGGCTTGGGTGAACCATCAGCGTACTGTCCAGCCAGTGCCAACGCAGTGTCGGAGGAATCGTATGCTACGGCACTATAGAGAACGATGTCCCTTCCTGTGACCGACCTTGTCCAAACTGGAGTGATGTCATCTGCATCCTCGATGTCTTCAGCCTTCTGAGGCTCTGGGGCACCACCAGCCCCACCCTCGACGCCCTGAGATTGTTTCCCGCCTTCTGTTTGGAATGTGCATGTCACCTCAAAGACGGTTCCGTTCTCCTTCAGCCTTCTGACGCTCTTGCTTTTGCACACTGCCATCGGCACAACAACTCCTGTTGTCTCGTCGTACCAAGTGTGGTAGTTGACGATAGGTATGCCATCAGCAAGTGCAACATGATAGTCAGTTACACTAGAGGGACCAAAGTTGTTGTCTGCTGGGTCAGTGACCTTTACGAGAAACTTCTTCGTGAGTGTCGTCTGTGTAGACTTCTGACCTTCGCTGTTATTTGCACTGGCAGTGTAGGTTGTGTCCCTAAGCTGACAGACATCGTATGTAAGAGCCATTTTGAAAATCCTATACTAAATTCATTTGTGATGGTCCGCCGCTGACTGCGTTAGCAATCCCGATAATCAAATCCTGAACATTTCGTTTCTCTTCTCGGAGCCTCTCCTGATGCCTCTCGTCCTCTCTCCTCTCGCGTGCTTGCTGGTCCCTAAGCTCCTTCATGTAGACCCACTCCTCGACACTGTTCTGCTTCATCTCTGTGGGTAGCTTAATGTTGAGTGCATCTTCGGTGACCTTCTTCCTTCGATCAGCGTCCTTTTTGTCCAGATCATCCATTTTCTTGACAAGGTCATTGATCTTCTTCTGCTTCTCTGCTTTTGCCTCCAAGAGTTGCAACTGCCTCTCTTCTTGTGCAATCCTTCTTCCTGCTGACTCTCCATACTTCTCGATCATCTCAAGTTCCATCTTCTGGAACTCAAGTTTCTTCTCCAGCTTCTCCAGCTCTGAGCTGTCGCCAGTCTCCAGAGCTTTCCTTTTTGCCATCTGAAGTTCAAGCATCTCCATTCTTTTCTTAGCAAACTCCTCAGCCTTCTTCGCTTGATCTTCCGCACGTTGGTCTGCCTTTGTTATTGCTTCAGCAGCCTTCTGCTCCTGCTCGGCTCTCATCTTGGCAAGATTAGCTGCCTTTTCTTCCTGATCGGCAGCTTTTTTCATCCTAGCTGCATAAACAGAGACCGCTGGACTGATAGTGTTATCATAAAGGAACGCAATATTTTTAATTACAGGCAAGGTTCTGATGGCCGAACTTGCTATCCCCCTCATGCTGTCGAGAGCAATCTTGAGGGCACTGAACTTGTTGTCCTCTGCCTTACCTGCTGACCTGTTCAGTGCGTCAAGCATCTTATTCAGTGTGATCGCCATCACCTTCATGTCATCATTGACCCCAGAGATTTCAGCAATACTTGCTTTCAATCTTTCAGCAGCCTCACTGGCGGCTTCCATCTGCCCAGTGAATGTCAGTAGACCAGCTTCGTCGATAGCACCGAACCTCTCTGCTATTGCCTTGACAGCCTTATCTACCTCCCCGAAACCAATCATGCCAGCCTTCATCTGGTCCTTGACCTGTTGTGCAGAGAGTCCCATCTGTCTCTGCAACTGAAGGAGCAGCGGGACACCTTGGTTAGCAAACTGCCTAACCTCGGTTGCCATCAGCTTGCCTTGTGCCTTCACATCGCTATAAGCCTTGGCGACCAACTTCATCTTGGCTGGATCGCCAAAAGAGAGCCTACCAAACTGCTTGATAGACGTGACTGTTTCTTTTGCACTGAACCCAAGGGCACGCAGTTGGACAGCAAGTGCCATTGTGTCATCAACACTGAAGGCGGTTCGCTGGGAGTATTCCTCCAGTTCTCGACGCAAACCCCTAGCAACTTCTTCGTTTCCGTTATAGAGAGACGTTAATGTTCGCAACGCCGTTGCTTTCTTGTCCGCAGCCTTTGTGAAGCTCACCAAGGTCCCGAATATCGCATGAAGGTTCTTCTTGAACAACTGGAAGCCAACAAACAGGGGGAATAGCTTCATGGTGAGCTTTCCAAGCTCAGATGTCATATCTTCTACGATGCCTCCCATCTCCTTATATGCTTTCTTGTTTTGGGGGTTTGCCATCCCAAACACAGGCCCAACAGTTTTCGCAGAAATCGGCGTAGTAGGCCGGAACTCCATTCCACGCAGCTTGCGTCTCTTGTTGATCTCAATCAGCAGAGCTTTGGTTCTTTTCTTCTCTTGTCGGATGTATTCAACCTTAGCCATTCTGGTCAGTTGAATGCCCTCCTGAACGCTGATCTTACGAGCCATGACCATCTCTCGGATAAACTTCTTTTCTTTTTCAAGCCTATCCTTGTTGGTCATGCTTTTTTCGACAGCCTTTTGTTCACGCTTGATGATATCAGCCATCTTCTTCTGTTCAGCCGTAACCCTAGTGGCCCCCTTAGCAAATTTATTGGGGTCCAGAATGATCTCGTAGTAAAGTGAACCGACTCTGCTATTTTTAGCCATTTCTTTGTCTCACTAGGTTGCTTAGATATTCTCCTGCTTCGGCAGGGTCCATCTCTTTGTTTTTGCCCGTGTTCTCGTAAGCCTCTTTTTCCATGTCGTGGCAATGAGAGTTATAGGCAATCCACCAGTCAATAACGACTGGCTTAGTGTTATTCATCCAGTAGATTGGGTCATCAATCCCGAGGTCCTTGCAAATAGAGAAGACATGCTGCAACCTTGCGTTGCAGCTTATCTCTCCCTTGAGTTTCTCTATTTGCCCTTTTGCTTTCCCTCGCGTTGATCTGCCCACTCCTCGATAGCACCGATGAGGACATCCAGCTTCATTGCGTCAAGTGCCATGATGTCGTTGATGTCTTTCTCAGTGAACAGTGCAGCACCTTCTTCATCGCAGAGATGGTCGACGATTGTAAGGCATCTTGCACGCTGGAGTGCGTCCGTTCGCATCTTCTCTTTCTTCATGTCGTACATCTGTGCCATTCGTCGTGAGCGTTGTAGCTCACTCACGGGCTTGACGTAGACGGTCTCTCCAAAGAACTCACCGAGAATCTCGGGCTTGGAGATAGCTGCTGCTTTAAGTAAAGTCGCTTTCGTTAAACTCATCAAAATAACTTTCTTCTGGTGGGTGGAGTAATTCTTCTGGTATATCTGGGCAGCTTACGTATTCAGCTTCGATTGACATCTGGCGTGAAACCTCTGCCCTGATCTTGTCTTCGCTAATTGGATCAATTGGACTTGTGAACAACAGCTTGCTGCCTTCATTCCATCCAATCAATCCAACGAGCTTCATCTTATCTGGATGCCCTTCAAAGACGAAGTATTGCTGAAAGCACTCTTCTTTTCTTGTGATGACGTTTGTTCCGATGTGCGGTACTAACTTAACATTCATTTCGGGCGTCTCCTGATATCTGTTATTTTACGATACGAGTACTGATGCGTAGACAGGTCCCGTTTCACCATCGTAAACGAAGGTGAAGGTCTGCTCCAGCAGCCCACCGATTTCGATGCTCGGAAGGGTTACTTCGCTAATGAAGCCCGTCCCAGTGAGTGATCCCTGCTTCTCTGTTCCGTTGTCATCGTACTTTGGCAAGAGGATCGTCAGCGTATCTTGTACGCCATCTGGCGACAAGGGGCTATCATTCGCACCAAAAACAACGGTCACTTGAACGCTGCCAGCGTCCACAAGGTCTCCAGCAATCTTCTTGCTGAATCCAGTATCGCTGAGGCACGATGCATCGATGGACTCCATTGACCACGTTGGAAGGGTGATCGAGCGGGCACAGACAACTGACGCCCCGCTGGTGAGGGTGACAGTTGTCCCCTGTCCCGTTGTACCTTGAATGTTTGACATTTCTTTTTTATTCCTGTCTATAGGACTCGTCGATAGTGAACTTGAAAATCTTGAGAGCAAACAAAGGCTCTCTGGTCTGAACCATCTTTAGGGTTCAGGACTTCCCAGTGGATGCCACCGTCAACGGTGATGCCCTGAATGGGGAAGCTGGCATCAGTCGAACTGAAGCCATCTAACACATCTTCAATCGCTTCGATACACACTTCTGTCTGGGCACGTGTCTCGGAAACGATGTCTATTGTGATACGAGCAGAGTACGCACGCACTTGGCAGTTACTCACTGTCCCGTGTGCGATTGTACTTGTAATTGTCATCACCACAAATGGCTCGTCTACGCCCTGTGGTGGATAGTCTGCGAACACCTGCGTCCCAACAATAGTTGAGACTGCTGTGTCGTCTTTGAGTTGTTTGATTATTTGTGGTGCTATTCTCATGCCCCTGTTCCCCATTTAACGAGTAGGTGCTTCAGTAGTGAGTTTTGTCTTGAGTATGCCATTGCTGCGGCAGGTTTCATGAAAGGTCTTGCCTTCAGGGGCTTTGCATTGTGTCCCCATGCCTTATGTGCAGCACCGAACTCCAGCGTGTGTGCGTAGTTGTAACCGTACTTGCTGTTGTCCTTGTCGTCTTGACCGTATCTTGGCCCAGTGACCGATACCCAACCTTTCCCCGTCCTCTTTTGTGTCCTTGTTATGATACCTCTGTTTCCGCCACCGCTTTTGGTGTCACCACCGTTGTATGCCATGGTTTTCTTGTCGGTTCCCCTTCTCCTCAAGACCTCGCCATACCAACCATCTTCAAGGTAGCCAACACCATCCTTTGTGACCCTAGCCCCCTTGTTCCAGTCCTTGCCTCTCGTCTTCTTGTTGTACTGAGATCTGCCAACACGCTCTGCTGACGAACCCCTCTTTAGCATCTTCACTGTCTCATCACGCATTATCTTCGACAGACGCTTGGAGGCTTGCTGCAATTGCCTGCTGTTCAAGTCCTCGACAAGACTCATCATGTCCTCGCCAAAAGTTGTCTGGCTTATTGACGCAGTTGGGCTTTTCGATCTTCCACTCAGGTTATTAGTAGCACGAGCGGAGATTTTCTTCATTACGCTCATTCAGTCGCTCTCATCTCAACCCTTAGAGACCTGTTGTCACCGGCAACGTCACGAACAGAGACAATACCGTAGACAACGCCGTCTATTGTGGCCCTGCACTGTGAGTTGATCGAACCTTTGATGGCAGGGGAATCCCCGATTGCTACCTTCTGGGTGCTTTCTTTTGTCTGCACACCATCGAGGATTTCCCCTCCACCAAGATCCACAAGCTCGCACCACCAACCGTCGATCACAGTGGTCCATGATCCCGTGGTGTAAGAACGCTGCCCATACTCGTCGAGTGCCGTTGGAGGGGACTCGATCAGAGCTTGATAGTTGCGGCGTCCGATTCGCTTGCGGTTAAATCCAGTTAACTTAGACATACTTCTCGCTCAAGAGTTTTCGGACAAGCATCTCGTAAGTCTTGCCATTATCGCTGTTTGACTGATTCTCTTGGGCTGGGTCAAAGTAGGCACGCCCAGTCTCAAGCAAGATAGCTTGTTTGATAAGTGGGTTCACACAGTCACTGTCTGCCACTCCACAAGTGAAGTTCACAAACACCTTGTCGCTGCGTGTTGCTGCCTTGACTTCAGGCCAAAGGCTGTCGGACTCGTTGAACACTACCTGCCTCCCAGCGGAGAAAGAGTAGCTGCTTGGGTCCAACGTCTGTGTCACGCTGTCTGAATCAACATACGTGATCGAACTGACAAGTGTTGCTGGCTTGACCATCAACTCGATGGGGTAACCCTCTGCTGGAAAGCAGGCCATTGCCTGCTGCCAAGTCGCTTGGAGGATAGAGCGGTTAATGTCACGTTCTAGTTTCTCGGTAGACGCTTGCACGAGCAATGTGATCTCAGTGTCTTGGCCTGAGCCAGAAACTCTAAGATGATTTTTTGCTTCGTCGAGGCTTACTGCTAGACCGCTTGGGTTTGACGTTCTTGTCAGAGTCCAGTCTGGTTTTTGCATCTTTAACTTCCTCACAAATGTCTAAAGAGATCAAGGTTCTGGCTATACCTAAGTTTTCCAGAACCACAACAGCCCCCGACTCGTGATTGAGTCGGGGGCATGGTTTTACAAATCTTACTTTCACGTTAATTACGCAAGAGTGATTTTGCTAAGGACTTCTGGGTTAGCCGACTTCAACGCGATACGCTGAGTGCAGATAACGCCAACTTGGTCATTCACTGCGAACAACTCGTTGAGAACGCGGAAGTTCAAGCTACGACGATCACCGAAGTAGTGAGAAACGCCAAGGTCACCGAAGACGCAAAGCAGGTCGCCGCTTGAGTTTGCACCAGCACCTTTCATTGCGTTGACCAAGTTCACTGGGTATCCAAGCAAGGTTGGGCGAACGCCAGCAACCAAGTCAGCTTGGCTGTTGCCACCGGCTGCATTGAGGATGTCGCGGACTTGACCGTTCCAAAGCGTTGGGCTCATGTACCACTGGTGGTTCAGGCCACGCTCTTGACCAGCAGCAACAACAGCAGCCGTCAGGTCGGTGATTGCAAGGTCACCAACAGTTGCCAATGCACCAGCACGGTCGTAGTTGGCAATGTCGCTATCGCCTTCGATTCCGTCAGCGTACAGGGAAGCGTGGCCGCTGAACAATGCGTTGTCTTCAGCTTTGGCGAACGACCAAGCCAAGTCACGAACGATAGTGTCAGTCATGCTGATCAAGCTGTCTTCGCTGATCTCGGTGCTCATCTTCACAAGACCGGCCATTTTCTGTGCCGTCAGTGAAACTTGTGCGAAGGTCAGATCGGAAGCCGTGATTGCTTCTGCTTCGTTCGGGTAAAAGACAGTTGCGTGTCCAGCCAACTTAGGAACGGTCCAAGTAGGTGCACCCATGACGATTCGACGGCAGACGTTACGACAGACGCCGTACTCTTCGATCAAGTTGATCAGCTCGGAAGCCAGAGGCGTTGGAACGGTGTACGAACCAAGCTCAGGATTTGTACCAGTTCCGGCGTCATCGCCAGTCAGTGCAGCCATGTAGCTTTGGGCTTTGCGGTCGCCAGCGGTGGCGAGAAGGAATTTACCAGCGGTGTAAGCATCGTCGCTCGAAGCGAAAACACCCGACTTGTTGTACTTAGCAGCGGCAGGGATAAGGTCCATTTTCTCAGTCTCTGTTTCTTGGATAGAAGGTTCGATAGATGCTTCAGCCTCAACGGGGGCATCAGCGGGCTTGACGCGAGAAGCAACAATCTCGTCGATACGAGCTTGAACCTTCTCAAGACGCTCTTGTTCTGCTTTCAGGTTATTGAACTCAGAGTCAAGTGCTTCGATTTGGGCGAGTGTGGCTTCAGCCTCATTGCCCTCTTCGAGAGCAACGTCACTAAGAGCCTCAACCTCGACACTGATTGCCTCAAGGCGAGCAGCGATTTCAGGAAGTCTTTGCATGGTTAGTTCCATGTGAAAGGTAAGTTTTTAGTTAAGTTGCCCAGACGGGTAGTATTATAGCCTGCCTTATTTCAGGTTCATCTTCATCCGTCTGGCAGTAGCTTTTGCCTTGGCTGAGACAGCCAGCGGCGAGAAAGCGTGTACTTTTGGTAGTTCAGCTTCAGCCTTGGGCCTCTGCTTCCGCTCGACCTTGTAGATGCTGTCAACAAAGCCCTGAGCCAGAGCCTCTTCTGCATCCATCCAAGTCTCTGCGTCCATCATGGCAAGCAGTTCTGGCTCATCCTTGCCTGTTCGCTCGGAGTAGGAGGCGGCGATGTCCTTGTCCATCAGCTCCATGACATCTGCGGTACTTCGGAAGTCCTTGCAGTTGCCCATAGCCACGGTCCAGCATCGGTGGATCATGTACTTGGCATTGCTGTTGATAATGACCTTGTCTGCTGCACAGGCGATGACGGTTGCAATCGAGGCAGCGATTGTGTCGATGTGGATCGTCACTTCGCCCTCGTGCTGCATGATCGCGTTGTACATGGCAAGCCCATCAGAGACGCTTCCGCCCTGTGAGTCAAGGTGGATCGTCACGTCAGCACCAGCGTGGTCCTTCAGGCAATCGCGAAAGTCGTCTGCACTAATGCCACCGTCGAAGTCCCCAATGGGTCCACGCATCTCGATGGTCTGCTTCTCTGGATTAGTCTCAAGCCTCATCGGAGGACTCCTTCTCTTCTTTAGGTTCTTCGGTAGTTTCTTCGTTCTCTTCTGGCTTAGATGCCTCTGCAATCTCCAACGCCATCTCGTGCGGCAACTTGTCGCCGCCATCAAGAGGATCAAGTCCGTGCATGAAGCGAATCTCGTTGATTGTTGCAACACCTTGCTGGTTCAGTTGCAGCGTGTACTGTGCCAAGCTATTTGGGTCACCCTGCATAAGCTGAGTGGTATCAAACTTCGCCTCCAAGCTGCCGTATGGCATCAACTTTGTCTCGATCTCTTCGGTCCATTTTGCGAACCAACGTCCAAGGCAGTTGTTGATGTATGCCGTGTTACGCTCAGAGATAGAGCGATAGGTCTGTCCACTGTCGTCGCCCATGATGCTTTCAAGGCCGAACAACAGTGCAATCTCTTCACGCTGGAAGTTACGCTGCTCGAGGAACTGTGCATCGCTTGCAGAGACAGGGAGTGTAGTTGCCTTCATGCCATCACGCAAGAGTCCGGCACGACCACTGTTGTCCAGTCCAGCGTGCTTGCTGTTGAATGCGTCAAGGAAAGACTTGGCGTCCTCGTTGCTTCTAAACATTCCCTGCGGAGCTTCCAAGAGCAGTGCAGGCTTTCCGCTGTTGGCAATCGTGATCGCAGCACCTTCTTGTCCAGCCTGAGTCAGGCCGAACACATCGCGTGCCATATCAATCACGTGCATCCCCCAGATGCCATTGTAAGACGTGTTCATCACGTGCATGACATCTCGGTCGGGGATCTTGTAGAACTCGCCAGACTTCAATTTGATGGGCAGAGCGTCCTGTGTGGTTCCGCTGTCCTGCGTGACGAGGTGCCACTTCTGGCCTTCGACCAACATCGTCTGACAGTTCTGTGGCATGATCGGGATAAGACCCACAGGCGTGCCATTGCTGTTACGCTGAATGTATGCACGACCATTACCAGCGATGAGAGCATGAACCATCATGATCTCTTTAAACTGGTACGCGGTCATCATCTCGTTAGGCTTCTTGTTCAAGAGCCTGAATGTGTTGTTGTACAGCTTGGGACGAGTCCCGTCAGCGTTGTATTGGCAGATGTCGATGGGCATCTGAGCAATGTGTCCACTGATCTTGTTTACTGCATAGGTGACGGGAGCCAAGCCAAGTGCTGACTGCACAGTGACGCTCACGCCTGTCTTGGACTTCCTGATACCAAACGCTTCCATCAGCCACTCGCTGGGGTTACGTGTGTTCGAGAAAGCCTTGAATGCTTTTCCTAATCTCATACGATGAATACATCTCCATTGCTTCTACCTTTGGCGTGCATAGCACGAGAGAAAGCCATAAGTAGGGCAATTAACGGGTCAATTTTTTGCGACGAGCTTGCTTTATCCATCATCCATCTGTCTGAACGATCCCGAACTGCAACTGCATTACTCAGGCACCACCGCAGCAAGGGAGATCCATCGTGTGTGAATCTTCCATCTGCCAGTGCCTGCCTGAACTCGGAGATCGGCTCATTGAAATGACGGGTGGTTTGTGGCATCGCCGCGATTACCACACCCTCTTGTTCTACTTGCTCACCAAACTGTTGTGCTTGGTAAGGGTCAATTGCAGCATCTGAAGCATAGTAGCCCCAGTAGTTGTCAACGAAGTCCGCTTGGAGATCAGTGATGGGTGAGTTAGTCACCTTAATCATCCCTGCGTCGATCCAATTGCAGAAAGGAACTTCATTCAGATTTCTGTTTGTGTTTCTTGATATGTACGCCCAAACTCTTCCCTCGTACCTGTAGATGGGTCTGCTCTCATCATCGCTCTCGCCTGTGTCGAAGCGTGCAACGAATGCCGCTGCTGCAAGGTCGTCACGCCCTCCAAGGTCAATTCCGCCGCCCACTGCCTCTGCTGTCCTAGCCCAGTCGCTTATCTCGCCTTTGCACTTGTCGAAGTCGTCTAGGTCGAAGATACGCTCTGTGCTACTCACAAGGACGTTAGCATGATAACGCTTGAATCTATTGAGTGCCTGCGGGTTGCTCAGTGCGGGCTTGATCTGCGACCGAAGGAACTCGATGTCCATAGACACGCCAAGGTTTGGGTTAGCCTTGATCCATGTGTCTTCATCAAATGGGTCATCATCTTCATCAAGCTCATATATCAACGCGAACAGCGACTCTTCTTCGATTGACTCTTCCAGTATCTGCTTGGAGAAGTTGATCTCCTCAAGCCAGATGTGGGACTGGTCGTCACCCGCTGTTGTTGTAGTGATCGTCAGAGGCTGAACACGAGAACCAGATCCGGTCATCATCGTGTTGTGGAACTTACGGTGGACCTTGGTGAACGCATGGGTCTCGTCCAGCAAGACAAGAGCGGGGTTCAAGCCATCGAAGGGACGGTCAGAACCAACTGCTTGAATGTTGCCACCGTTGTGTGCGAATGTGATAATCTTATTGGCCACATTGCTGCCCTCTCTCAGGAGGTCGCTCTGGTGACGCATGCGGAGGCACTCAGCGAAGATAACCTTCTCGCTCTGCTCACGCTTCGTTGCAGCCATAATTACTTGAGCTTGGCCCTCTGGCTCGTTGGTATAGGGGTTGAAGTCAAACCCTGCCATGAACAATGCTATGCCAGACGCCAACGTGGACTTACCCTGCTTCCTTGCCATTGTCCAGAATACTCTGCGGAACCTACGGCCATTGCCATCGTTACGCTGCCACCCGAATATGTTGGCAATACCGAACGCCTGCCAGTCGGACAGGTGAAACTCGTTCTTGGCGTCCTTACCAATCGAGTGCCTAAGACACGCTGGGAACCATTGGCAGACAACCGCTGCCTTGCTCTCGTCGAAGTGATATGGAAAGCCATCGCTGCCCTGACGCTCTAGATCCCTGCGGTATCTCTCCACAGCCAATCTTACGTACTTGCCAACGACAATCTCACCAGACTCGACAGCCTGAGCGTAGCGTTCCCAAGGTGACAACTCCATCACGAGCCCTTCATCGCTTTCAGAAGTGATGATATAGACTCTTTTTCTTTCTTCCCTGTGTCGCTAGTAGCAACAGAGAGTCTGGCCCTTGACGAAGGGGATAGGCCCAATTCTCCGAGAAGTTTTAAGTGCCGGTCAGCCAACTTATGGAAGGTAACGCTTTGTGTACTTGTCTTTCCATCTTCGTTCTCATGACCATGCTTGGCGACATAGATTGCTGCTTTCTTCCACTCGGAGTACGTGACTACGTAATTAGTCAATAGGTGCAGGTCAGTCTGCGAGAGGATTCCGCAATCCTTGAGGACATTTACAGTCTCATCCCAGACAGCAGATGCTGTCTCGTCGATTTCAACAAAGTCGGGCTTTACAGGGATGCCATCACTGCCGAGAATAGTATGTGTGGGTCGGCGTGCAGGATTCTTCTTGTAAGAGCCATTCGACTCGGCCACTGAAGTGGCTAATGGTTTTCGTCCTCGCGTCATGGCATCATTATAACCTGCCTTAAAAAAACTGGATTAAGCCTTTGACACAGCCGATGATATAGTGTATGATTCGCGTGTTACATCAATTTACCCTAGAGGAGCAGAGTATGTCATTTGATATAGACCCCGCAGTCTGTGAATTAAATCCCCGTGTCGTGCCTATCCGTGGCAACAGTAAGGGTCCATCCATTAAGGGCTGGACAGACATCGAGGATCGCGTTGACGACTGGCTGAAAGAGAATGGTGGTGACCTTCACTTTGAGGAGGATGAATTTCACCGATACGGCATCGTGCTTGATGCGGACATGTGCTGCATTGATATCGACTGTCACGATGGTGCTGAAAACGGCTACGAGAGCCTGAACCAGATCGTCAAGGCTGGCGGTCCAGACGTGTGGGATCAGGCAGGTCTGGTTGTCCTCTCTCCAAGCGGCGGACGCCACCTGTTCTTCAAGAAAGATCCCAGTATCAAGATCCCGAAAAGCTCTAAAGCCTTTCCTGCTATAGACTTACTGAGCAAGGGTGCCCAAGTCATTGGTGCAGGCTCTAACCACGTTCAGGGTGGCAAGTACAAGGTTGAGACGTGGAAGGGCGAACTGACA
>Ga0315315_10000311_pt1 | contig 39095 bp, 42 predicted proteins | sample M140m3416metaG_FD_203699 | JGI IMG/M metagenome (GOLD analysis project Ga0315315, IMG submission 203699) | Ammonia-oxidizing marine archaeal communities from Monterey Bay, California, United States - M1 40m 3416 | ecosystem: Environmental > Aquatic > Marine > Intertidal zone | place: USA...
GCTCCTCAACGGGTTCCTCAACGGGTTCCTCAACGGGTTCCTCAACGGGTTCCTCAACGGGTTCCTCGACGGGTTCCTCAACGGGTTCCTCGACGGGTTCCTCAACGGGTTCCTCAACGGGTTCCTCAACGGGTTCCTCGACGGGTTCCTCGACGGGTTCCTCTACCTGCAAATCAGCTTTTTTATATTTGCGTCCAAGTCGCAAAAGAATGGATTCCCGGTCAATAGTTGTTTCGTCGCGTTTATCAACGATTGAAACGCCTCGAATATCAGTGTATTCTGGTTGATCGGGTAATTGTATTTTAAATATAGACCGGTCGTTAGGAACCGGCCGTGTTTTTAATATTTCAGGAATCATGTATACAGTACATGCATACATTATTTTATTTTTATGTTAAGTATACTTGTTTAACACGTCAATTGCCGCTTTGCAAGCAATTTGTTCTGCCTTCTTTTTAATACGATGTCTCCCTTCACCCAGACACATAAAGACCTTGTTCGTCTGTCCCATTTTTTCATGAATATCGTGAAAAGAATTATAGACAGATGCAGAATCAGCATGCATGTGTTTGAGACCATAAATGTCTTGCCCTAAACAAAGATAAACGCCCATATGGTAACCAAGCTCAACATCGAAACTGTTCACTTCCATGTAGTGCGGTGTGACCTTGAACTCCTTTTGAATCCGCACTTGGAGAAGGTTCTTATAGTTGTCATCATTATTGACCAAACTACCCCAGTCGATATGCCTTTCAAAGATGTTTTCCACAAACTTCTGCGCCACTTGAAATCCCGGTCCAGTTACAAACATCGACGAATACCAGTTATCATCATTTATTTCAATCTGGTTTGTATCTAAGAACAAGGCGCCCAAAAACGCTTCAAACAAACACCCCAATTTCTTGAGATTGGTTCGGGTTTGCCTCATCTCCATATTATTCGATATGATCAACCATTTATGAAGGCCCATGTCATAGGCAATGCGTCCTATAGACTCGTTTTTCACGAGGGCTATTTTCTTTTCTGTCATAAATCCCTCTTGTTCCTTGGGGAACCTCCTGTATAAATAGTATTTTGTTACACACTCAAGTACGCCGTCGCCAAGAAACTCCAACCGTTCATTTGATTTGGTAGATAATGCGAGACAGTTGCCGGGTTTTTCGTCCAGTACAATATTGTTTGCGGTATTTTCCTCATCAGGTCGTTTTGTGTAAGAACGGTGAATGAATGCCCTTCGATAAAGTGCATAGTTTCGAATGGGAACGTTAATACCATAACTCTTAAGAATTCCCAAAATGTCCTTGTCGGTAATTTGTACATTTACTGGATTATATGGATGGTATCGGTAATATTCGGTACCATCCTCGCGGGTAATTAAAGTAAGATCTTCGTCTGTGTTCATTACTATTTGTTAGCATTTATGTTTATACTTGTTTGCATAAAAACATATGTAAGTTTGGAAATATATTAAGATATGAAAATTGTAGTTGATCATCGAGAGGCCGACCTCATTACAGAATTAAATCGGACGTTGGAATGTCAAGATGCTATTGAATTATGTGTCGAAAATCTCGACATTGGTGACATAACGATTCAAACCGATAACCCCGTATTTATCATTGAGCGAAAGAGCGTTTCGGATCTATTAAGCTCTATTAAAGATGGGCGATACGAAGAGCAGTGTCATAGACTGACGCATGCTGATTCATTGCCTCAACACCATAAAATGTACTTAATCGAAGGAAAGTATAATACGCTTCCCATACCACAACAAAAATTGGTACTGTCTGCAATAACGTCGCTTATATTTTTCAAGGGTTTCAGTGTATTTCGGACAGACGGAATATTGTCAACTGCAAATTTTATTATTCATTTCGCAGAAAAGATTGGACGTGATTTGGCAAAGGGTCGCTCTGTCCATTTTTTTCAGACGGAACAAGCTACACCCACTGAGTATGTAAATGTCGTAAAACGGTCGAAAAAGCAAAATATAACATCCGACAACATCGGGGCTATTATGCTATGTCAAATTCCGGGCGTGAGTAATAACATTGCAACCGCCCTCATGGAGGGGCACGCCTCGTTTGGGGCGTTTGTACGCGCAGTACAAGACGAACCAACATGTATTGATGGAATAACAATCACTGCAGGAGATAAACGAAGAAAAGTTAGTAAAACTATTATCGATAACGTAAAGACCTACTTCTCAGTATAGATAAATATAAAGTCAGTATTTTATATTTACATAGATGTTCGCGCCAAAAATTATAATTGTTACAGGAGGTGTATGCAGTTCGCTTGGAAAGGGAATCGCCACTGCAAGTATCGGTGCTATTTTAAAATCATGTGGGTTGCGTGTATTTGTCCAAAAGTTGGATCCGTATTTGAATGTCGATCCCGGAACGATGAATCCATCACAACATGGAGAGGTGTTTGTTACAGACGATGGGGCTGAAACCGATCTGGATCTGGGTCATTATGAGAGGTTCATTGGCGAACCAATGAGCAAACTCAGTACGATGACAACCGGAAAAATCTACTCGGAAATTATCGCAAAGGAGCGTAAGGGTGATTTTCTTGGAGGTACTATACAAATCATTCCGCATATTACCGATGCGATCAAATTCACCATCATGAATGCGGCAAAAAAGAGTGAGTGCGACATTATGATGGTGGAGGTTGGCGGAACAGTGGGTGATATAGAAGGCGAACCGTTTCTGGAAGCCGTGCGGCAATTAAAAACAGACATAGGTGGAAATCGACTCTATCATATTCACTTAACGCTATTGCCTTATTTGGAAGGACCGCAAGAATTGAAAACTAAACCGACCCAACTATCAGTGCGCGAATTACGGCGCATTGGGTTGCAACCAGATATGATCCTTGCACGTGCAGATCAATCGATTCCGAACACGTTACTTGACAAGATAAGCAAATTTTGTGGGGTTCCCAGAGCATCCGTTATTCCTGCGGAAACCCTTTCCAGTATTTATGATGTACCTATTTATTTACACAAATACAATATTGCTGGTATAATTGGCACTCAACTCGATTTAACGTTGAACCCCAAAATGGATATGTGGATTGAAGGTGCCGAGAGACACAGGAATGCCATCGAAACAATAAGCATTGCCATTGTTGGAAAATATATGGATTTGGAAGACTCATATATAAGTATCATAGAAGCAGTCAAAGCTGCAGCTATTCATCAAGGTAAGAAGGTGCACATTCGAATGGTTGATAGTGAGAAATTGGATGTTGAAAGTGATACTTGGAATAAAAAGGATTTTGGGGAATCAATTGCAGTGTTGCGATATTGTCAGGGAATTATAATTGCAGGCGGGTTTGGTTCTCGAGGGGTAGAAGGAAAAATATTTGCAACAAAGTATGCAAGAAAAAACAACATTCCATTCCTTGGAATATGTCTTGGTTGTCAAGTACTTGCAATTGAATATGCCCGTCATGTATTAAACGACAATGATATTACAAGCGAAGAGATAACCTCAACAACCCCCAATAAAAACATCATACATTTCCTCCCAAATCAAGACGAGACTAAGAATAAAGGCGGTACATTGAGACTGGGAAAATATGAATGTATTCTGAAAGAAGGAACAAATACACGTAATCTGTATGATTCAACGAAAATATGGGAGCGTCATCGTCATCGATATGAATTTAATAACAAATATCGCCAAATAATGACAGACAACGGTATGACAATTGCCGGAGAATGTGTAACGGGTATTGAGAGCCTTGTAGAAATCCTGGAATTAGACACACATCCGTTTATGATTGGCGTACAGTTTCATCCTGAATTCAAAAGCCGCCCGCATCGTCCACATCCTCTTTTTACTGGACTAATAACCGCTGCAGGAAAACATGTTCCTCCCCCTGAAGATACGATATAGTAGTTCATTAAAATGTATATTTTTAATGAAATTAGTAATAGTCACCGGGTCCGCCGTGTGCGGTAAACACACCCTTTATAAATTTTCCACGAGGTTGGAAAAATTTGGGTTTAGCCACTTCTCGATCTTTGTATACGCCAGTGTCGACCGCGGCCTGCGTGTACGGAATACCTCCCCAATTAGAGTCCATAGGATTACGACTCAACGTTTGCAGTCCAGTAGATTTATGCAACGCATCGATTTTAGTTACCTGTCCAACATGCTGTCCATGTGCATCAAAGCCGGCATATCCGGTGTTATTATACGATCCTCGGTCACGAGTTGCGTCCAGCAATTCCGCAGTAGGGGCAGCCGGCTGGGCTTTTGGTAGAGTAGTGTTCTCAGGGAATAAATCAAACGGCGTAGGCTTTCTGCGGTTTATTTCCGTGCCTTGTTTGGTAGATTCTTCTTGCAAATATAGAACGGGACAAACTGCGTTTTCGCCAGCATGTTCTACATACTCGTCCATAGTTTCAAACGTATTTACAGGAGTTCCAGGTAAATCACTATTGTACAACACCATTTTACCATTTTCCATAACTAAAATATCAGGGCATGAAGTAGTATCAAGTGATTCAACCACGTCATTCTTGCAAAAACAACAAGAGCTCATAAGAATGAGAGAAATCAAGGCAATAATGAATATAGCACTAATAAGATTCATGAATATATTATATACTAACATAATATATGACGGTCGCAGGTTTAATATACGCCGATTGGTGTGGTCATTGTAATGCATTAAAACCAGCATGGAACCAACTTAAAGCACATATTAAAAATACACATGAGATAATCGAGATTGAATCTTCGGATCCAACACTGGATGAACATGTAAGTATGATAAACCAACGTTTGAAACGCGATAGTGATGCACTGGTTGTGAGAGGGTTTCCCACAATTTTCAAGATCGATGAGAATAACCTTAGTTACTACAATGGCGATCGCTCGATTGATGATATGTTACAGTTTTTTGCTCCCAATAAAAAAGGCGGTGCTAAAAAACTAAAGCTGAAGAAACACAAAAGGACTAAAAAATCGCGTACAGTCAAAAAGAAGGGATCGCGAAAACCCACACGCCGCAATAAAGCGCGCACCTCAAAAAAACGCATATAGTTCGATGTGAAAATTGATTAAACGTTAGTTGTGTATGTATTATACACAATTATGACTACTAAACGACGGGTAATACACAAATACGAATTTCGTCTATTCGATTTTCGTGACGGGAACCGTAAGGGTTCGTTGGGTACGCCGGGTCGTGATAATTCTTATTACTCCGTAACTATGTACGGTATCAATGAAGAAGGAAAGACATGCAGTATTGAAGTAACCGACTTCACTCCATTCTTCTATGTGCGCGTCGATCATAACTTTACAAGTGCATCTCTTGCTATGTTTACAAAGTCGTTGAAAAACGAACTTACTCTTGGCGGCGCGAATTATTACACAGATTCGTTTAAAACAGAAATCGTTGATATGAAACGATTGTATGGCTTTACGGGAGGTAAAAATGACCGTTTTGTGAAACTTGTATTTCAAAGCATGAAGGGGTTTACACGTGTAAAACAGTTGTGGAATGCTGAGTCACGCAACAGTTCTACTGGTCGCCACTTTGATACGGTTAAATATCCAATATATGAAAGCAATATTCCTGCATTGTTGCGTCTGTTCCATATCAATGAAATCACGCCATCTGGGTGGATAAAGGTACGGGCCAAACCACGCGAAGACCCCACGTCATTTTGCGACTACAGCTTTGTCTGCAAGTGTAGGAACGTAATACCATTGCCACAAAAAGAGTCAGTAGCACCATTTAAAATATGTAGTTTTGATATTGAAGCCAGTAGTAGCCATGGCGATTTTCCGGTTCCATTGAAATCATACAAGAAGTTGGCAATGAATATAGTAGATACATTCCGAGGTCAGGAGAGCTTTGTCAATGAAGGAAATGCGGAGGCGCTTTTGCGCAAGATTATACATGCCGCATTCGGGTTTGGAAATTTTGATGACGTAGATCGGGTATTCCCAAAGATAACGCCAACAAAGGCCTCTATTGATAAACTTATGGATTACATGATAAACACAGACGTTGAGAGGTTGAAAGACAAGCATTGGGATGATAAAAAGGAATATGTGATAAAAAATGTGGAATTTGAAGAGGAAGAAGAGGATGATGAACACAAGGTACAGAAAAAGAAAAGCACAAAGACAAAACGAATTCTTGCCGCTCTATTGAATCAGAAATTACCTCGCGATGAGAAGATCATGGTGCTTGACGTAGCAATGACAAGTGTTCTTCCCGAGTTGGAAGGTGATAAAGTAACATTTATTGGTTCAACATTCTTGAAATATGGCGAATCAGAGTGTTATCGTAATCACTGCTTGGTGTTAGGATCATGCGATGATGTGCCTGGATCGGAGATCGAATCGATGAGCGACGAGCGATCCTTATTAAGCCGATGGGCGGAAGTCATATGCGAGGAAGACCCAGACATTATTGTGGGGTACAATATATTTGGTTTTGATTATGAATTCATGTTCAGACGAGCACAAGAATGTGGGTGTGAAAAGGAGTTTCTACGACTTTCAAGATCAGCTACGCACAACGAGGAGCTTGCAATGCTCGAACGCGACGTGTGTGGGAAAACCCGAGATGAAAAAGTAATATTTGATGGCATTGAAACAAAGCAACTGGTAATCGCAAGTGGTGAATACGATTTGAAGTATTATGACATACCAGGGCGTTTACAGATTGACATGTACACATACTTTCGTCGCGATTTTAACTTGTCGTCTTACAAGCTTGACGACGTCGCCGGATCATATATTAGCGACTCTGTAAAAAAGTACATGAATACAACAAACGAAAAAGGAGAAGACGTTTGTGAACTGTATAGTAATAACCTTACAGGTCTCCATGTGAATGATTACATTCATGTTGAGTTGGTGAGTTTTACAGTGGACTATTACGCAGGTGGAAAGAAATTCATTGTAAAGGATATTGTAACGCGTGATGGAAAAACAGCTATTGTTATTGATGGTCATCACACATTCGATGCAAAAAAGAAATTGAAGTGGGGGATTGCCAAGGATGATGTATCTCCACAGGACATCTTCCGGTTAACAAACGGCAATGCATCAGACCGCGCAATTGTTGCAAAATACTGTATTCAGGATTGTAACCTTGTACATCACCTGATGAATAAGATTGATGTGATAACTGGTTATGTGGAGATGTCGAATATTTGTACGGTCCCTATTAGTTTCCTTGTATTCCGAGGTCAAGGAATTAAGCTTACCAGTTATGTTGCAAAGAAATGCAGGGAAAAGAATACATTGATGCCAGACCTCGAGAAAAAACGCAACGATGGGGGTTATGAAGGCGCAATTGTACTCCCGCCAAAGTGTTCCATGTACATGGACAATCCGGTTGCATGTGTAGATTATAGCTCTCTGTATCCATCATCCATGATTAGTCAAAACTATTCACATGATAGCAAAGTATGGACGAAAGAGTATGATCTCGATGGCAATTTACGTGCAATTACGGGTGATCGGGATGTCGATGGTAATTTCATATACGACAACTTACCGGATCATGAGTATATCAATACAACATTTGATACATATGAATGGAGACGTAAGTCAGAAACATCCAGAGCAGAAAAAGTAAAGGTGGGGTACAAGACATGTCGTTGGGCGCAGATACCCAACAATGAAAAATCTATTATGCCGGCGATTCTTACCGAGCTATTGAAAGCGCGTAAAGATACTCGTAAGAAGGCCAAGCAAGAAACCGATCCATTCATGGCGAATATTCTGGATAAGAGACAGCTTGGGTACAAAGTGACCGCCAACTCACTATATGGTCAATGTGGCGCACAGACATCAACCTTCTATGAGAAGGACGTAGCTGCATCGACAACTGCAACCGGACGAGAAATGATTATGTATGCGCGACGCATGATCGAAGAAGTTTATGGTGATCGTAAATATACTCTGGAAGATGGTACTATAGTGAATACTCTTGCAGAGTATGTATATGGAGATACAGACAGTGTGTTCTTCACATTTAATTTGAAGGACTTGGACGGAAACGACATACGAGGTCAGCGAGCACTTGAGATCACCATCGAGATTGCGCAAGATGCTGCAGATTTGTGCACGCAGTTCCTCAAACCGCCCATGTGTTTGGAATATGAAAAGACCCTGATGCCGTTCATTCTTCTATCGAAGAAACGCTACGTTGGAATGCTTTACGAGGAAGATCCAAAAGTTGGAAACCTGAAGTATATGGGTCTATCATTAAAACGTCGTGACTCATGCGACTATCTCAAGGACACATATGGCGAGATTATCAACATCCTCATGCAACAACAGAACGTAAGCTCGGCGATCGATTTCTTAAATACGTCTCTTCAGCAATTGATTGACGGAAACGTGCATATGGACAAGCTGGCAATTACAAGGGCTTTGCGTAGTGACTATAAAAATCCACACCAAATTGGCCATAAGGTACTTGCGGACAGGATAGGTAAGCGAGATCCTGGAAATAAACCAAAACCAGGTGACCGAATCAAGTATGTGTTTGTACCAAACAAGGATAGAAAAGCTCTTACCGGAAACCGAATCGAAACGCCCGAATATATCATCTCAAAAAAGCTGAATATTGACTATGCCCACTATATTACAAACCAGCTAATGAAACCACTTCAACAATTATTCAGTTTGGCAGTTGAAGATATATGGAAATTACAGAATAAACATGCAGCAATCAAAACATATCATAAGTATTTGAGAGAACTTGACAGAGAGTGCGGCGACGACCTTGAACAATATATGAAAAAACGCGAAAAATACTGTTCGACCAAGGTGAAGACGTTGCTGTTCGACAAGTACGTAAAAGTTATTGAAACGAAACAGGCAAGAGATTTCGCTCTTGAAACAAACCATTCGGTAATGTCGTTCTTTGCACCCATTCGAAAATAATTATACTTCTTTTTATTCAACAATAACAAGAAGTTGGCAACTAATTATTTGATATATCGGTTCCATTATTTGATATATCGGTTCCATTATTTGATATATCGGTTGTCATATTCATATGCCACGGTATATCTATGGACAATACCGGCACATTATTAATCGTTGTATGTTCTGCGTTTGCGGGAATACTCTGTTGCAATGCCTCGGATATAGCACTACTAATGCTATTTGACATATTTGTTATATTCACGCCATTTAATATTTGAGCTATGTCCGTGTTTTGCATTTCACGTTCAGGTAATACATTTTGCCTACATAGCGGACATCGTGTATCAGTACGAAACCATTGACGGATTGCTTCGGACCGGAACCCATGTCCACAACCTCGTAATAAAATTAATGATTCGCCTTCTTGAAAATCGTCAAGAGTAATAGGACATGTGGTGTTCACACATGACGTATTACTTTCTGTATATGTAATATTTTCGGTATATTCATCCATTTGTCGTTGTGTTATTAGTGGTTGTTGTAAAAATGATGGTACAAACCCGGCAAACGGAACGGACGCTCTTCTTATAATTGGCGTAACTGGAGTAGACGTCGGTCGCGTTGGATTTGTGGGAACAAACTGTTCACGCCGAGAAGGACCCGATTGCGGTGGTACAGTGTGACCACGTTGAATACGAACATCTCGAACATCGTTCATGAATGTAGCTATTAAACTCGACATATTGTCTTGGTAAGCCGTCATATTTGAATTATACTCACGCATAAGTGAATATATTGCATCATATACAGGCGGAAGACGCGATTGACGTTGATTTGTAAATGCGGTTGTTGAGCGTCTACTATTACTGGTATTAGCAGAAGATCTATACATTTGTGATGACATAGCTTGTTCGAGTAATTCTAACAAATCGGTTGTTGTATCCATGTCTTCGTTAGAGTATAAAGACATATTTATACCATTACAATAATGAAAAAGTATAACGAAATCAAAAGAGTTGGGCTATACAATTACGGAAATACATGTTTTATTAACAGCTGCATTCAAGTAATCAACCAAATGTATGAATTGCATAACATACTTGATACACGTGAAGCAAAAAAAGATACTCCCGAACATGATATGACACGTGAGTGGAATAACCTACGAGATACAATGTGGTCGGGAGACGGCACTGTAAAACCACATCGATTTGTGAAATATGTACAGAATATCGCAAACCGTTTAAAAAATCTCAACTTTTCAGGATGGGAACAGAATGATGTATCTGAATTTCTGCATTTTTTCATAAACTGCTTGCATGAAACATTTGCACGAAAAGTATCAATAAACATACAAAATGAAAAACAAGAATACAAAGTGTGTTATGACTACCTCCGCGAATTATATAAAAAAGAATATTCGGAAATACATGCATTGTTTTATGGTATAACGGTAACGCAAATTTTACCAAAGAATTCAAAAACCCCCTTGTCAGAAACCGCCGAAGCATCATTTATGCTCACTGTACCTATATTTAGTGCAAGCGGACCCATCACTAATTTAGAAAAATGTATTGAGAGCTATTATGAACCATGTGTAATGGAAGGCGAGAATGCATGGTTTAATGATAAAACCAACAAACATGAAGACATTATTAAAGCCACGAAAATATGGAAACTCCCGCCAATTGTTGTAATCACATTTAACCGTTTCAATACGAGCAATAATAAAGTGCAGCATAGAATTGATTTCCCATTGGAAAATCTGGATTTTTCAAAATACATGTTAAACGCAGGAAATGCAATATATGATTGTTTTGGTGTATGTAATCATTATGGTAACACCTATGGAGGTCACTATACATCATATGTAAAACACAAAAACGATGAATGGCGGCATTATAATGATACAATAATTACAAATGTCGATGCAACGGCAATATGTTCAGAACACGCATATTGTCTATTTTATCGAAAAAAATAAGGTCGTAGTATATATTCGATGAGTACAGATACTAAGGAGGTCGCAATAAAAGAAACTGCTCCAGATAACAAGGCTACTATAGATCAAAATGAATCATCGGTCGCCAATAAAGACAATAACAAGGATTCGAAGCCTGTTGTTAAGGATACCACCGAGACTGATATGAAGATTGGCGAAAACGGGGATTCGAAGCCTGTTGTTAAGGATACCACCGAGACTGATATGAAGATTGGCGAAAACGGGGAAATTCTTGATGCGTCTGCACCTGTCGAGCCGTCCGAGACCTATATCATGGTTTCGAGTTCTCCGTTTAATGAACGCAACTTCTTTATGCTCATAACATTTTTAGTGGTTTACACAACCATTTACTTTGTACTTGGGTTTTTCAATAACTTCGAAATGAATTTCCAGAAAAAATTCAGTCTCGCAATTGATGCGTTGTTTATGATTGGTATATTAGGCGCCACTATCGCGTTTTACGTATCAATGGAGGACTATCAAAAAATGCACTACGTGAAAGAACAGGCAAAATACTTAAAAGATTATATCAACAGCGATATGTCATTCTTTTACCAATTATTCATCATTATTTCAATGTATTTACTCGTCTTTTTGTTCCGCATTCCAATGTCAAGCTATAAATCATCTGTGATTCTCATGATTGAAACTTTAGCCTGGCTTTTACTGATTGTTATTGGTGTAAATAAATTTTTTAAATTTACATTTAACCAAGTGAATTTGCTTGACGATTTTTACGCATGGTTATTCCCCGAAGAAGAACCTGTTCCCGAAATCGACATGTCTCTGGAAATTCCCATGGAAGTGGATCATAAAGAGGTATTTAATATTGCGAACAACAAATACACATTTGATGAGGCCCAGGCTATATGCAAAGCATATGATGCGGATTTAGCATCGTACGACCAAATTGAACAAGCATATAGCAATGGTGCTGAATGGTGCAATTACGGTTGGTCCGCAAACCAAATGGCATTCTTTCCCACACAAAAGAGCACATGGGATGAATTGCAAAAATCGGAAAAGCGAAAACATGCATGCGGAAGACCCGGTGTTAATGGTGGATACATGGCCAACCCAAACATCCGTTTTGGTGTTAACTGCTACGGCGTAAAACCCGAAGCAGATTCAAACGATGTCCAAGGTAAGGCGCCTGTCATTGCACAGACAAAGGAAGAAAAAGAAATCGATGAGCGCGTCAAGTACTGGATGGACAATAAAGAACAACATCTCCAAGTAAACTCACACAACTACTCAAAGTGGTCGGAGCACCATTAAACATAATATAGATACAATGTATAAATATTATGCAACTCTTTCCAAATATCAATTCAAAGGTCATTACATTACTTGTAAGTTGTGCCTTTTTTGCATTCGTATACTTATTGCTTGACGATAACAATTTCGTTGGCATTAACAAAGTACAAGATGACATCCGCACGGAAATTATTAAGAAGGAAGTACAACCGAAAGTAGACGAAACAGATGACATCAATGGGTTTGAATCATTTATAAATGCATTTACCACAAAGAATGAACTCAGTCCGACCGAACATGCTATCAAAAAACAAGAAAAGGAACAAGCTATTAAAGAAAAAACGGAGGATGTTAAAAAGGCAGTTGAAGAGCAAGAATTAACCCCAGAAAAAATATCACCAGGTATTTCGCAACGACTATTCGATCGATTGTATTTTTCAATCTCTACGGGGTGCCTCCTTGGTTACGGAGATATCTACCCTGCCACTAACTTATCAAAGGCAATAAGTATGGCCCAATCAATGTTCACGGTTTCGTTGATTGTTGCTTAAGAAATCAATGTTGTTATACGTTACAACATTGATTTATAGTTTCGCCTTTCGCGTCACTCGTTTAGATGTTTGAGGTGCATTTAATATACGACCTTTATCATTATCCATAACGGACTCAATGAACCCATCAAATAATGCGGTATTTATCACACCAATGGGCGCAGCGGGATAACAAGGATTGGTTTGTTCAGTATTAAATTGTAATACAGGAGGAATCGTAAGTTTATCAGTGTTCATTTTATATTACGTATATTTTATATTTTACAAATAAACTATTCTTTTTTCGAAACGGTACTGTTATTGCATCTCTGTTCATGTCGTTTATTCTTAGAAAGTGTAGTCAATTGCGTCCATCCACAAGTTCCACAATGATCTTCATTGGCTCGATGTGCTCTCATGTCTGTACGTTTACCGTCTATTATTTGCCACCTCCCAAGGGGTATAACTGGTTTTATAAATAACTGTTTAAAACGATGCATAGTAATAATGTTAAATTAATATTTAACTTCGTTTACAAACATAATTATTATCATTATCGGATTAACTAATGTGGTTTGTAACAATTGCTTCTTCCGTTGTTCTCACTGAACGATTATTGCGTATGACATTGACAATACGATCGATGATTTCTTTCTTGTCAGTGACTTGCTTAAGACAATGCTCTATATATTTGAATGTAAGAGACCCATAATCACGTCGGGTTCGTCTCCTAACACTCGCGGTGGTTGTATTCAGTGTATCTGATTCATTCCTTCGCATTGTTTCACAAAGGAAATCACTTAGACGCTTTCGCTCACGCTTTAATCTGTCTACTTCATATTGATGATTTGTAATACTATTATTAACCCCTTCAAGTGCACGTATCGCTTCTTGAATGGGGTCTGGGGGAGGACGGGATATTAATTGTATTACTGGAGGTTGTACCATATTATAATAGGTATAATTCTTTCTTTATACCAAGTTGTTTAATGCTCGCCATTATTTTCAATAGCATCATCATTATCACTAAAACAAACAAAAACAACAACACATTATACACGCAAAATATTACAATATATACATAAAACTGCTCAGATATAGCAGTTCCTATAGGAACGCATATATTCTTTATCATTTCTTTTGACTTTTCATCTTGAAAAAACTTTGTTAAGGATCCAAATGCCATTACAATAGTATAAGAACTATTTTACAGTGCGTTTCCGCAATAAATGAAATATATCGCTGCAAATTATTATGGATAAAATCTCCGAGCCAACGCAAGATTATCAGTTTGATGGAATTACAATGTGCAACCCTGTTGCAAAGAGTGGCGGGACATACTTTATCAAATTTTTAATGGGAGAAGGTACACCATTGTATGTTCAAGCCCCACCATGCGAAAGTAAGAATGGTATTGTAGTCGCAAATCGCAAATGCCTTGTTGATCTTAAATTTAATGATAATGATCGTGTATTTATACAATGGCTTGAAGATTTAGAGATGCATTGTCATAAGATTATTTACGAAAACAGGACGAAGTGGTTCGACGGATCATTAGAAATGAATGATATTGAAAACTATTTTACACCTCCTGTGAAAACTTATCAATCCGGTAAAAACTTCATTGTCCGATGCGATATCTACAATATTTTAGGAAAACCACAATTACAAGTATTTGATGAAAAAGAAACACAAATTACACCAGAAAGCATTGCTCCATCTGATTGCATGGCAAGCATCATTGAAGTGAAAGGAATAAAATGTTCTTCTCGAAGCTTCCAGATTATAATGGAAGTTAAGCAAATGCTCAAGATTGTAAAAACAGACATATTTACAAAGTGTTTAATAAAACATAAAAGTAACGAAGTTTTAGAAACACTTGATGATGTCACCAGTGAGGAAAGTCATGAAACTACCGAAGTGGATAACGACGAACCTTCAAAATTTAACATTATACCAACTGATACAGAAGAAGTAACTACAGATAATAGCACCAATATTGAAGTATCGGAACCTGTACCAGAGAAACAAGAAGAAACGACTATCGAAGAAACTATCCTCATTGAAGATCCAGATCCGGTAGACGAGCTGGTAGACGAGCTGGTAGACGAGCTGGTAGACGAGCCCATTACAATTGAAGAACAATTAACCGCCGATGATATTCAACTCCCGGAAGAAGAAATATTATCCACCACAGAAAATGTAATGGAGCCAGATAACGAATCAAATATGGAATCCATGGACACATCAAGTAACTATAATTTAGTAAATGCTGAGGAGATAAATATCGAACCTTCCGGAGATGTTTTTGAAATTATGTCACGGGAAAGTGTTTATAAGAAAATGTACAAGGATGCAAGACGGCGGGCGCGAGAAGCAAAAGAAATAGCAATGACCGCCTATTTAGAAGCAAATAATATTAAGAATACATACATGCTCGAAGATACGGAAACCGATAGCGACGACGATTTGGATTACATAGCTCCGAAATAATTTGTAATTATCATATATAATGCTGAGTCAAATCCTAAGCGTACCCGGTTCATTTATGAGTGGCTTCTCGAAGTTTTTTACCACTGAGCGAATTGTACTTCTGGTTGTTGTCGCCCTTCTTGCCTACGGTATCTTTACCTATAGCAGTGCCAAGACCACTGAAGGTATGGATCATGAAGGAGAGATGGAAGAAGGTATGGATCATGAAGGAGAGATGGAAGAAGAGATGGAAGAGGATGGATTCGCGGGGTATGAGGCGAAAGATACCGCCGCCCCTGCCGATCTTCTCCCCAAGGACAAAAATGTGTCATGGAACGATGCTTCCGCGAAAGAAGGCATGGAGAACAAGGAGTCCGGTATCATGGGCCCCGATCTTCTCAGTGCTGGACATCACATTGGCACCATTGGACAAAGTCTGCGCAATGCCAACCAACAGCTTCGTTCTGATCCCGTGATCTCCAAGCAGGACATTGGACCTTGGATGAATAGCACCATTGAGTCTGATGTGACCCGCATCCCTCTTGAACTTGGTTCTAATTAATTTATCGGAACACTTGTAATTGTATAACGTATCTTTTATAGCGATACACTATACAATGGAAGACTCATTAACGTATTTAGTTCTTTTAATCATACTATTTGGATGCATATATCTGTATTTTGAAAACGAGGTAGACTTTGATTTAAAGTGTATTGTATCAAGTCATGACGGCAACAAATATTGTGTACGCGATAGAAAACGATTAGGTGAAGCAAGTGATTTACTTGCAAGAGTTACGGAAAAATGCAGGGAACTAACTGCGTATATGAAGGACCAACATGGCGACAAAGAATGTGTAAAACGATTGGTGACAGGATTTAAGGAAACGATTATTAAAGAAACATTACCTACGAGTAAACTGACCGCGTATAGCGAAAATAAAGGCGAAAAGATTGCGTTTTGTCTTAACCGTAAAAAGGGCAATAACGAACAGCTTATTGATGAGCATACATTAACGTTTGTTGCAATTCACGAGCTTGCTCATATTATGACTGTGTCCATCGGACATAAAAAAGAGTTTTGGGACAACTTTCAATTCCTTTTGGAAAACGCCAAAAAAGCCAACATTCACAACCCCGTAGATTATAAATCAGCGCCTCAAGAATATTGCGGGATGCAAATCACGGATAACCCATACTATGACAAAAATTGATTTTGATTCAAAAATGTACCAGATATATATAACACCATGTCAACTCGCAACCAAGATATATTCCACAGATCATTGCTTGAGCGCAAAATAAGCCTCCATATAAATCAAGTTGGGAGCAATATAAAACAGAATCTCGAAGATAAACTTAATGCAATGATAAGCGAAAAGTGTGTATCTGAAGGGTTTATACGCAGCGGAACAATTAATATTGTAACCTATACATCAGGAGACGTTGTAGGGGACCAGATTGTATTTACATGCGCATTCGAGTGCGACGTATGCAACCCAGTGGAAAATATGCATATATCATGCAGTGTCAAAACAGTAACCAAAGCGGGCGTACACTGTGAATATGTAGATCCAATCAGCAAGGGTAAGCCATTGCAAATATTCATTGCACGCGATCATCATTATAATGACACTGACTATAACGAGCTTGCAGAAAACGATAATATACGTGTAAAGGTCGTTGGTACAAGATATGAATTGCATGATCCACATATCTGTGTAATTAGCACACTTGTAAAATAACTCCCCCTACAAAAATCAATATAAATGGTTTTTTACTCTCACTATAATGACAAGTATGGACATCGTCGCAATTGGAAAAAAGATCGAAACCCTAACGAAACAGCAGCATATAGATATTTTGCGAATATTGGTTAATCATGACGTCATATTGAACGAAAATAAAAATGGCACGTTTGTAAATTTGTCCGTTCTCAACAAAAAAACGGTTGATGATATAAAAGAACACTTGCAACATATAACCGCACAAGAAGATCAATTAAAAGAATCGGAGACAACGAAAGACGCCTACAACAAGGAATTCTTTTCCGAAACAGTATAAACCCTATGATACAAATATACCATCTGTATCATGATAGACACAATGTTTGTTATTCGTAACCATCTTCATCGAGATATGCCGGAAATTAGCAGTATTTTTGATATTTCTAATTACTCTCATCAATTTCTAACATCCCAACACATCAAACAAATAGACGGAGGCGAATCTCCGAAATTATACGTTGGTCGTAACAACAAAGCGGTTGACGAAGTACTTGTAGTAAACAAAGTATACAAAACTGCGTCATCACCGTCATCAAAAGCAGCGTCAATCCCACAAATGCACGCAGAAATAATAGACCGTAATCCAAGACCAGAAAGGATAGATCGAAATCCAAGAATAACAAAGCACCCTGACCAATTATTCTGGACAGTATATGAATTGCACTACGGACGTGAGGATTTTCAAATGATACGCATTAATTACGGCAATCGTTATTTAGAGGAGCGACTGAACGTATGCCAAAAACTCATGGATACCAATATGCTGAAGAGTATGAACCATCGCATAACAAAAGGTCAAATAGAAGGGATATATGGAGAATTAATGACACCATCACGTTCAACGAGTCTTTTGACTCTACATGCTCTCTGTTGCCACTACAAAATACGCGTGATTATATTAAACAAAGCAAGGCGACGATACACCATGTTTCATCATGAGACCGGATATACGAAAACCCATATGATAGAGGAGCTAACAAATCGCGTAGGAAAAGATCCAGGATATAGGTCATTGAAAGAGAATGTTTCAGATGATGAGATTGAATCCTTATTGAGCGAGTACATCAAAATGCATCATTATGAAAAACCATTGGCACCAATCAGTAAGTATAAAATAGCCGAGCTACGTGAAATCGCAAACAACTTGGGAATTGACTCTACTGAAACGAAACCAGTGCTTTATGAAAAAATATGTCAGTTTATGGCGTAATTGCTGAGCGAAAATTGATTAGACATTATTTTATACGATATTGTATATAACACAGACATATGGAACTCGAAAAACTTGTAACCACCTATTTAGATAGCAATCCTATCATCAGGGACAATGACCGCGTAAAGGAGTTTGAAATTCGCTTTGGAACCATGTATCACCATGCACGAAAAATCACCCAGATAGACTATGATAATGTTGCCAAGCATCTCCTGGCCTGCGGCTTTCAGATTCAGAAAGAATCACATATGTTACGTATTACCAATGAGTACATTGACCGCGTTACAGGCGAAAAACTCATGTCAAGGAACGTTCGTTGTGAAATCGACGGAGAGAGTATTATCAAACAATATTGTCGAACAAATAGTATTCAATCTGTGCTTGATAGCGGGAGTGCGCAACAGGTAAAATTCGTACAAAAAGGAGCATATCGAGACGGAGACGGAAATCCTGTGCGATACGCCAATGTGCCCGACTATAACATGCGTGCGTCATTTCAAACAGAAACGAATCTACGCGTGACATCGGCCATGGTGCAAAATATCATTCGTACATGGTCCGACTCAAAAAAGGCATTTCGACTGATTAACCGAACCCGGTTTGTACATCCCATATATCCTCTATTTGCAGACATCAGCATTGTCAAAACATCCGCAAAGAAGGGAAGGGATTACATTCCCGCATACACCATGGAAGACGCAGGTGTGTTTAAACGTTCGCCTGGATACGAGATTGAGATTGAGGTGGACAATAATAGAGTCGGTACAGGCACTCCATTTGCTGATTCAAAAGCCCTCGTTGCCAATATGAAAAAGATTATAAGGGTCATCATCGGCGGGATGCAGCAAACTAAATACCCCATCTCATATACCGAACACGATAAGGTTTTGGAGAATTACATGAAAATCGCTCACAAAGAAATAAAGAGTCCCGAAACCCGACATTTTATTGGTCCCGGATCGACTACCCTCCAGATCGAAAACATTGTTGAGCAAAATAATGCCAATGTACCAAGTATACGAACCAACTACTGTGTTACTGATAAGGCAGACGGAGAGAGGAGAATTCTGATGATAAATGACAACGGACGCATATACATGTTATCAACAAATATGCGAACTATATTCACTGGCGCAATCACGAATAACAGCAAACTATTCAATAGTATACTCGACGGGGAATACATAAGGACCAAGTCGGATACCTATATATTTGCGGCATTTGATCTGTACTTTGTAAACGGTGACGATAAACGCTCTCTTCCGTTTGTACATACTGATCCCGAAAATACGAATACCCGACTTGCATTCATGCAGTATTTCGTGGATTCCCTGAGGCCACTATCTGTACTCGTTGATAAAAATAAAAATCGCCCGTCGCCTATTCAAATTACCACGAAAACATTTGTGGCAACTGACGAAAATGTTAGCATATTTGCATGCTGTGCAAAAATATTATCGAATGTAAAAGACGGTCTTTATAACTATGAAACCGACGGACTTATCTTTACCCCTTCTCTTCTCCCAGTTGGAGCCAATGAACAAGACAGCTCACCATCCAGAATGAAACGAACATGGGAGCATTCATTTAAGTGGAAGCCTCCGCAATTCAACACGATTGATTTCCTCGTAACATCGAAAAAGGATGATGTTGGGAAAAATGAAATGCACCATCAATATCAGGATGGGATCAATGTCAGTGATCACACACTTCTTAAGTACAAAACAATGATACTTCGTTGCGGGTACGATGAAGCGCGTCATGGCATTGCCAATCCGTGCGAAACTGTACTGCGCGGAGAGGCGCAGTTAAGGCCTCGTCTCGACGGAAGGAATTACAAGCCGGTACCATTTATACCTACAACTCCCTACCAAGAAAATGCGTACATTTGCAACGTCGCCGTTAACGAACGCGACGACATGTTAACGCTTGAAGGCGAAGCATTTGAGAATAACACAATCGTAGAGTTTCAATATGATCTATCGAAACCCAATGGTTGGAACTGGGTACCTCTTCGCGTGCGACACGACAAAACAGCGGAACTCCATAATACGGGACGCAACTTTGGAAACGCATACCACGTAGCAAATGCCAACTGGAAATCAATCCACAACCCCGTCACCGATGACATGTTAACCACAGGACTGAATATTCCGGACGAGTCGGTAAGTTCAGACATATACTACAACAATGTGTCTATAACCGAGTCGAAAACGCGAAACCTCCGTAATTTCCATAATTTAATTGTAAAAAAGAGGCTCATCCAAGGGGCACTTAGCGAAGGAGGTACGCTTATTGATTATTCCGTGGGAAAAGCCGGCGATCTTCCCAAATGGCTGTATGCCAAAGCAAAATTTGTATACGGCATTGACCTGAGTCCGGATAACATCCACAATAAAATCGACGGGACTTGCATTCGGTACATTAAAGAAGCGAGAAAGTCCAATAAAATATTCGACGCAGTGTTCAGTGTAGGAAATACATCGGAAAATATTGTCACGGGCGAAGCATTCGATAATGACAAGGATAAATCCGTGAATGATGCCATCTTTGGAAAAGGTGCGCGTGAAGGATTAGGCAAAGGCGTGGCATCAGTATATGGGATTGCCGCCAAAGGATTCGATGTAGGGTCCTGTCAGTTCTCACTGCATTACTTCTTCAAAAATAAGAAAACTCTCCATAGTTTCGTGCGAAATCTCGCAGAAACAATCAAGGTTGATGGGCGCTTTATAGGAACATGTTACGACGGAAATGAAGTATTCCGAATGCTTGCAACCCACCAATCCGGCGAGTCGGTCAGTTTGTATCGAAAAGGAACCAAAATATTTGAAATCATGAAACGCTACAGCGAAACCGGTTTCCCCAATGATGAATCCAGCTTGGAATATGCAATCGATGTATTTCAGGAAACCATTAACCAATACTTCCGCGAATATTTGGTAAACTTTACTTACTTCACAGAAGTCATGGAAGACTATGGGTTTACCGTCATAAGCGACGAAGAAGCGTCCTCGATGAACCTACCCAGAGGATCAGGGTTATTCTCATTGCTTGCGGACGAGTCTAATATACCCGGGAGCGCAGCGCGCATGTCGAAAGAAGAAAAACAGATCTCGTTCCTCAACCGATTCTTTGTATTCAAAAAAGTAAGAGACGTCGACGCCAGCATCGTAATGAAAAATGCGTTAGTGGTTGAAGATCCAGAAATCGTCGTTCGTGCAGACGAAGACATTATAGAGGAGGTGTACGCGCCTCGAAAGACCGATAAGAAAACGCTAATTGAATAACCATATAGAGTCCTTTTTTCATATAATATATCTCTATTATGACCTATTATATGTTACCACATACTACAAAAAATATACTACCTCACATACAGTGTATAACAGGGGACGAACCTCCGGTTATTTCTACATCATACACACTTTCAAAGTATATTACGGGAATGAAAGAACGCATTACGCCAGTGGAATCCCTATGGGATGAATATAAGAAGTATACCAACCCCTATGAATTTATACATACGCCCATACCTTCGAGACATAAATCCATTGCTCGTTACAAACCATTGTCCAGATCCTACTTCAAAATGATCGAAATGATTCACCTATTCGACCTTATTGACAACAACATGTCGTTCCAATCATTTCATCTTGCCGAAGGCCCCGGTGGGTTCATTGAAGCAGTCGCAAGAACACGAGAAAATCAACATGACAAATACATAGGTATGACTATTCAAGATGAAGACGTCAGTGTACCCGGATGGAAACGTACACATCATATACTCAAACGATACCCTAATATTTTTATTGAAAACGGCGCAAATGAAGACGGGAACATACTAAGCATGGAAAACTTTGCAAACATAAACGATAAATATCGACACAGTATGAACCTAATTACGGGGGATGGAGGTTTCGATTTCTCCGAAAATTTCAATTATCAGGAACATGAGATTATAAAGCTACTGTACGGTCAAATGTGTTATGCATTAGTTATGCAAAAACAAGGCGGACATTTTGTATTGAAGTTGTTTGACTGTTTTTATCAACACACGATTGACATTCTCTATATTTTGTCGGCGTTTTATCGAAAAGTGTACATTTGCAAACCGCATACAAGCAGATACGCAAATTCAGAAAAATATGTCATATGCAGAGACTACATTAAACACGACAACATCGACGTATATAATCTATTATGTCCTTCCTTATACACTGTAATAAATACACCAAACCATATTCAGCGATTAATCAATATGCCCATATCTTTATTTTTCATGTCAAAAGTCCAAGAGTATAATGCCGTTCTTGGTCAACAACAACTGGAAAACATCATGCTAACTCTAAACTTGATAACACAAGACGCATGTGAACCAGATAAAAAACCAAATCATACAGTGAGATATGCAAATAATATTACGCGTTGTGTACAATGGTGTAACAAATACAACATTGATACAAATGCAACCGTTATTGCTGACAATATGCATGTCACTTAAATTAAATTACGAATTGTCGTTACCCTACAATTACGCATTTCTCCGTCCGGTCCAACAGACGGGGAACATTTAATAGGATAACCCATTTTGTCCTTTACTGTGTAACCGGGACTTGGTACGCCATATGCCACCGCATTTGCCGTATTGCTACCAAGGGCAGTCAAGAATGATGCAGCACCATCAGTAATTGTAGTATACCGCAAACGCGCAAGCCTTGAACTGGAGTCGACTGCGCCTTGTTGCCCATACTGAGGATTATTGGGCTTGTAATAAAGTGCTACATATGACCCCTTGATAGGTGGGTTCTCCGATGAAGAATGTAGGTTTGCAGTTGCAGATGTTGTATCTTGAGGAAGGATTCCGCCAATTGCAACAGTTGGATACGATCCAGCAGCAAATCCCAACGCATCCGCCAAAGGTCCCGCGGAAATTCGAATACCAGGAACCACCTTACTATTTGGAATAGACCATGTATCGATCTGAATTTGTCCGGAATCTTTTGGCATTTCAAAAGGTGCAACACCGTGAATAGCAGGATCCATAGTTAATGTAGTAAATTCCACCTTATTATCAGTACTATTGTAGCCAATGTTCAAAAAGAATACCTTTGTCCCGGTAGTTGCCGAAACCAAATAATGGAAATTGAGTATCATTGCATTTTTCAAAAGCAAATTTATAGAATTAACATTGTAATCTCCGGCAGGAACATTGATCGTATGATATGAATCATCCACCCACTGGTACTCAAATGACGTTTGAGTAAGAGTAATATTGGTACAATTTGTTACGGTATTTGTAGTATACACATTATTTATACTGGCAGACGTCCCAGGAATAACCGCCATGTCACCCTCGCGAATATAGTAATGTGAAGCCCGCTCGTACGATTTCGAGCGGCTATCTAAATACTGTTTGGTAGAAGACAAAAACTTTTTAGAATTCATTCCACTACTTCTTACCCGACGAAGGGCATTTGATGCAGGATTATAAGTACTGCATGCATCACAATTGGCATTGGGTGAGTTGATGTGAACAACGCCACAAGATCCACATGTCGTAGACGTTGAATTAACAATGGTTGAACCCGGCTGGTCAAGAGAGGACATCGGTACATTCGCTCTACTGCCTGAAGCGCCCGTGCGTTCACGTCGGTACCCCTTCACTGGATGAGGAGCAAATGGAGAAGAACTGGTACCAATGTTATATTTATTCACACTTGATAACTGACTAAGAGTTGTGCCTTTCCATGAAATTATTGGAGTCATCTGGTATAGTATACATTTATAAAAAAACCATTATGTAAACTAAATTAGAATTGCCTTGGTATTATTATCATGACATCAATACTACCAAGTGATATAGTTCGACGACAGTATATAGAACGAAATTCATTTGTCCATCCTGATGAAGATAACAATAACGATTCCTCATTATCTTCCGATGATGATGAAAACATTCCAAGAGCAACCCGTGTGATTGCGCCAAAACGCAGAGATATCGAATCGCAATTAGTACCAGATAACGATTCGTCCATAGTTATACCCAGAAGAGCCATTGAAGTAGAATTACAGTTACATCAAGATATGACAACAATAATGACGTATATAATTGTTATATTTTTCATCGTCGGCGTAATTGTAATATCCATTCTAATTATCAAAGACTTAGGATTGGACAAATAGTTTTTTATGCTCATATCATATATGACAAGAATACTCATCGTACTTACACTATTAACTATTTTCATGTTGGTCAAAATTATTGTTTCCGATACACAGGAGGGGATCAAAAATACGGTTGTGATGAGGAGCCAGGAACAAATTATCAGAGAGGTTATACGTGACGAACTTGGTGATTTCGAAGAACGATTAGACGAAGTATATGAACGAGTAGACGAAGTCGATGAAAACGCATTAAAAAGCTATTGCCGAACCGTGGATCCCCAAATAAATGAACGTGTATATGAAGGCGAAACCGCTGATCAGAAAAAAGAAAGATTAAAAGAAGAGAAGCTTGAAAGAGATAAAACCGCATTTTGTAAGAAAAAGGCGGCACTATATGGTTGGGAACAACAAGAATGGAAATACACCGATGAGGATAGACAAAGTGCATTGGCCGAACGAAAAAGCAAGTTGGCGCAACGAAAAAGCAGTAAAAGTTCATCCTCCACGTCTAATGAAGTGGTCACTGGAGAAACAAATGGCGACTGTACCTACAAAAAGAACGGTCCAAGACATAATGAATGGAAAGGGAGCTGGAAGAAAACGACCGAAGTAATAAGGCGTTGCGGCAACTCCTTAAAGTTGGTTTAAATCAATATAGATGTTGTAACAAATATAGTGTAACCATGTTTATTTCACTATATTTAGACAGATTTGATGATACATATATAAATTTTATGGATACTAAAGAAAATACCATCACAAATGGTGTGTTTACGAAAATTTTATATTCGGAACCAATGTTTACCATGAATGGGTTGCATTTTTTATTTCCCATCGTATTCACTGAAGTATATAACAATAATTATAACAAAACCTTCATTAAATTCCAGCCAAAATTCCACCTTAACAACAACATACTCATATATTTATCACGTATTGAAGAGAGTGTCCTCCAGACATACAATCACAAAAAAACAAAGATGCTTAAATTACAGGAGCAACTAAAAAGCGGATGCGTAAAAGTAAACACATCCAGTCGGATTGTACCGGGGTCAACCAAGTTTTCAATAAAAATATCGGGGGTCTGGGAAAATAACACATCTATTGGAATCACCTACAAGATTTCAAAGATACAATAATCAGAGATCCGCCGAAGATTGTAATATACAGGTTGGCACTATTTTTTCTTTGTTTTCAACCAACTTTTTATAACACTTATTAATCGTTACCTCACTAACCCCACATACGTTCTTCATTTCTTTTTTTGAAATATTCATGGTATATATGCGCGATACGAAATATAATATCCCAGAAGCAACCGCATGAGGAATATTGTCGTCAATAATACCAATACGTTCGACCTTATTTGTTATAAATTTTGCTAACATAATACGGTCTTGTTGAAAGCTCAGGCGGCACGCAAACCGTTCAATGAATGAAATTGGCTTTATTTCGTTAAGTTTCGTCTGTAAGGATGGATCCATACCACGTTCTATGTTATGTAATATTGTAACCGCAATTGAGCACCCATGCGTCGCACTTGCATTATCCAAATGGAATATCTCTGCAATCTCATGCGCATTTCGTGGACAACCATTCAACCTGCATGAAATATATATTGATGCAGCCCGAATACCATCACGATTAAGACCACGATACATCTTTTGTTCGGATATATCTTTGTATATTACCATTGCACAGTCAATAAATATCTTTGGTATTCCTGCATTGTGAGCCATCGTTGTAATAAATTGAAACTCGTCGTTCAATGCCTTTTCGCGATGAGGCATTGCCTGCCATTCTGTCCATTTTTTGATCTTTCGCATTTCAAAACTGGACTTTCCATTCGTAAGCACCTTACAACCAAATGATGATTCAACTAATAGGGGGTTAATGGGATTCCCGCACCGTGTAGGATCCTTTCCATGTTTTTCATCGCCATAGAATGACCACTCGGGTGAGTGATCGATAGCGGTTCGATATATTATACCACATTCCTTATTAGTACATGTCGGAAGGCCATTGTCCATGATCATAAGGGGATATTGACAAGTTGTACATGAATTGTAAATCGCGGAAGATGTTTGACTGGTTTTGCTGTTATCTTTATCAAACATTTCCCACATCCGCGACTTTGCTTCATCACTGTACGTTTTCTTTATCTTCTGGGTTTTATTATGCGGTTTTGAAGACACAAATATATCTGTAATTCGTGGTTGTGACACATCTGGTGCGGGTGTTGCGTGAGCCATAATGTTATTTATACTACGTTTATTTTGAATAAACGCAGTAGTCATCTGTACTATGCATTCATCTATTTGCATCCTTCAATTTTACCATTATAAATTGAACCGCACCGTCTTTTCAAGCTGCTCCATCATTTCGTCACCATATACTAAACTTCCTGTTGGTTTGTATTTATCTGTAGATCTATAATCCTTACCTTTACGTCCGCGTGGCGTAGGTTCGGGGTTTTCCTCTTCTACCACCTCTTCTACCACCTCTTCTACCACATCACCACGTGGTGTTATTGTCTTTCCCGTTTTTTCTTTTACCTGTTCCCTCACATAACTTGGCACCCATTTGCTCCAAGATACAAATAACATTGAGGGATGCGTATACTTGACATGGAATCCATTGTCTGATAATTTCATCATTACATACCCAATACACTCGCCCTTATCATATAACGGTTGACCAAAAATGTATTCCGGCACATTATACCATATGAATTTTTGCGCACATTTTTGTCGACTTACCACCTTAATACGCTGGTGAATTCTATTAAGTATTTTATTAAATATCGAAAGCTGTTTCAAATCCCTCTCATGATTCTTTTGATACAACTGATCTATATCAATTTCATCTTCAACGTCGGTTTCATTTGGAAGAAGAAACGAAGACATATTACACTGTTCCGGTAAAAAAATTAGAGATATACAACTCATATTCCTATGAATATAAAACGAATGGCTATTTCGGGCGGAGGGTACATGGGAATTGCACTATATGGCGCTCTTAAACAATTACAGATTGATAATGTGTATGATCCTAAAAATATTACACATATATACGGCACTTCAGTAGGCGCGATCCTTAGTGTACTGGTTGCGTTGAATTATGACTGGGATGACGTGGATAAATATATTCTTGAACGTCCATGGAACAAACTATTTGATATGGACTTTGAAACTATCATTAACTCATTTGGTTCGTGTGGTATTGTTGATAGTCATGTCATTGATGATATTCTTTTACCGTTTTTGGGTGGAAGAAATATGTCGTCCACCGTGACATTCGATGAATTTAAAACACAAACGGGCGTATCGCTCACGATTGTAGCTACAAATTCCGAACTATTGCCTGTATATTTTTCACATAAAAGCCATCCGTCCACACCAGTGCTTGACGTTGTACGTGCATCATGTAGCATCCCTATTGTATTTCAACCTTCTTATGTGGATAACGAAATATACATAGACGGCGCCTTCTCGGATAATTTTCCCGTCTCTAAATGTGAATCAGAAACAGAGGATTGTGATTATTTAGCAGTAGGTCTTGATGACCGTTTTACATATCCATTTGACACGACAAACCTACTTACTTTTGCGTTTTCATTATTTTCGAAAATACTCATGATCATTTTTTGCCGACCATTATTGAATATTAATGAAAATAATACCATTCTTATTCGACATGACGGAATGAACATAACAGATGCCATAAATATTATAGAAAATCAGGAAAAAAGAAGGGATCTTATTCACTTTGGTATGAATGTCGCGACCAAGTGGATTGCAAGTAAAAATAACACGAAGAATATGTGAATCTAAACTATATAATGTCGGAATCAACCGAACCCAGACCCGCCATTGAAATACCGGAAGGCGGCGATCCGGGTGTAATTGAAGTACCTGACCGCAAACCATCTCGCCGAGACAGTCTCTACGAAAGGATGCAGGAAAAAATGAATGATCAGGATTTTACCCAGAAAATCAAAGTAACCGGTGCACTATTGTTTGAGTTCTATCGTGTTATGATGGGCGCCATGCTTATCATCTTTGTTCCTCAACAGTGCGGCGACCACGTTTGTAGTATGAGCGAAAACGTTACCCGCGAGGATGGTGGTATGTCTGAAAGTGCGTTCGTCGCAAATCTTGTAACACTGGGAACATTTCTTGTCATGTACTACTTCGAAGTGAAGCGTGAAAATGCGCTAATTAATAATCTCGAGGTCAATTCCGACAAACCACGATCCAACGAGGCGGTTGAGGAACATTTGTTGGCCATGCCCGAACATCTCAGAGAACTGATTCTGGGTCTTGATCATGAATATCAAATTACTGCGGGAGCGGCTATGATATGTTTCCTTGTAAACTCGGCCCTCAGCATAATCCCCATCATGAACCATTACTTAGATAGCAAGACCCTCAGTGTGCTCATCACAAATGTGATGTTTATGAGTCTTAAATTAGTAGACGTTTATTCCACAACAAATACGGAGAAGAATATCTTTTATTCCGCGTTCATGACTCGTAAGGTACAATTCAATGACGTTGATCCTGATGTTCGCGTAACGCCCCGGAGTTCATTTTCTGATGTCGAAAATGGTGTTAGCGACAAGGTTGAAATGGTCCATATAGAACCAGATGAGTCAACAAGTTCAGGTGAATTAAGTTCAGCAAGTTCATCAACTGATTAATCATCTATGCAATGCAATGCAATGCATAGATAGAAATTTACGATCCAATCATCGTATCCAAAAAGTTCTCCAAATTATCACTCGTGATACGAGCATCGAAATCAATTTGTTCATCGTCCTTCATCATTTTAACAGTGGGGAATGATTCGATACCGAACTTATTCATATTTGCTTGCGTTTCTTCGTCTTCGGCGGTACAGTTAATGTCGATACAGCGAATGTTATACCCCATTTTCTGCTTGTTGTGGTATGAATCTCTAAATCCACGCCATTCTGGCATTGCTGTTTTACAATGAGGGCACCAATCTACATGAAAAAAGTATATTGGTAGCTCCTTACCATTCGTATTTGCATTTGCAATGTCTCCGAAATTTTTATCGTCCAACTTCTTCTGTATATGCTGGCCATAAAGCCGGCGCAATAACCAACCAAATAGCACTATTACTACAATAGCAACGATGTATACATAATATCTTGACACAAGGGAGGAAATCAATCCATAAAAGCTCGGCATTATAGTATACCAAAATATTATGTTTTGGTATATTTACAGCATTGAATAACTTACTTGGTGAATGTCACGCCGCATATTTTTTGTATTTTTTGTACCAGCTTATTATTCTGTGGCGTACTTTGTGCTCGTCCAGCCTCTATACTACTGTAAATAGGAAGTGAAACACCCAACTGTGCAGCCATTTGCTTTTGTGTAAGTTTCTTAGCATTTCGTGCAGTTGAAATTTGTTGGGCCAGATTTTTTGATAAACAAACAATCTTTTGGGGGTCGGTTGCGTTATCCAATCGACGCGCATGCGCATTCTCGGCTGTAGTGTGATATGCGTTATGGGGGGTCGTTTTCTTGCGCAAGCAAGGATTTCCAATATCTATCGGTGTTGTATCTTGATGCTCCATATATTACCTATTCACATATACTTCTTTAACTACATGTTTTAATATCTTTGATACCTTTGTTTCTTCATCTTCGCCACTATCCGTACCAAGTGTTTCTGACATAATGCGCAAATACATCTTATTTTCAGGGGTATCGCAAACCAGCGCCTGTGGATTTTTCTCTTCCCATATTTTGATATTATTGTAATTCTTATCCTGCACAGCCTTTATCAACTTGCGCAGTTCTGTCTTTTCATCTGTATCTTTCTCCCATTTGTCGCCCTGTTTAATATATAATATTTCACGCTTCAAATCAGTGCAGTGTAACGGACGTTTACACAACTCCATGCCACCAAGTGCATTCGTCATGATGGTTATCATCCCATTGACATACCCATGATCGCCGACACATTTCAAATCATTCATGCCAATTTGCAAATTTTGAATGAAATTTTGAATAGACACTGCATCTCTGCAGTCATCATTAAGAAAAATATTAAGATTGAACTTGTTATTGGTAATATTTGTTACCGTCTGTACTTGCGGTATCATATTATTAATCTGTTCACGATGCTTTTCTTGTTGCTCCATAATTTCAGTTTGTAAACGCTTAGAAGTCTCGTTTTGTTCAATCAAAAGCTGTTTCAGTTCATCATTTACTATTATGTTGTCAACAGGCGGCTCTGCCTTTTTCCCACATGTTTTCATATGTCTGGACAGGCCCGATTTATGCTTATATGTACTGCCACATATGTTGCAGGTAAATCCTATTGTCGGCGTACCTGCAGCTGTTATATGCTTCTGTGTTAACAGATGCTTCTTATAATTATATCTATTTGTACATGAATAGTTACACTGTTTGCAATAAAACTGCGTTGTACTATTATTTGTGTCTCCCATAACTTACATATACCATAGAAGTTTATGTGAGTTCAGCGAAAAATGCATTTAAAAATGTGAAATCCTTACTGAGAATTTTGCCAGTAAGCCCTAAATATTTAAAAAGTGAAAAAATGCTGCATGTTGCATCTGGCAACTTTTTGCAACTTTTTATGCTGTTTTGCAACTTTTTACAAAACTGTTTTTGGAACACTTTATTTGCATATTAAGTATCCGGCTGGTGTTATAAATGCCAAAATGACTGCATAAGAAAAGTTACCATTGGGAAATTTCGGTTTTTTTCGGATTTTTTTGACTGCATCTTGACTGCATTTTCAAAACGGTTCAAAAACGGTTATGCTCAGGCAACTTTTTTGTTACCATTTGTTACCATTTTTTTGTTATCCACTGTTCGTGTTCTTTTTATTTTTTTCAGTAACAAAATTTTTTTCAGTGAAAAATTTTCTTAGCATGCTGCTCACAAATAAAAAAATGCATTTTTTTTACAAAACTGTTTTCGCTTTTTCGAAATTGGACATTTTTTTCTTGTCCAATTTTCAATTTTCCAAAATACTTTTTACAACAATGAAAAAACCAGTTGTGAGCATAATGCTCACAAACCAGTTTTTGGATGAACCAAAATTGTGACTGAAAATGTTTTCCACGTTTCCATTCTCTTTTAAAAATCGGATTTTTTCGCGCTGAAAAATGACGAAAAAAAAAAGAGAGTGGAAATGTGGACAACAAACTGAAAAGTCAGTTGTGAGCATAATGCTCACAAACCGGTTTTTTTGCATCCAAAAATTGTGACTGAAAAATGGTTTTCCACGTTTCCACTCTCTTTTAAAAATCGAAATTTTCCCCTTCGAAAAATCGAAGAAAAAAAAAGAGAGTGGAAACGTGGACAACAAAAATAAGCATTTTGGGGACATTTTTATAAAAAACGAAGCATTATAGAATACATTTATGACTCGACAGTCTTCTTACTGTTTTCAATCATGCAACTTTTGCAACTTTTTTGCAACTTTTTGCAACTTTTCAAAGAATGTTCCATGACACAATAAGACATTTTTGTTAGCATTAATCATAACAAACATATTATTGTATATATTTGATACGTCACATGAAATTTATTATCATTTATTATCATTTATTATCATTTATTATCATCCATTATAATGCATCATCCATTTCATGCAAAACATTCAACTGGCTTGTAAATATTATTCGTAATGCAATATACATAGCATGAAAAATGCAATATAATGTGAATCCCAACATTAATCCCGTTGTAGGAGTTGTTCCTTGTTTACATAATAATAGCATATCATGTGCACTATTCGGATGATTTAATTTAACTAAATTGTCGGTTGTTGACGGTTTACCAGGTAAAAGTACCGAAGTGCAGGTAAAATCATTGACTTGTAAAGTAAGAGTGCCATCTTCATAATCATTTCTTCGCGCAACGGAAGGGTATATTTTCTTTTGCTCGTAAACTGCAAACAATTGTAAGTTAGGATTACTTTGCAAATGTATCATATTACAATAATTTCCTCTGACAATCAAACCAATAGAGCGTAAGTTGAAATATATCATGCTTTTATCGACATTGGGATCGTTTTCAAATGGTCGCGTACTATCCAGTTTATAATAACTTCCATAGTACTGGTTTTTTGCTACATGATACTGTTCTGTAATGAGGCTACGTCTGGTTAAAAATACGCGATTATTCTCATATAATATTACGATGTTGTCCATGCTATCATCAATGTATTTTTCGATCGTTCCAGAGAATTCATCAAGTGTAATTGGATCAACAAAATGATCCACCCTTGCTGTTATATTTATCTTAATAGTTATCATTTGTAGTGTATATATATTTTCCTGGTTCTCTATGTTGTATTTAGAATGGATGCATAAGGTGTGTTTTAATTATTTTTCGTCATATGTAACGGTCATTTTAATAGTGTAACATAATTAAGGTGGAGAACCAGAAAATGTCATGATAAGTATATGAAGAATAATAAAACAAAAAAGAATAAACCAGACCGTGCACAAAAGAATAAATATACACGACGCGATTATAATAGCAATGATGGAATGTTAACTCAAGTCTGGGGGCCACCATTGTGGCATTTTTTGCATACAATGAGTTTTAACTATCCTAATTCACCAACCGCATCACAAAAGAAGCAATATAAGGAGCATCTTCTGTCATTACAGCATGTGTTACCTTGTAAAAAATGCCGGGATAATCTTGCCGAAAACATCAAGGAGAACCCTATTACCCAGAAAGATCTACAGGATCGAGAATCATTTTCGCGATATGTGTATAATCTCCATAACAAGATCAACTTTAAGTTAGGCAAACGTTCTGGACTGACATATGAAGATGTTCGTGATAGATATGAGCATTTTCGGGCCCGGTGTTCTGATGATAGTGAGCTTGGATGTAATACACCATTAAAAACTGGTAAGAAACGCTGTCTATTGAGAATTGTCGATGCCGAGGTTCATGACTGCGAAACATTAATGGTTGAATCATAATAGTATAGTGTGCTTTTTTGTGGACACTATGTATATAAGATGAACACTGACTATAACAATAGCCAGCCTTTAGAAGATAAAAATAAATACCAGAATGAATCTGAAGAACAGCCGGTACATGAACCGGAAAACAAGATTCCTTTTTGGTACGAAAACCCAAATGTGCTTGTGCACGGTGACTATATTTATGAATTATTCCCAAGCGATGATATGGAATATGCTCAGATGTTGAATGCGATTACAAGGACCACTATCATAATTGCCTTTGTTATGTATATGACGACGTCTAATATTCGCGTGATCTTTCTTTTGGCGATCACTCTTGGAGTTATCTTTTTAATGAATCACTATTCGAAAAAGGAGGAAGCTGCAGAAAAGGAGGCATTTGGATCAAAGGTTGTTCGCGAATATTTAGAGGAGGAAGGGAGCAATATTAAACCCGATACGGTGTTCACTGCACCGTCTTCAAAAAATCCATTTGGTAATCATCTTGTGACGGATACCTCTTCCAAGAAACCGGCACCACCTGCTTATAATAGTAACGTGCAACAAAAGATTAATGACAAGGTCAAAGAGGCGATCAAGGACATGAATCCCGACAATACCGATTTGAATGAGAAACTTTACAAGGATTTAGGCGCGGAACTTTCGTTTGAGCAATCGCTTCGTCAATTCCATTCGACTGCGGCCACAACTAACCCCAATGACCAGGAAGCATTTGCACATTTTTGCTACGGATCAATGATTTCTTGCAAGGAGGGTAATGCATTTGCATGTGCAAGAAATGCAGCCAAATACACCAATTATTAAACCCTCGTTATAATTGTCTATATGTATAGTATAACTGATGTTTGTCGGAGACTATTTGTTTAATAATATGGGAAGAATCGGTAGCGACAAAATCGATGAAAGCCAAACCGCCGTACATAATATTCGTTACGGAGATCATGTAACCGCTAACTACTTTAGTGATAAACCGCTGAACCATCCGGTAGAATTTGCCGCCAGTCAGCCTGGTGTAGTTTACAATGGATACGCCGGCGAAGGAATCCCCGGAGCTGTCATTGACAATAGTTCCAAACTTATTAGCGATATGTTGGACGTGCGCCCCAAGCAGCAGCTGGAGGTGTTTCAGCGAACATATGCGTCCGTGCCATATATGGGACATGGACCCGGAAATGCCGAAGTAGAGAGCCGTCTCCGTGTGGGCAAATCGGTCTTTATCCCCAAGGGGGAAGGAACCGTGACTTCCGTGTCGTTTGCCGACGTTGCGATTCGTCCGTTGGAGAAGGGAGCCGAGGAACGTGTGAAAGACCCGTCTAATATGGTTGAGGAGCTTGCACTCCCTGGATGGGTGCGTGGTGGTGCCAACACTCGCGAAAACGCAGGCAACCGAAAGTAAATTAACATAAAAACAAGTATCATAGTTGATTATGTACAACTATGATGTAACGATGAACTACACCAATGATTTCGAATTCCGCATGTGTATACGCAAGTTATTTAACATGAAGATGCAGAAGTATGACAATGAAATTGACATTATTTCAAATGACGAATCCAATTATGATGACGAGTCTGTGACAAAAGTAATGGATTATATCCAGCTGCTCACGCGCAATAATACAACATTTACAAAATTGTATGAAATGGCCGCGGCAAAAATGCTATCTACCGACCGTTCAATAGGATTGTCCGTACTATTTAGCTATGATTATGCAAAAGACTTCCATTCTTGTTTACGTGCTTTCAAAGATTCACCGGCGGAATTTAATGAGACACACCCGGCATATATCGCGTTAAGGATAAAGATCAAGTAAAAACATGTAAAGGGGGTGACTTATTTGACTACATTTATGCGGATGTCATATTGTCCGGCTTCAATGCATATGATTGGTTTTAACTTTTTTTGTATCTTGTGAACACAACGTTTACAAGAATACTGCTTTTTCTTGTGTGTGCTCACGTCCATTGAGCACGTCCTATCGAAACATATCGGCTCATTGCACATTATGCAGTTTGTTTCATCGTCATTGAGACCGCATATTTGGCAGCATAAGTCGTATGGAGGAAATAGTTCTGCGCCTCCAGTAGGGCTCATTAAAGGATTTTTTGTTAGTTGGGTATAATCCATCATTGTTGTTATATACACCATGTATCAAAAACTTTTTGAATCAATTTTAGACACTATGACGATAATGCTACAAATACATTTGATGCAAGCCAGGTTCCTGCAATGACCCACGCTTGGGCAATTGATGCACACCCATGGTAGATTGTCCATGCGAGCGTAGAACACAACGCCGAAGGTGCGGTAAACATGCTTTGGGCAAATCCATAGAACCCGACCGGTGCACATACACGTACATAAATGTGCACTGCAATATAGTGCGCAAAGCACCATATGATAAGGAGCCACATAGGTCGCAATAGCCAGCGTCCGGGAAAGGTATATTTAGACCACTGTACAATCATGGATATATTGTCGTAATTATTTTAATACGTTACATCCGTGAAAGGAAATATACACGTAGTGTATATGGCAAGCACACGAAATAGAAATAGCGATGGAGAATATAAAAATTGGCAGGCGGCCCAGAGTACATTTTCGGTGCGTGAAACCCATGTAACCGCGGATATGTATAGCAAAAACCGCGCGTTTCTTCCCGGAAACAGTCTCATACATGGTAAAGTGCCAGGTGTTTGTCTTGCGCACAATAGCGTGGATATTGAGTCGAGTCTCAGAGGCATCCGTGCAAATGATATGGTAAACGGCGCACCAAACGTAACCCCTAATGTAAAGAAACAACAATTCATGGATGTAGCATCGCGCACGCGTATTCCTCTTATTACGCCAGCGCCTTTGACCTACGAACCTAATCAGCGAGCATTGTACATGAACTAAGTAAATCGATATAAACGCGTTTTAATATAGCGTTTATATTATGGGAGATGATGAGATGTATGTCACCAAGCGCAATGGGTCGCGTGAAATTGTATCATTCAATAAGATTCTGATAAGAGTCAAGAAGATAGGTGCAGAGGCAGGAGTAAAGATTAACTATACGTCACTCACAATGAAGGTGATTGATCAATTATACGATGGTATCAAAGCAACGCAGATCGATGAGCTTATGGCAGAGCAATGTGCATCATTAAGTTCAACGCGTCCTGAATATAGCGCACTCGCAAGCAGACTCATCGTATCCAATCATCACAAAAATACAAAGCAATCTTTTTGGGGTACAATGCATAAGCTTCATGGTTATAAGGATTTGCACGGAAAGCACTGTCCCATTGTAACCAAGGACTTTATAGAGGTTGTTAATAAAAATCGAGACGTATGGGATGGTCTATTGAACCATAGCCGCGATTACCTGATTGATTATTTCGGGTATAAGACATTGGAAAGAGCCTATTTGTTGCGCATTGACGGTGTCATCGTAGAACGGATCCAGCACATGTGGCTGCGTGTTAGTATCGGGATTCACGGACATGATATTGAACGGGTGAAGGAAAGCTACAACTTCCTGTCGCAAAAGTATTTTACTCATGGAACTCCTACGTTATTCAATGCCGGTACACCACATCCGCAGTTAAGTTCATGTTATCTAATTGCAATGGAGGACGACAGTATTAATGGGATCTACAATACCCTCAAAGACTGTGCCCTTATTTCTAAGTGGTCTGGTGGCATCGGATTGCACATTCACAATGTGCGTGCAAAGGGAAGTCTGATTCGAGGGACAAATGGAACATCAAATGGAATTGTTCCTATGCTTCGTGTGTTTAATAACACAGCAAAGTACGTTGACCAAGGGGGCGGTAGACGTAATGGAAGTTTTGCAATCTATCTTGAACCCTGGCATGCTGACATAGAGGTGTTCTTGGATATGCGCAAAAATCACGGCGACGAAGAACTCAAGGCCCGCGACCTCTTTTATGCTCTCTGGATGCCCGACTTATTTATGCAACGTGTGAAAGACGGCAAAACATGGACGCTTATGTGTCCCGACGAATGCCCTGGGCTTTCTGATGTATACGGCGATGAATTTGTTGAGTTGTATGAAAAATACGAGCGTGATGGTCGCGGAAGGGCGACTATGGATGCGCGCAAACTTTGGTTCAAGGTGCTTGATGCTCAGATGGAAACGGGGACTCCCTATATCGTTTACAAGGATGCGGTGAATAAAAAGACAAATCAGAAGAACGTCGGTGTGATCAAATCGAGCAACCTTTGTTCCGAAATTACGGAGTATTCCGACAAAGACGAGACGGCTGTTTGCAACCTTGCCTCCATTGGGCTTCCGGCATTCATTAATGATACAGAAACTGGAGCAGTCTTTGATTTTGAAAAACTCCATCAGGTATCCAAAGTGGTCACCGGCAACTTGAATAAGATTATCGATGTCAACTACTATCCTACTGAGAAAACCCATCGTAGCAATATGCGTCACCGACCTATTGGTATCGGCGTTCAAGGACTGGCCGACGTGTTTTTCAGAATGAACTTGGCGTTCGAATCGGAAGAAGCGCGTAAATTGAACTTTGAGATATTTGAGACGATTTATCACGGCGCGGTAGAACGGTCAAGCGAGCTGGCAGTTGAAGAAGGTCCATATGAGACGTTTGCTGGATCGCCGGCGAGCGAGGGAAAACTGCAGTTCGATCTATGGGGCGTTGATCCCTCTGAGCGTTCCTCAAGATACGACTGGAATGCTCTCAAGGAGCTGGTAAAGGAACGTGGATTACGGAACTCGCTCCTGATGGCGCCTATGCCAACGGCGTCTACCTCGCAGATCCTCGGCAACAACGAATGCATCGAACCAATTACGAGCAATATCTACAATAGGAGGACGCTTGCGGGGGAGTTTATCGTTGCAAACAAGTATATGATGCGCGATCTCATGGACCTGGGTCTCTGGAACGACGACATCAAAAACAACATCATTGCCAACCATGGAAGTATCCAGCAAATTGCGGATGTGCCCGAAGACATTAAGAAAAAATACAAGACCGTATGGGAAATCCCAATGAAAACGGTCATTGATCTTGCCGCAGATCGTGGTATTTTTGTATGTCAGAGCCAAAGTTTGAATTTGTGGTTAGAAGATCCGGATTATAACACATTGACGTCGATGCATTTTTACAGTTGGAGTAAGGGTCTTAAAACCGGTATTTATTACCTGAGGAGACGCGCAGTTCATCATGCACAGCAATTCACAATTGAGCCAGAAAAAAGGAGCACGGACGGTGCGCCTGAGCCTGATGAGATTTGTGAGATGTGTAGTGGTTAACAAGCGGTCTTTTCTTCGTCTTCTGGGGTTAGCTTAATTCCGCACAGACTGTGAAACTTATCCTTTGATATTTCTTTATTATTCATTTTCAGATAGCAACGTAGACACACCAATGTATCGATATATGCATTATGTAGCCCGTTTGGTGCTATTTCTCCTGGAAATAGAGTGTTATAGAGTTCTATAAGTCGTGGCCATTTTTTATAAGAAGTACCTTTTTTTGAGATAGAATCAATATTGCATATATCGATTCCATTGATCATAGTGCAGAACTTTTGGGGTATTTTAATGGTATCATCAAACAGTCTGGTGAGATGAGCCAAAGAGTTGTCAACAAGAATATCTGCATGACGAATTGTTTCTGCACGAACCATCGTGCTATCAAACTTCATATTATGTGATACAACCCATTCGCAAGTGAAGTAATCA
>Ga0315315_10000312_pt1 | contig 38988 bp, 41 predicted proteins | sample M140m3416metaG_FD_203699 | JGI IMG/M metagenome (GOLD analysis project Ga0315315, IMG submission 203699) | Ammonia-oxidizing marine archaeal communities from Monterey Bay, California, United States - M1 40m 3416 | ecosystem: Environmental > Aquatic > Marine > Intertidal zone | place: USA...
AAGTTATGGCAGAACAGTCTGCTAAAGATGCTGACTTTAAAAAAGTTTGGAATTCTCAACAAGCATTCATGAAAGAATATGATGTTTGGCAAAAATGGGGTTATTTACCTAGAAACTTTTAGTATTAAACTCTGAAAGTTTAATGTAAGTTATAAAGCAGTCGGGTTAACCGGCTGCTTTCGTCTTTTAAGGAAAAAATTTATGGCAATTGATTTAACAGAAACTAGCGCTTTAGACAAAAAATTAAAATTAGAACATTTACCTATTACAAAAAAAATAGATAAATTTGTTACAAATGTTGGAGAGATTTTTAATTGGTTTTGGGTAATTTTAGTAGCAGTAATTCTTACTAACGTAATTCTTAGATATGTATTTAGAAATGGAATGATTGAGTTAGAAGAGCTTCAATGGCATCTTTATGCTATAGGGTGGTTGGTAGGATTGTCTTCAACATATGTAGTTGATGGACATGTCCGAGTGGATGTTTTAACAGACAAATTAAGTTATAAAAAAAGATTATGGTTTGAGTTTTTTGGTATTCTTTTTCTATTCTTACCATTTGTAATTTTAGTATTTATTTATTCTATACCTTTTTTTGAATTATCATGGGCTTCAAATGAAAGGTCAACATCTGCAAATGGATTACCAGCGAGATGGTTTGTAAAAGGATTTTTAGTATTTGGCTTTTTTTTATTGTTGTTGGCAGGTACTTCAAGATTAACAAGAGTTTTCATAACAATACGCTCAAAATTTGGAATAGGAAAATAGATGGAATTAGTCTCCGAATATTTCATGGCAATATTGTTATTTTTTAGTTTCATAACATTAATTTTTTATGGTTTTCCTGTAGCATGGACTATGGGTGGTTTGGCAGTAATATTTACTTTAATCTCAATGCTGTCGGACACTTATCTTGATACATTTTTTGGAGTAGATTGGAAGTTTGCCTCTATGGTCGTTTACCGACTCTACGGTGTTATGGCCAACTGGGTATTAGTTGCTTTACCAATGTTTATATTAATGGGAATTTTGATGGACAAATCTGGAATTGCCGAAGATCTTATGACAGATCTCTCAAAATTATTTGGCCGAATGAGAGGAGGCCTAGCTATTTCTGTAGTTTTTATTGGAGTTTTGTTAGCAGCCTCAACAGGTATTATTGGAGCCGCAGTCGTTCTTCTTACAATTCTAGGAGTGCCATTGATGTTAAAAAATAATTACAGCCCAGATTTAGCATGCGGAGTAGTTTGCGCAACTGGAACTTTAGGAATTTTAATTCCACCAAGCATCATGCTTGTTATTATGGGAGACCAAGTAAGAATTTCTGTGGGAGACTTATTTATGGGTGCAGTATTTCCAGGTTTACTACTGAGTTTATTATATACAATTTTTATTATAACATATGCATATCTAAGACCAGAAGTTGCACCGGCACCAAAAAATGCAGAACCAGTTACATTAAATATTATTTTAAGAGTTTTTAAATCAATAATACCTCCAGCATTATTAATTGTGGCTGTACTAGGAAGTATATTTATGGGCATAGCAACGCCAACAGAAGCATCAGGATTAGGTGCATTTGGTGCTTGGCTTTTAGCCATTGCCAGAGGAAGGCTGTCGTTTCGAGACTTAAAAAGTGTCATAAGAAAAACAACACACACAACATCTTACATTTTTGCACTCTTTGTGGGAGCAACAATGTTTGCTTTGGTTTTAAGAGGTTTAGGTGGAGACGAGCTAATCGAGGGAGCGTTAAAAGGTTTACCATTTGGACCTAACGGTGTTGTAATAGTTGTTTTATTCATTACTTTTCTTTTAGGATTTTTCTTAGATTGGATTGAAATTACATTAATTATTTTACCTTTTTTAGCACCTGTGATGGTTGATCTTGGAGTTGACTTGGTTTGGTTTATAGTAATGTTTGCAGTTGTTTTACAAACCTCATTTATAACACCTCCCGTAGGATTTGCTTTATTTTATATGAAAGGTGTAGCACCTCAAGGAATTACAATACAAAATATTTATAGAGGAATAATACCATTTGTAATTCTTCAAGTAATTGCAGTAGCTATTGTATTTAATTTTCCAAAAATTGTAACGTGGTTGCCACAAGTAGCTTATGGACCTTAGAAAAGTAATATTTTTAGTATTTATATTTTTTTTATCAACTAATTATAACATTCTCAAAGCAGAAAACAGTATTTCTTTAAAAGAATATCTGGACAAAGAAGATATAGAAAATGGTTCTACACAAATTTATTTATTGAATAGGTGTAGTGCAATTTATGCTTTTGCATCAGCAATTATTTTAAAAACCGATGAAAAAAATTCTAAAAAGTTCATTGATATTGCTAACAGTCTTTTATTCAAGTCAGTAGAATTAAGAATAATTGACAACAAAGATAAGTTAGAAAGTGCAAAAAAAAAAGCTGAAAATGAAAGAAAAGAGTTTTTTAAAAACTATAAAATTGATGGTGAAAAAAATTGGAAAAAAAATAAATCTTTTTTTAAAGGATCTTATATATCAGAAGACATGTCTATTTGTGCAAAACTGGTTGATGATAAGTAAATAATAATATCAAAATTTTGTTGAATATTTTATATTTATCTATAAAAAGTAGCTTCATTGATGAGAAAAAAAATTACTTTAATAGGTGCAGGACAGATAGGTGGAACTTTAGCACATTTAATAGCTCTAAAAGAATTAGCTGACGTAGTTTTATTTGATGTTGCTGAGGGAGTAGCTAAAGGTAAAGCTTTGGATATTGCTCAATCTTCACCAGTTGATGGATTTGATATCCAGCTGTCTGGAACTAGCGATTATAACGATACGAAAAATTCAGATGTAATAATTATTACTGCAGGTGTTCCAAGAAAACCTGGAATGACCAGAGATGATTTACTTGAAATAAATTTAAAGATAATTAAGCAAGTAGCAGAAGGTATTGCTAAGACATCGCCAAATGCTTTTGTAATTTGTATTACAAATCCTTTAGATGTAATCGTTATGGCACTTCAAAAATATTCTCAACTACCAAAAAATAAAGTTGTTGGTATGGCCGGCATACTTGACTCATCAAGATTTATATATTTTTTATCTCAAGAATTTAATATTTCTGTAAAAAAAATTAAATCTTTAGTTTTAGGAGGTCACGGGGACAGTATGGTCGCAATGATAAATCATACTACAGTCAATGGAAAAAAATTGAGCGAATTAGTAAATGAGGGAAAGATTAAAAAAGAAAGATTAGAAGAAATAATTGATAGAACTAAAAAAGGTGGGGCTGAAATAGTAAAATATCTTGAGAAAGGCTCAGCTTTTTATGCACCAGCTGCTTCCGGAGTTGAAATGGCTGAAAGCTATCTTAAAGATCTTAAAAAAGAACTTCCTTGCGCTGCCTATCTAGATAATAAATATGGTGCCACAAATATTTATGCAGGTGTACCAGTTATAATAGGTAAAGATGGAGTGGAAAAAATTATTGATTTAGAATTGTCAGGCGAAGAAAAAATGCAATTTGCAAATTCTATTAAAGCAGTTAAAGATCTATATGATGCTGCAGTCAAGATAGATCAAGATTTAAAAATATAAAATTGATAAACCAAATTAAAGATAAATTAGTTTACATTTTTCTTTTAACTTTAATTTCAATTTTAATAACTTTTTACTCAGGTTATAGAGGCGTCTTACCTCTAGACAGTTTTTTAATTTTTAATAGTGGATATAATATTACTATTGGATATTTTCCATTTAAAGATTATTGGTCAATAACAGGTCCTATTTTAGACTATATACAATATTTATTTTTTTTAGTTTTCAAAATTAATTGGTTTAGCTATGTTTTACATGCAGCAATTTTTAATTTTATAATTACAATATTTACCTACTATTTTCTTTGTAAAATAGGGTTAAAAAACTATCTTTCATTTTTATATTCTCTAGGTACAGCATTTCTTGTTTATTCACAAACAGGAACTCCATTTATGGATCATCATTCTTTTATTTTTTCTTATTTATCTGTTGGTTTTTTATCTTTAGGAATACTTTATCGTAAGAATAGTTTTTGGTTTTTTTCATCATTTTTTTTGACATTATCATTTTTTTCAAAACAAATTCCTTCAGCATATTTTCTCATCTTATCTGTAATACTGATAATATTATGGTTAATTATTTTTAGAAAAGATTCTTTAAAAAACATTTTTAGTTTTTTATTTGGTTTTATTGTTTCATTAAGTTTAGTATTTTTTGTTTTTTTAATGAGTGAAATACCTATTGAAAATTTTATTATTCAATATATTTTGTATCCTTTAAGTTTAGGAGAAGAAAGATCAAACAATCTTAGATTTGATTTAAACCTCATCTCTCAGTTTAAATTAATTTATATTTCAATCATTCCATTATTTTTATCAATCTTATATTTTTATAGAAAAAAAAATTTTTTAAAAAATGAATTTAAAAACCTTATTTTTTTGATATTTATAATTTTTACCAGTTTTATATTCATATATGCTCAAATGATGACTAAGAATCAAATTTTAATATTTGGACTTATACCTTTGTATCTAGGAATTTCACATTTCTATAATCAAAACTTTTTCAATAAAAAAATAATTAGCACATGTTTAATTACAATACTTTTAATATCAGTTTCCAAATATCATTTAAGATACAATTATAGTAAAAATTTTATGGATTTAGACAAAGTAAATTTTGATCTAGCAGTGGATGCAAATGCGCTAGACAAAAAATTATCAGGTTTAAAATGGATTACCCCACATTACAAAGACAATCCTAAAAAAGAAATTAAGCTTCTTCTAGAGGCAAAACAATTATTAAAAAGTGATAGCAGTAATAAAATTTTGATTACAAATTATCAAATTATGCCTTCGATAATTGAAAATGATTTAGCTTCTCCCAATAAATGGTATGATTATTTGAGCGTACCTTCAAAAAAAAATTATTTTTTTAAAGATTATAAAATTTTTTTTAAAAAAAAACTAAAAGAAAATAAAATAAAAAATATTTATATTCTCGGTAAAAAAATTACTTATATTGACAATATATTTGAAAAAAATAAATGTATTTCTTATGAACAAAAAACTGAGATTCTTTTAAAAGCAAATATTGAAAAATGTAATTTATAAAATTACTTAAATTTAAATTTTTACTAAGTTTTTTTTATTTTCTCTTAATCCAAAATAACATTTTAGACAGAATACAATGTTTAAAAATATAATCGACACAATTATGAATAATAACAATATATTTATTTTAAATATAACTAGCATTAAAAAAATCAATATTGCAGATCTCAATAGAATTTTTTTATGAAAAATTGATAGTATATTTAATGAATGCAAAAGTAGAAATTTAAAACTAACTTTTGAAAATCCAAAATATCTCTTTTTTTTATCTATATTAATATATCTTAATTTAGGATAATTTTTTAGTATACCACCTGAATAAGCTAACCATAAATTGTTATTTGATAATATTGGTTTTAAAATTTTTCCATCAAATGCACTAAAATTTCCAAAATTTATAAAATTATCAGTTAATATAAAGTTTATAAATAATCTTAAATAATTAATACTTCTTAAGAAAAAAGATTCTTTTCTTTTACTTCTTTTTGCTACGGTTATAAAATCATTATTTTTTTTAACAGATTGAATTAATTTAATAATTTTTTGTGGATCATCCTCTCCATCTGTATCCATTATCATAACTGTAGATTTTTTTGCTTTAAGTTTTATATATTTAAGTCCTAAAAAAATAGCTTTTTGACTTCCACAATTTTCTTTTAAATTTAAAATTTTAATACTTCTTATATAATCAATATTTTTTTTATTTATAAAAACCCTAGAGGTTGAAGCATCATTAATAGCTAAAATTTTAAAGTTACCTTTAATATTTTTAATATTTTTATCTATTTTTTTTATTAGAGTATTAAATGATTTCCAATCGTTATAAACGGGTATTATAATATAAAATATTCTCATTTTTAATTATATTTTCTTTGATAATTTTTTCATAATAACTATAAATATAATCAATTTAAGATTTAATAAATCAAAATTTAACCGAAAAATGAATATTCACGAGCATCAAGCAAAGAAAATTTTGAAAGAATACGGAGCTCCAGTATCAAATGGTATAGTAATATTTGATGTCAAAGATCTAAAAAATAATTTTTCTAAATTAAAATCAAAAGAATTTGTTGTTAAAGCACAAATTCATGCTGGGGGTCGTGGTAAAGCTGGGGGTGTAAAATTAGCCAAAAGTTTTGATGAGGTAAAAAAAGAAGTGCATGAAATGTTCGGTAAAATCTTAGTAACACATCAAACAGGGCCGGAAGGAAAAGAAGTTAAAAGAATTTATATTGAAGAGGCGTCAGAAATAGATAAAGAATTTTATTTGTCATGTTTAGTTGATAGAGAAAGTTCTAAAATTGCTTTTATTAGCAGTACAGAAGGCGGAATGGATATTGAGAAAGTTGCGAGAGAAACACCTGATAAAATTATAACAACCAAAGTAGACTTGAAAAAAGAAATTGATCAAATAGATATAAAAAAAATAATTGAACCATTTGATTTTAATAACGATCAAAAAATAGAAGCTGAAAATATAGTAACTGCTTTATTTAATATTCTAATAAAGAAAGATGCTAGCCTAATTGAAATAAATCCTTTGATAATAACAAAAAAAAATAAATTAATTTGTCTCGACGCAAAAATGAATTTTGATGACAATTCTATGTTTAGAAGGTCCGAGATATTAGAATTAAGAGATCTTAATGAGGAAGAACCAGCAGAAATAGAAGCTAGCAAACATGATCTAGCATATATAAAACTTAATGGCTCGATAGGTTGCATGGTTAATGGAGCAGGTTTAGCAATGGCCACAATGGATATAATTAAATTATACGGTGAAGAGCCTGCAAATTTTTTAGATGTCGGGGGCGGAGCTTCAAAAGGAAAAGTTTCTTCAGCATTTAAATTAATTTTATCAGATAAAAATGTAAAAGGAATTTTAATAAATATATTTGGTGGTATCATGCGTTGTGATGTATTAGCACAAGGTGTAGTAGAAGCTGCTAAAGAAACAAATTTGAACGTTCCATTAGTTGTAAGATTAGCGGGAACAAATTTTAAGCAAGGCAAAGAAATTTTAGATAGATCTGGATTAAAAATCTTATCAGCTGAAGATCTAAACGATGCTGCAAAAAAAATTGTTGAGGCAATAAAATAAATGTCAGTTTTAATTGATAAAAAAACAAAAGTTATATGTCAGGGTTTTACAGGAACACACGGAACTTTTCACTCTGAACAAGCTTTAAAATATGGGACACATTTAGTAGGCGGGGTTACACCAAAAAAGGGAGGCCAAACGCATTTAGATCTTCCAGTATTTAATACAGTATCTGAAGCAAAAGAAAAAACTAAAGCTGATGCAACAATGATATATGTTCCTCCTAAATTTGCTGCCGCAGCAATTTTAGAAGCTATAGATTCTAAAATTGAACTTATAGTTTGTATTACTGAAGGGATTCCAGTTATTGATATGATTAAAGTTAAACAAGAATTAAAAAAAACTAATTGCAGACTTATAGGACCTAATTGCCCAGGAATAATAACACCAGATGAGTGTAAGATTGGAATAATGCCAGGAAATATTCATAAAAAGGGAACTGTAGGGATTGTTTCTAGATCAGGTACACTTACTTATGAAGCTGTTGCTCAAACAACATCGAATGGTATGGGCCAGTCCACCTGCATAGGCATAGGCGGAGATCCGATAAATGGTACTAATTTTATAGACTGTTTGGAGCTTTTTTTAAAAGACGATGAAACTAAATCTATTGTTATGATTGGAGAAATAGGTGGATCTGCCGAAGAAGAAGCATCAGAATTTCTGAAAAAAAGTAAAATTAAAAAACCTATGGTAGGCTTTATAGCAGGATTAACAGCCCCACCAGGAAGAAGAATGGGACATGCTGGTGCCATAATTTCAGGTGGAAAAGGAGGCGCTGAAGACAAGATTGAAACAATGAAATCAGCAGGTATTACAATTTCTGCATCTCCAGCTGATATAGGAAAGACACTTTTTGAGAAACTAAATGGTTGATTTTTAAAAATTTATGTTAAAATAAGTCATTAAAATAATGTCTTCCTCAAAAGATAATAATATATATAAAAAAACCTCTTTTTTAGCTGGAAATAATTCTAGTTTTATTGAAGAATTTTATGCAGATTACTTATTAGACCCAAATTCTATTCCAGAAGAGTGGAAATTTTTTTTTGATGGATTAAATGAAAATCCAGATATTATTTCTAAAAGTAACAAAGGTCCAAGTTGGGCACCCAAGAAGATTAAAAAAATTCCAAACACAATAGATTCTAAAAAACTAAACCAAGAACAAAAAACATTTTTAACAGAGCAATCGACCAAAGATTCTGTAAGGGCAATTATGTTAATTAGGGCCTATAGAATCAGAGGTCATTTAATAGCAAATTTAGATCCACTAAAAATTCAAAAAAGAGAAGAGCATCAAGAATTAAAACCAGAATCTTATGGTTTTAAAATTGGAGATTATGACAGAAAAATATTTTTAGATGGAGTTCTGGGGCTTCAACACGCAAGTTTAAATGAAATTTTAGAAATACTAAAAAAAACTTACTGCTCAACAATTGGATATGAGTTTATGCATATGGGGGATCCAGAAGAAAAATCTTGGATACGTGATAGAATTGAAGGTAAAGAAAAAGATATAATTTTCACAGATAATGGAAAAAAAGCAATACTGAATAAAATTATGCAAGCCGAATCCTTTGAAAAGTTTTTACATGTTAAATTTGTTGGAACTAAAAGATTTGGTTTAGATGGTGGTGAATCTCTCATACCAGCTCTTGAACAAATAATAAAAAGAGGAGGAAACTTAGGAGCTAAGGAAATAAAAATCGGAATGCCACATAGAGGAAGACTTAACGTTCTAGCTAATGTTATGGGTAAACCTTATAAAGCTATTTTTAGTGAGTTTTTTGGAAAGGGAGCTGGTTCTAAAAAGGACTTTGAAGGAGATGTAAAATATCATTTAGGAGCATCATCAAACAGAGAGTTTGATGGCAATCTTGTTCATATTAGCTTGACAGATAATCCTTCACATTTAGAAGCTGTGAATCCTGTAGTTTTGGGACAAGTAAGAGCAAAACAGTTTTATCATAAAGACCCTGAGAGAAAAAAAGTAATACCCGTTTTAATGCATGGAGACGCAGCATTTGCTGGCCAAGGTGTTGTTGCAGAATGTTTTGCAATGTCTGGATTACCAGGACACAACATTGGTGGTACTATTCACGTTATAGTGAATAATCAGATTGGTTTTACAACAGCTCCAAGATTCGCAAGATCCTCACCTTATCCATCAGATGTTGCAAAGACTGCTCAGGCACCAATATTTCATGTCAACGGAGATGATCCAGAGGCCGTTGTTCACTGTGCTAAAATAGCTACAGAATACAGACAAAAATTTAATCGCGATGTTGTAATAGACATAGTTTGTTATAGAAGATTTGGACACAATGAAGGAGACGAACCATCCTTTACCCAGCCTTTGATGTATAAAAAAATTAGATCTCACCCAACCGTAGTAGAAACGTATGAAAAAAAAGTTTCTAATGAGGGATTAATATCCGCAGATTTAATTATGGAAGATAAAAATAACTTTAAAAAATTTCTTCAAAAAGAACTTGATTCTTCAAAAAATTATAAATCAGAGTTGAAATGGTTTGATGGAGCATGGTCAAGGTTTAAACCAGGTCTTGGAAAAGATAAAATAGGAAAAAGTGGCGTGAAAAAAGATAAAATTATAGACATTGGAAAAAAAATTTCCTCTATCCCGAATAATTTTGTCGCACACAAAACTCTTAAAAAAATTTTTGATCAAAGATATAAGATGTTTTCAGAAAACTCATCAATTGACTGGTCAACAGCAGAGTTACTTGCTTTTGGAACTTTATTGACTGAAGGATTTTCAGTTCGGCTATCAGGACAAGACTCAGGAAGAGGTACGTTCAGCCAACGGCATTCAGTTTTAAGAAATCAAGAAAATCATGAAAGATATTTACCTTTAAATAATATAAGTCAAAATCAAAAAAAGTTTGAGATAATCGACTCACTTTTATCTGAATTAGCAGTTCTTGGTTTTGAGTTTGGTTATTCACTGTCTGAACCAGAAACACTTGTTTTATGGGAGGCCCAGTTTGGTGATTTTGCAAATGGTGCTCAAATAATTATAGATCAATTTATAACTTCAGGAGAGTCTAAATGGGGAAGAGCAAGTGGTTTGGTAATGCTTTTACCTCATGGATATGAAGGACAAGGACCCGAACATTCCTCTGCTAGACTAGAGAGATTCCTACAACTTTGTGCGGGAGAAAATATCCAAGTGGTTAATTGTACTACTCCTGCAAATTACTTTCATGCGTTAAGAAGACAAATGCATAGAGATTTTAGAAAGCCATTGATAATTATGACTCCTAAATCTTTATTAAGAAATAAAAGATGCGTGTCATATATTGAAGATTTTACTAAAAACAGCACATTTCATAGAGTTTTAGAAGATCAATCCTATATAAAAAATAGTAAATTAATTAAATTAAAAAAAGATAAAAAAATTAAAAAAGTTGTTATGTGTTCGGGAAAAATATTTTTTGATCTAGTTGAAGCGAGAGAGAAGGTAAAAAATGATGAGGTAGTTTTTGTTAGAATAGAGCAATTATATCCATTTCCTGCAAAAACTTTAGCTCAAAAACTTAAAAGATATAAAGAATGTGACGAATTTGTTTGGTGCCAGGAAGAGCCTAAAAATATGGGCGCATGGAATACAGTTAGAAATTATATTGATAGAACACTAAATATAATTCAATCTAAACGAGATAAAGTTAGATATATAGGAAGAAATGCATCAGCTTCTACTGCGACTGGAAATCTTAATAAACATCTTGCACAACAAAAAGAAATATTAGAAAAGGTAGTTGGAAAATTTAATTAATGACACAAAAAATATTAGTACCAACATTGGGAGAGTCAGTCACAGAAGCCACAGTGTCAAAATGGCTTAAAAACCAGGGAGATTCAGTTGCTTCCGACGAACCTATTGTTGAACTAGAAACTGATAAAGTTAATGTGGAGGTTCCAGCTCCATCAAATGGTACATTAGAAAATATTTCTGTTAAAGAGGGACAAACAGTTAATGTTGGTTCAATACTTGGTACTATTTCATCATCTAATGGTATCCAATCAGAACCTGTAAAAGAGGTAAAAAAATATTCTCCACCAAAAAAAGAAAAAAAATTAACAGACAAAACTATTTTTAAAAAGCCAGAAGTAGAAAACCAGCCCTTTGTATTAACAGAACAAAAAGAAAATAAAATTGAGTCAAAAAAAGTTAAAGAAATAGAAGAGCCATTAATCTTAACAGAGACTCATGAAGAACAAATTGAATCAAATGTGCAAAAAATATTATCTCCAGCCGCAAGAAAAATAGTAGAAGAAAAAAATATTGACTTCCATACACTTTCAGGATCAGGAAAAAATGGAGTAATTTTAAAAGAAGATTTAATGGGCTTAATGGGAGTTAAACCAGCTCCAGCAGAAAGAAAAATTGCACATGGACCTGAAGAAAGAATTAAAATGACAAGGTTAAGACAAACTATTGCTAAAAGATTAAAAGAAGCACAAGAGAATGCGGCAATGCTAACAACTTTTAACGAAGTTGATATGTTTGAAGTAATCAAAATGAGGAATCAATATAAAGATGACTTTCAAAAGAAATATTCTGTTAAATTGGGATTTATGTCATTTTTTGTTAAAGCGTGTGTTATTGGCTTAAAAAATTATCCAGCTATAAACGCAGAAATTCAAGGAGATGAGATTGTATATAAAAATTATTACAATATTAGTATTGCTGTAGGAACAGAAAGAGGTCTAGTAGTACCAGTTCTTAGAGATACTGATGAAATGTCATTTGCAGATATTGAAAAAAATATTGGATCTCTGGGAGAAAAAGCTAGAGACGGTAAAATTACTATAGAAGATTTGCAAGGAGGAACATTTACTATTACTAATGGCGGAATCTATGGTTCAATGCTATCAACACCTATCCTTAATCCACCTCAATCAGCGGTCCTAGGAATGCACAATATTATTGAAAGACCAGTCATAGTTGATGAAAAAATAACAATAAGACCTATCATGTACTTAGCTTTATCTTATGACCACAGAATAATAGATGGCAAAGAAGCTGTTTCTTTTTTAAAAGTTGTTAAAGATTCCTTGGAGCAACCTAAAAGATTATTTTTAAATATATAACAATGGAAAATAATTTTGATGTAATAATTATTGGTGGAGGTCCAGGAGGATATGTTTGCGCAATCAGGTGTGCTCAACTTGGATTAAAAACAGCGTGCGTCGAATCTAGAGGAACTTTAGGCGGAACTTGCTTAAATGTTGGATGTATACCATCAAAAAGTCTACTAAATTTATCAGAAAATTATAAAAAAGTTACAAAAGATTTTAATAATCAAGGCATAGAAGTCAGTGATATCAAGTTAAATATAAGCAAGATGATGGCTAATAAAGATAAGTCTGTTCAAGTTTTAACAAAAGGTGTGGAGTTTTTGTTCAAAAAAAATAAAGTTACATATCTCAGAGGAAAAGGAGTTTTATTTTCAAAGAACAATGTAGTTGTATATGATAACGGAGAAAAAAAATCATATGCAGCTAAAAATATTGTGATTGCTACTGGATCAGCCCCAACGTCATTACCAGGTATTGAGATAGACGAAAAAAATATTGTTTCATCAACTGGCGCTCTTTCACTTAATAAAGTTCCAAAAAAATTAGTAGTGATAGGTGGAGGATATATAGGTTTAGAAATGGGATCAGTGTGGTCTAGACTAGGATCAGATGTCACAGTTGTCGAGTATCTTAATTTTATTACACCAGGAATGGATAAAGAAATATCAAAAGAATTTCAAAAAATTTTAACAAAACAAGGAATTAAGTTTAAATTAAATTCTAAAGTTATATCTGTAAAAAATAAATCTGATTCTGTTGATGTAGAATTTGTTGAAAATACAAATTTTAAAAAAGAAATAATAAATGCTGATAAAGTTTTAGTTTCTGTTGGAAGAAAGCCTTATACAGAAGGATTAAATATTTTAAAGCTTGGAATAAAAAAAGATACAAAAGGTAGGATAGAAGTAAACTCAAAACTTCAAACTTCAATTACAAATATTTATGCAATTGGAGATGTAATTAAGGGACCTATGTTAGCTCATAAAGCAGAAGAAGAGGGGATTGCTGTCGCTGAAATAATTGCTGGTCAGGCAGGCCATGTTAATTATGACGTAATTCCAGGTGTAGTATATACTTCACCAGAAGTTGCAACAGTAGGTAAAACTGAAGAGCAACTAAAAGAAAATAATATTTCTTATAAGTCAGGTAAATTTCCATTTCTTGCAAACTCTAGAGCAAAAGTAAATAATGAAACCGAGGGGTTTGTAAAGATTCTTGCAGATTCCAAAACAGATAAAGTGCTTGGTGTTCATATTATAGGACCTCATTGCGGAGATATGATTGCAGAAATGGCATTGGCAATGGAATTTGGCGCAAGCGCAGAAGATATTGCTAGAACTTGCCATGCACATCCCACTCACACAGAAGCCATTAAAGAAGCCGCATTAGCTGTTGATAAGAGACCAATTCATTTTTAATTAAGAAATTTTCAATTACTATCTATTAATGGAAGTTCCAGTTTTATTACCAAAAATATTTAATTTTCCGCTAACTTATAAATCAGATACAAAAAATAAACTTAAACCTGGAGATATAGTAGAAGTTCCTTTTGGAAAAAAAGAGGAAATAGGAGTTGTTTGGAACAAAATTCATTCGACAAATAAAGCTATAAAATTAAGAAATATAAATAAAAAGATACATAATTTTTCGTTAAACAATAAATTAATAAAATTTATTGACTGGTTTTCATTGTACAACCTTGTACCCAAGGGATTAGTCCTTAAAATGTGCATTGGAAACAAAATAAATTTTGCAAAAAAAGAAAACTTAACTAATTTTGAGATTGATAAATTTGACAATAAATTCAAACTTAATTATGAGCAAAGAAAAGCTATTGATAACCTTGAAAAAAAAGGAGATCTATTTAATGTTTCTGTTTTAGATGGAACTACGGGATCCGGTAAAACCATTGTTTACTTTGAAAGAATCAAAGCAATTTTAAAAAAAAAAAAACAAGTTTTAATATTGCTTCCAGAAATTTTCTTGACTAATCAATTTAAAGAAAGATTTTTTGAATATTTTAATTTTGAACCAGCTATTTGGCACTCTAAAATAACTCCCAAAAATAAAAGAATAATTTGGCAAGGTATATTAGAAAATAAGATTAAATTAATTATTGGAGCCAGATCTTCTTTACTTTTACCATTTAAAAATTTAGGAATAATTATTGTAGATGAAGAACATGATCCTTCTTATAAACAAGATGAGGGCTTAATATATAATGCTAGAGACATGGCAATCTCAAGAGCGTCCATTGAAAATATTCCTATACATCTTATTTCTTCAGTTCCTTCATTAGAAACTTTTAATAATATTAAAAAAAATAAATACAACCATGTACAAATATTTAAAAGATATAATAATTTTTCATTACCAAAAATAAAGATTGTAAATTTAAATCAAAAATTAAATAAAGATGAATTTATTACTAATGATACAACAGATATTGTAAATAAATATTTAGATAAAAACGAACAAGTATTATTTTTTTTAAATAGAAGAGGTTATTCACCTTTTTTAGTATGCCAAAAATGCGGCTATAAACATTCATGTCCATCATGTTCAATTTTTTTAACTTATCATAAAACAATTAATAAAATGTTATGTCATCATTGCGGCTATCAAACATTTGTTAAAAAAAAATGTATTAAGGATAAAAGCGATTGTAATTTTAAAATGTACGGCCCAGGTGTAGAAAAGATATTTGAAGAATTGAAAAAAAAATTTCCTCAAAAAAAAATAAGAGTTTTTTCAAGTGACTTTCTTACACAAAAAAAAGAAAACAAAAATATTCTTTTAGAAATACAAAATAATAAAATAGATATTTTGGTAGGAACACAAATGATTTCAAAAGGTTATAATTTTAAAAAGTTAAATTGCATTGTTGTTGTAGATGCTGATTTTTCTGGTAAGGGCTATGACTTGAGAGCGACGGAAAAAAATATTCAGCTTTACAATCAACTAAGTGGTAGAGCAGGTAGATTTTCAAATAACTCAACAATTATATATCAAACACTCACACCTTCACATGAGACTTTAAAAGACATATTAGAAAATAATCCAAAAAAATTTCTAGAGGATGAATTAATTATTAGAAAGAAAAATAAACTTCCTCCATTTTCTAGGTTAATAGCGATTTTAATTTTATCAAAATCCAAAAATTTTAGTTTTCAAGGAGCTAAAGAAATCAAAAAAAAACTACTAAATATAAAAGATTTAGAGGTTTTAGGTCCCGTAGAGTCACCTTTATCTAAAGCTAAAAAAATGTTTCGAACAAGACTATTAATTAGAACTAAAAAAGATGACTTAATTCAAAAAGAAATTTCAAAAACACTAGATTCTCTGCAAATTTCATCAAAAATTAAACTTATAGTTGATGTTGACCCAATTAATTTTGCCTAAAATGACTATAGTAACTTGAACCGGATATTTTCTTATGATACGAAAATGCAATTATTTCGCAACAAATATCATAATAGGATTATTATAAAGTGAGTTCAAATAAGTCATTTTCAACAGAAACTTCACATAGATATGCTCGAGCGCTCTTTGAGGTAGCTAATGAAAATTCAGAATTAGTTATCATTGAAGAGAATGTTAAAGATTTGTTAAATATTTATGATCAAGATAAAGATTTAGAAAGTTTTATTAAAAATCCAACTCAATCAATTGATACTCAACTAGAAACTATAGTCAAAATTTCAATAATAATGAATTTTTCCAAAAATTTCAAAAATTTTTTATCTATATTAGTTTTAAAAAGACGAATATTTTTTATAGAAAAAATTTTAAAAAGTTTTTTAAGGTTATCGTCAGAAAAAAGAGGCGAACTTAAAGCATCTTTAATTTCTTCTAAGGATTTATCTAATGAAGAATTAAAAGATATAAGTGTAGAACTATCAAAATCAATTGGTTCAACTATTTCCTTTAACTATAAAGTAGATAAAGAATTAATTGGGGGGCTGCAAATTCAAATAGGAAGTTTGATGATAGATACGTCAATAAAAAATAGATTAAAAAAATACGAGCAATTAATGTTAGAAAGCTAAATAATGAGAATAAATCCATCTGAAGTAACAAAATTATTAAAAGATCAAATTAAAAATTTCGGTAAAAAGATTGAAGTTTCTGAAGTAGGAAAAGTTTTGTCCGTCGGTGATGGTATTGCAAGGGTGTACGGCCTTGACAATGTTCAAGCAGGAGAGATGGTCGAGTTTAATGATGGATCTAAAGGTATGGCTCTTAATTTAGAAAGTGACAATGTTGGAGTAGTTATTTTTGGAGACGATAGAAAAATTAAAGAAGGTGATACAGTTAAAAGGACAAAATCAATAGTAGACGTACCCGTTGGTAAAGAGTTGCTAGGAAGAGTTGTCGATGGACTTGGAAATCCAATTGATGGAAAGGGAAACCTATCAGATAAAGTTGAAAGAAAAAGAGTGGAAGTTAAAGCCCCTGGTATTATACCCAGACAGTCGGTTAATGAACCAATGCAGACAGGTTTAAAATCTATTGACACATTAATTCCAGTTGGAAGAGGACAAAGAGAGTTAATTATTGGTGACAGACAAACAGGAAAAACTGCAGTTGCAATTGATACAATTATTAATCAAAAAGCAATTAACGAATCTAAAGATGAAAAGAAAAAACTATATTGCGTTTATGTAGCTATAGGTCAAAAAAGATCTACGGTCGCTCAAATAACTAAAACTTTAGAAGAAGCGGGTGCAATGAAATACACAACCGTAGTAGCAGCTACAGCTTCAGACTCAGCCCCCTTACAATTTTTAGCTCCATATACAGGATGTACAATTGGTGAATATTTTAGAGATAATGGAATGCATGCTTTAATTATTTATGATGATTTATCAAAACAGGCAGTAGCTTATAGACAAATGTCACTATTACTTAGAAGACCCCCAGGACGAGAAGCATATCCTGGAGACGTATTCTATCTTCACAGTAGATTATTAGAAAGAGCAGCAAAATTGAGTGACAAAAATGGAGGAGGATCTCTAACAGCTTTACCAATCATAGAAACACAAGCCGGTGATGTTTCTGCTTATATTCCTACAAATGTTATTTCAATCACAGACGGACAAATTTTTCTTGAAACAGATCTTTTTAACCAAGGTATTAGGCCAGCTGTAAACGTAGGACTGTCTGTATCTCGGGTAGGATCAGCAGCTCAAACAAAAGCTATGAAAAAAGTTGCTGGTTCAATTAAATTAGAGTTAGCACAGTACCGAGAAATGGCCGCTTTTGCTCAATTTGGATCTGATCTTGATGCATCTACTCAAAATTTATTAAATAGAGGTGCAAAACTTACCGAACTATTAAAACAAGATCAATACTCACCCCTTACAGTAGGAGAGCAAGTTATTTCTGTCTTTACTGGAGTGAAAGGTTACCTAGACGACGTTGAGCTAAATCAAATTAAAAAGTTTGAAAAAGATATAATTGAAAAAGTTAAGTCTGAAAGACCAGAAATAATAGAAAGTATACAGTCTTCAGGAAAACTAGATGAAGAAGTAGAAAAATCGTTAATTGAAATTATAGTAGAATATAAAAAGAGTAGTAAATAATGCCTAGCTTAGATGATTTAAAAAAAAGGATTAAGAGTGTTAAGTCAACACAAAAAATAACAAAAGCAATGAAAATGGTTGCTGCAGCGAAACTTAGAAAAGCACAAGAAAATGCAGAGAAAGGAAGACCATATAGTGAAAAAATGCAAAACATTATATTAAATTTAACAAAATCTATTAGTGATCCTCAAAACGCCCCTCAACTTCTGGTAGGAACAGGTCAAGATAAAACATATTTATGTGTAGTATTGACAGCAGATAGAGGTTTATGTGGAGGATTTAACTCAAATATATGTAAATTAGCGAAGACCAACTTTAAAAAGATATTAGGAGAGGGTAAAGATTTAAAGATTATTACTGTAGGCACTAAAGGATTAGATCAAATTAGAAGAGAATATGGAAAATTTGTAATAAAAAAATTTAGTTTTAAAGACAAAAAACAAATTACTTTTAACGAAGCAGAAATTATCGGAAATGAGATAATCAAATTATTTAACGAAAAGCTATTTGATAAATGTATATTATTTTATAACAATTTTAAAAATGTAATTACTCAAATTCCTCAGGCTCAACAAATCATACCTGCTGAACAAAAATCTGCCAAAGAAGATAATGGCAGCACACTTTCATATGAATTTGAACCTGATGAAGATGAGATATTAGAAGATCTTCTACCAAAAAATATAACTACTCAAGTATTCAAAGCTTTTCTAGAAAATGCAGCTAGCGAGCAAGGTTCAAGAATGGCAGCAATGGATAATGCCACAAGAAATGCTGGCGACCTAGTAGACAAACTTACAATTAACTATAATAGAAGTAGACAAGCCTCGATAACTAAAGAATTAATAGAAATAATATCAGGAGCTGAAAGTTTATAATTATGAATAAAACAGGAAAGATAACACAATTAATTGGAGCGGTAGTAGATGTTAGTTTTGAAAATGAATTACCAGAAATTTATACAGCTTTAGAAGTAAACAATAATGGAAACAAATTAATATTAGAAGTTGCTCAACATTTAGGTGAAAGTAGTGTTAGAACAATTGCTATGGATGCAACGGAAGGCCTGAAAAGAGGAGATGAGGTTATTAATACTGGAGCACCAATTAGTGTACCAGTAGGTCCAGAAACTCTAGGAAGAATTATAAATGTTATAGGAGAGCCAATTGATGAAAAAGGGGAGGTTAAAACAAAAGAAAAATGGCCTATTCATAGAGTAGCTCCTAAATTTACTGACCAAGCTACAGAAACAGAACAATTAGTGACAGGTATAAAAGTTGTAGATTTATTAGCGCCATACGCAAAAGGAGGAAAGATTGGTCTTTTTGGAGGTGCAGGAGTCGGTAAGACTGTTACAATTATGGAATTGATAAACAATATTGCAAAAGCGCATGGAGGTTTTTCAGTATTTGCTGGAGTAGGAGAAAGAACACGAGAAGGTAACGATTTGTATCATGAGATGATCGAGTCGGGTGTAATCAAAACAGATGGTAAAGGTTCCAAAGCAGCTCTGGTTTATGGACAAATGAATGAACCACCGGGTGCGAGAGCAAGAGTAGCACTTACCGGCTTAACAGTTGCAGAATATTTTAGAGATAAAGAAGGTCAAGACGTACTATTTTTCGTAGATAATATATTTAGATTTACTCAAGCAGGGTCTGAGGTTTCAGCACTCCTAGGAAGAATACCTTCTGCAGTAGGATACCAACCAACTTTAGCCACTGATATGGGTAATCTACAAGAAAGAATTACTTCAACAGATAAAGGCTCAATTACATCAGTGCAAGCAATTTATGTTCCAGCTGATGATTTAACCGATCCAGCTCCAGCAACTTCATTTGCGCATCTAGATGCAACCACAGTTTTATCGAGACAAATTGCAGAGATTGGAATATATCCTGCTGTCGACCCTTTAGACTCAACTTCTAGAATTTTAGATCCAAGAATTGTAGGAGAAGAACACTATAGAGTAGCTAGAGATGTTCAAAGAATTTTGCAGGCATACAAATCATTGCAAGACATTATAGCAATATTAGGTATGGATGAGTTGTCAGAAGAGGATAAATTAACAGTAGCTAGAGCTCGAAAAATACAAAGATTTTTATCTCAGCCGTTCTTTGTCGCCGAAGTATTTACAGGATCACCAGGTAAATTAGTTGATCTAGATGATACTATTAAAGGATTTGATGCAATATGTAAGGGTGAATATGATCATTTACCAGAAGCTGCTTTTTATATGGTTGGATCTATAGAAGAGGCTGTTGAGAAAGCGGAGAAAATGGCTAAAGATACCGCAGCATAATGTCAGAAAATTTTATACTAGAGATTATAAGTCCAGACAAAACATTAGTAAAAAAAGAATTTAGAGAAGTAACAATACCTTCTTTTGAAGGACAGATGGGTATCTTAAAAAACCATATTTCACTTGTAACGTTTTTACGACCAGGATTTATAAACGCTATTAACGATAAAGAAATAGAGAAATATTTTGTAGAAGATGGTACGGTTGAATTTTCGAACAACACATTATTAATTCTATCTTCAACAGTTAATAATATTAAAAATTTCTCAAGAGAAAAAATAGAAATTTTAATTAAAGAAACTGAAGAAAATATAAATAAAGAAAATATTAACGATAAAGAAAAATACAAAGAGTCACATAAACTCGACAGTTTAAGAGAAATTATATAATAATTTTTTTTAATTCACGTACTATTTCCTCGTAAATATGTTTTTTAAAATCGACGATTACAGTTGGTAAATCTTCAAATTTTATCCATTTCCACTCAATGAATTCAGGCTTTTTGGTATTTATATTTATTTCACTTTCATTACCTAGAAATTTGACAATAAACCACTTTTGTTTTTGTCCTCTATATTTACCTTTCCAAATTATTCCCACAAGTTTTTTTGGTAATTCATATTGATACCATTTATCTAATTCTTTAATTATCTCAATATTTTTTATGTTAGTTTCTTCGACTAATTCTCTTTTCATAGCAGAAATTAAATCTTCATTTTTGTCAACACCACCTTGAGGCATTTGCCATTTATCTACTTGATTATCAATTCTTTTTGCTACAAAAACTTTTTTTTCACTATTTAAAACTACGATACCTACGCCTGTTCTTAGAGGTAAATTAGATTTTAGCATGATTTAAGAGCTTAAAAGTTTAATAGCGTAATTTAATTGATTATCTGTTTGTGTATTTATTTTGAAATCTGATGCAGTTTCTTCAACTAGAATATCTGGTTTTACACCTATTTCAGAAATAGATTGGCCAGAGGGGAGATAGTATTTCGATATTGTTAGTCTCATACCACCTCCGTTTCTTAAAGGAATTATTGATTGAACTGAACCTTTGCCGTAAGTATTTTCTCCTAATATAATTGCTCTTTTGTGATCTTTTAGAGCACCTGCAAGTATTTCTGAAGCAGATGCAGATCCATTATTAATTAAAACTATTACAGGTTTACCTTTTAACTCATCTCCAGACCTTGCAAAAAATCTTCTAGTCTCCGAAATCTTTCTACCTTTTGTAGAAAGAATCTCACCTTCCTCTAAAAAAAAGTCAGTAATGTTAATTGCTTGAGTTAGTAATCCACCAGGATTATTTCTTAAGTCTATAATATAACTCTTTGGTTTATTTTTATTTTCAAAAATTTTTAAACTTTTTAAAAATTGTTTATCACTATTTTCGTTAAAAGACTTTAATCTAATATAAGCAATCTTCTTTTTCTTATCTATTATTTTTGAAGTTACCGACTTGACTTCAATTATTTCTCTTTTTATATTAAATTTTAAAGCTTTCTTAATATTTTTACGTCTTATAGTTAATTTAATACTAGTACCAACTGGACCTCTCATTAGTTTAACAGCTTCCATTAAAGTTTTGCCTTGTACCTGTATATCGTTAATTCTAACTATATAGTCTCCAGATTTAATTCCTGCTTTTTCTGCAGGCGTGTCGTCAATTGGAGAGATTACTTTTACAACACCAGACTCCATGCCAATTTCTATACCGAGGCCACCAAATTCTCCTTTAGTATCAGTTTGCATGCTTTTAAATAATTCTGGTGACATGTATGCGGAATAAGGATCAAGAGATTGCAATACTCCATTTATAGCAGCGTCCATCACATCTGCCTGATTAATTTCTTCAACGTAATCTTTTTTTATTTTTTCTAAAACTTCGCTAAACAAATCAATTTTTTGATATAGTTTATCTTGGGTAGTGGTTTCAGCTATTCCAGTATTAAAAAAAAGAATAAATAGTAAAGTTAATTTTTTCATATTAAAGCCTTTTCTTTTTGATTTGGTTCTGCCCACATTTTTTCTAGATCGTAAAATACTCTTTTTTCTGGGTGAAATATATGAACTATAATGTCAATCGTGTCTACAAGTTTCCAATCATTACTATCTCTACCTTCAAGTCTACAACCGTCTATACCTTTTTTTTTTAATTCTGATATTAAAATTTCAGACAATGATTGAAGATGTCTGGACGAAGTCCCAGATGCGATTATCATGTAGTCTGCAATATATGATTTATTTTCAAGATTAATAGAAGTTATATTACTTGCTTTATTTTGATCTAAGGTTTTTTCTATAAATTTTTTAATTTCTTCAATTACCATTTATGCTTAATAATACCTTTTTTTCAAATTAGTTGAAGATATTTCTATTTTTTTGTTATTAACAAATATGATATTTTTCTTTCCAAGAAACTTAACCACATGCGACTTCTTTGCTTTAAGATCGTAACCTTTTCTAGAAAAAACTACTATTTTAGCTAATCTTATTATACTTTTCCAACGATACCACTTGTGAAGACTAATTAAGTTATCAGAACCGATCATCAAAAATAGATCATATTTTTCGTTTTTTTTTTTAAGATATAGTAAAATATTAATTGTCCTTGAAGATTTTAATAAATTATCAATTGATAAAACTTTAATTTTTTTTTTATTTTTTGTTAAATTTTTACATTTTTCAATTCTTTCTTTTAATGAAAAAAAAGTTTTTTTTTTAAAAGGATTTTGTTTTGTAATTGTCCAGTAAATTTTTTCTAATTTTAATTTCTTTAATCCAATAAGGGAAATTGTTACATGACCTTTGTGAGGAGGATCAAAACTTCCACCCAAAATACCAATTTGATATTTTTTTGATTTAATCATCTTGTATATTAAGATCTAATAACTCCTTTGCCGGTAACAATATATTTATAGGAGGTTAATTGATCTATACCCACTGGCCCTCTTGGCGGCAGTTTATTTGTAGAAATACCAATTTCACCACCAAACCCAAATTCACCACCATCAGCAAACTGAGTAGAAACATTATGCATTGCGATAGAACTGTTGACACCATTTAAAAATATCTCGGCATTTTTAGAGTTACTAGTAATTATACTATCTGTATGCATCGTTCCATATTTCAAAATATGATTGATTGCTTCATCCACATTCTTCACACTTTTTATAGAAACTTTCGCATCCAAATATTCAGTTTTCCAATCAATTTCTTTTGCAAGTCTAAACTTATTTTTAAAATTCTTATTAATATTTTTATCAACTACAACTTCACAACCAGAATCTATTAAAGACTGTATAATTTCTTTTTTGTACTCATTTTTAATTTTTTCATTTATTAGAAGTGTTTCTAAAGCCCCACAGATACTAGTCCTTCTCATTTTTGCGTTTACAATAACTTTTTTACCCATTTTTAAATTAAAATCTTTATCTACATAAATATGGCAAATTCCTTCAAGGTGTCCAATTACATGAATGTTGGAGATTTTTTGTACTTTATCTACAAGTCCTTTCCCTCCCCTAGGTACAATCACATCTATATAACGACTCATTTTTGAAAGTAAATAATCAACAACTTTTCTATCCTTAGTTTCAATAAATTGAACACAATTTTTGTCAATTCCATTTTTGCTTAAGGCACTTCTAAAAAGATCTGCGAGAATTTTATTAGAATTATAAGATTCAGTACCACCTCTTAATATTGAGCAATTACCAGATTTTAAACATAAAGCAGCAACATCAGAAGTAACATTTGGCCTGCTCTCGTAAATCACTCCAATAATACCAATTGATGTGGTAACTCTTTTAATACTTAAACCATTAGATCTTTTCCATTTTGCCAGTATTTTGCCAACTGGATTTTTAAATTTGATAATTTCGTTGATTGAGTTTCTTATTCCATCGATTCTTTTTTCATTTAATACCAATCTATCTACAAGATTTTTTCTTTTAACGTTTTTTATATCTTTTAGATTTTCTTTAATAATCCTAGATTTATTTCTTTGAATATTTTTGTTATAATCCTCTAAGACAGATTTGATTTTATCATGTTTCACTTTTTTTAATTTTTCGTAAGCTTTTCCTGAATTTATTCCTATATTTTTTAAATATTGCATTATAGTTTTACCATATCATCTTTATGAATAATTTCAGTTTTACTTAGGTATCCTAAAATATTTTCTATTTCATTACTTTGCTTTCCTTTAATTTTATCAATTTCTTTTGAAGTAAAAGAAGATAATCCACGAGCTAAATTTTTATTATTTTCATCAACTATCAATATATTCTCTCCTTTGTTGAATTCTCCTTGAATTTTTATTACACCTGCAGCTAGTAAACTTTTTCCATTTTCAATAGCTTTTGCTGCGCCATTATCAATATAAATTTTTCCTGATGAATTTAAAGAACTAATAATCCATTTTTCTTTAGCATCTAAAGTAGAAATTTTAGGTACGAAATGAGTATATATTTTATTTTCAATCATATTTTTCAAAGAATTATTTTTTTTACCGTTTCCGATAAACATATTACAACCAGCGTTCATACATATTTTAGCTGCATCAAGCTTAGTCAATATTCCTCCAGAACCATAATTATTTTTCTTATTATCTGCCATTGCATAAGTATTAGAATCTATTTCAAAAATTTTTTTTACAATTTTTTTCTTATTATCTTTATTATACAAACCATCAACATCAGACAGTATTATTAAAGTATCCGCACCAATAATCTGGGCAACTCTTGCAGCCAATCTATCATTATCTCCATATTTTATTTCTGTTGTAGCCGTAGTATCATTTTCATTAACTATAGGTATTGCATTCATCTTAAATAAATTATCGAATGTTCTTCTAACATTTAATGCTCTACGCCTTTGTTCTGTATCGTCTGGAGTAATTAAAATCTGACCAGTTTTGTAATTATTTTTTTCAAATAATTTTTGATATTCACCAGCTAAAAGTATTTGACCTACAGCAGCAATAGCTTGACTCATTTCAAGCTGTATCTTTTTTTTTTTAATCTTAAGATAATTTTGCCCTAAAGCGATTGCTCCTGATGAAACAATTACAAGATCACTATTTTTCTTATATTTTTTGATATCCTTAATTAAGGAGCTTACCCACTTTTTTTTAAATTTGCCCTTGGAGTCGATGACTGTCGAAGATCCTAATTTAATGACTATTTTTTTTGAATTATCTATTAACATTTTGCACTAATAATCTTTTTATCTTTTTTATATCTTTCTCCAGTAAAACTGAAATAATTTCATATTTTTTATTTATTTTGTTTGTAAAACTTTTTAATTTTTTATCAATTTCTTCTTTTGTAAGCAAATCAGATTTATTAAAAAAAATCATCTCTTCTTTTTTAGCAAGATTTTTATCGTACGCAGACAATTCTTGTTTAATTCTTGTATAATTTCCCATTAAATCATCTTCTGACAAGTCAATTAAGTGTAATAAAATTTTACACCTTTCTATATGTCTTAAAAATTTATCACCAAGACCAATACCCTTATGAGCCCCTTCAACTAGACCAGGTATATCAGCTAAAGTTATTTCTTTGTTATTATAATAAGCTACACCTAGATTAGGATTAATTGTAGTAAAAGGATAACTTGCTATTTTAGGTTTAGCTCTAGTTAATGCAGCAAGAAGACTTGATTTACCTGCATTAGGTAAACCAATTATACCTATATCTGCAATAACTTTTAATTGAAGCCAGATCCAGAATTCTTCTCCACTTTTGCCTTTAGTAGTTTTTCTAGGAGCTCTATTAGTTGAGCTTTTAAAATTAACATTCCCCAAACCTCCTTTACCTCCATTAGCCACTAAGAACTTTTCATTATTCTTTGTAAAATCATAAATTAAAGTGTTGTTATCTTCCTCATAAATTTGAGTACCTACTGGAACTTTAATTACTAAATCTTTTCCACCTGCACCTGTTCTATTTCTCTTACTTCCATTTTCACCTTGTTCAGCTTTAAAATGTTGGGTGTATCTAAAGTCTATTAAAGTATTTAAGTTTCTCTCGGACGTAAATATAATTGAACCACCACTACCACCATTACCTCCGTCTGGTCCACCATATTCAACAAATTTCTCTCTTCTGAAGCTTGCAGAACCTGAGCCCCCATCACCAGCTTTAATATAGATTTTTGCTTGATCTAAAAATTTCATTATGGATTGTAGAAATAACTTAAGTTATTTATAATTTAATTGGGAACAACGGAAACTAGTGTTCTATTTAATTTAATTTTTTTAAATTTAACTTTACCTTTAATTAAAGAAAATATTGAGTGATCTTTACCCATTCCTACGTTTTCACCAGGATAAATTTTTGTTCCTCTTTGACGAACTATAATATTTCCAGGAATAACAATCTGATCACCATATTTTTTAACACCAAGACGTCTACCCTTACTATCTCGGCCGTTACGGGATGATCCACCTGCTTTTTTTGTTGCCATAAATATTCTCTATTTAATTTTTTCTTTCTTAATCACTTTTTTTTTGTCTTTCTTAACTTTTTGCTCTATTTTAGCTTCAGAAATCACTTTTCCATCTTTAGATAAAATTTTAGTAATTTGAATTTTCGAATGTCTTTGTCTGTGTCCATTTTTTTTTCTGGAATGTTTTCTTCTTCTTTTGTGAAAAACTAAAATTGTTCTATCCTTAATATTTTCTAATAGTTTGGCTTCGACTATTGCTCCTTCAATGTTTGGATTTCCTACTTCTGTATTTTTGTCATCATTCAACAATAGAACATTTTTAAACTGAATAGTTTTACCTGCTTCAGAATTTAATTTTTCTATTTTCAGTATTTTACTTGCAGAAACTTTATATTGCTTTCCGCCTGTTTCTATTATTGCAAATGACATATTAATCTCTTTTTTAAATTTAAGGCAATATAACTTGAAAGATGATCAAGTCAAGATTTATGATACTAAAATTCATCTTTTAAATTACGTAATTTCTCAAAAACTTGTTCATCTGAAGAATTTTTCATATTAAGATTGTTTTTTATACCTAAATTATTACATCTTAAAAATATATTAGTTTTAAGCTCATCTTCGAGAACTGTCGGTATAGTAGGTAGATTTACTGATCTTCTTTTGTTTATCCATTCTATTTTTTGATTTAAATTTTTATTATTGTTTTCATATTTTAGGCAAAAATTAGCATTATTTTTTGTATACTCATGACCACAAAATATTTTTGTATCTTTTGGCAAATTTTTAATTTTATTTAGAGAATTATACATTTCTTTTAAAGTTCCCTCAAATATTCTACCGCAACCAAGGGAGAACAAGGAGTCTCCTGTGAATATTATTTTCTCTGCCTCTGAATAAAATGAAATATGTCCCATTGTATGTCCTGGTACAGATATAACTTTGAAAATTATATCTCCAAATTTAAAAATTTCATTTTCACTTACTGTAATATCACTATTTAAAATTTTAGTTTTATCAATTTTTGAGCAAATTATTTTTGAATTATATTTATTTTTTAATTCTTCATTCCCACCAATGTGATCAAAGTGATGATGAGTATTTAAAATATAATCAAGTTTTTTATATTTCTTAGAAATTATATCATTTATAGTTTTAAACTCAGAGGGATCTACAACACCGACTAAATTATCAGTTTTATTAAAAATTATATAGCTATAATTATCAGTTAAACAAGGAACTACTTCTATATGCAACATCAGCTAATTAAAAATATTCCAATTTCTGAGAATATATTTTTTACCTTAATATTATTGTTATCAATAAGTGAAGTTTTATTATTGTTTATTCCTATAATTTTTTTCATTTCAATATCTTTATTTTTACAAAGTTCATAAAAGTCTTTAATTGTACACATATGTAAATTAGGAGTATTATACCATTTATAAGGCAAAGATTTAGTTTCGGGCATTCTTCCGTTAAAAAGTAAACTACACCTTACCTTCCAATACCCAAAGTTAGGAATTGATACTATTGAAGATTTACCTATTCTTAATAAATGATCAAGAACCACGACGGGACTGTAAAAAGCTTGAAGTGTTTGACTTAAAACTACAAAATCAAAAGATTTATCTGGAAATTGCCCAAGTTCTGTTTCAGCATTTCCCTCAATGACAGAGAGGCCTTTTGATATACACGACTCTATATTTTCTTCATTCAACTCTAATCCTCTTACGTCTATATTTTTTTCTTTAGACAAAAATTTCATTAATGTACCATCTCCACAGCCGATATCTAAAACCCTAGAGTCATTTGGTAGTAAACTAGCAATTATTTCAAATTCTCTTTTCATTTTCTAAAAATTTCATAACTTGAGTCCAAAAAACCTTTTATTGTTGTCAAAAATTTTGGTTCATCGACTAAAAATGAATCATGTCCTTTGTCAGTTTTTATTTCTGCAAAAGCTACATTAGCTCCCGAAGCATTTAAAGCTATTACTATATCTTTACTTTGTTTAGTTGGGTAAAGCCAATCTGAAGAAAACGATATTACTAAAAATTTAGTTTTTTGACCTTTGAATGCTTCAGTTAATCCATTTTTATATTGTTTCGATAAATCAAAATAGTCCATAGCTCTAGTTATATAAAGATATGAATTTGCATCAAATCTATCTACGAAAGAGTATCCTTGATGTCTCAAATAACTTTCAACTTGAAAATCTGCATCAAAACTAAATTCATAATCAGCTTTTTCTTGAAGCTTTCTTCCAAATTTTTCTTGAAGACCACTTTCTGAAAGATAACTAATATGACCAGCCATCCTTGCAACCGCTAATCCATTTTTTGGTGAACTTTTAGTATCAGTATAATTTCCTTTGCTCCACTCCGGATCGGCCATTATAGCCTGTCTAGCTAGTTCATTTAGAGCAATGTTTTGAGCGCTATGACTTGAACTACAAGCAATTGGAACAGCTGAAAAAGTACGATCAGGAAAAGAGGCGCAAAATTGTAATAATTGCATTCCACCCATAGATCCACCTAAGGCACATAAAAGTTTTTTTATTTTAAAATGATCAAGAAGAGATTCTTGTGCTTTAACCATATCCTTAATAGTTATGACTGGAAAATTTAACCCATATGGTTTGTTTGTATCATTATTTATTTCTTTAGGTCCAAACGTGCCCATACATCCACCAAGAACATTTGCACAAATAACAAAATATTTATTTGTATCAATAGCTTTACCGGGACCTACAGCAGCATCCCACCAACCCTCTCTTTTTGTTATAGGGTTTATTCCGCTTGCAAATTGATCCCCAGTTAATGCATGAAAAACTAATACAGCGTTATCTTTATTTGTGTTTAACTGACCATAAGTTTCATAAGCTAAATGAAAATCTTTAATGGTTTGACCACAATCCAGCTCTAGAGGTCTTGAAACGATTATTCTCTTAATATTATCGGTTTTATAGTTCATATAAAAAAAAAGCCCAGCTAAACTGGGCATGCACCCTATTTAGCGAAATTTATTACAACGCCCGCAATTTGGTTAAATCAGCGCTAGTAAATGTGTACTAAATCGTCCTAAACTTGTCAATTTTATATATGATAATTCACTTATAGAAATACTTTAACTTTTTATATAATACATGAATAAATTATGAAATTACCTAAACCGAAAAAAATTAATGCAGAAAAATATGTCGCTGGCCTGAGCCTATTTGGGAAAAAAGTAGCAAAAGTTAAATTATCCGCTAACGAGTCTGCTTTAGGACCCAGTCCAAAAGCGATAAAACAATATAATAATGTATCAAAAAATTTTAAAAGATATCCTGAATCAGACGGCACATTTCTAAGAGAAATATTGGCAAATAAATTCAAATTAGACTCTAGTCGAATAATACTAGGATCAGGCTCAGATCAAATATTTGAATTTATTTGTAAAACATTTTTAAATAAAAATGATGAGGTAATATTGCCTAAGTATAGTTTTATTATTTACAGAATATATAGTAAAATTAATGGTGCAAAAATAGTATATGCTAACGAAGATAATTATACGGTTTCAACTAAAAATATATTATCAGCTGTAACGAAAAAAACTAAAATAGTTTTTTTAGCTAACCCGAATAATCCTACTAGTACTTATGTCAAAAAAAAACAACTTATAAATTTAAGAAAAAAACTAAGAAGTGATATACTATTAGTAATTGATGATGCTTATTTTGAATATGTTAAAAAAAAAGATTACTCATCTGGTTTAGAATTGTTTTCAAAATTTAAAAATGTTGTAATAACAAGAACATTTTCAAAAATATATGGTTTGGCAGGACTTAGAGTTGGTTGGGGGTATTCTTCAAAAAAAATTATTGAAAGCATGTATCAAGTAAAACCACCTTTTAATGTAAGTAGACCAGGATTATTTGCTGCATCCGCTGCTGTTAAAGATATAGTTTGGTTAAAAAAAGAAATAAAACATATTAATAAATGGTCTAGTATAATGTTTAAAGAATTTAAAAAAATGAAAATAGAAACTAATAATAGTAACACAAATTTTTTATTAATTAATTTTGATAGAATACAACGTGATTCTAAGAAAATATTTCAGCAATTGGCTAAAGCTGGAATTTTACTGAGAAAAATGGATATATATGGAATAAAAAATTCTTTAAGAGTGACTATTGGAAAAAGCTCTGAAAATAAAAAGTTTTTATTACAATTAAGAAAAATCATTAATGTTTAATAATATTCTTATAATTGGTTGTGGTTTAATAGGTTCTTCATTGTTAAGAGCAATTAAAAAAAATAAACTTGCTATCACAACTGGTGTTTACGATAAATCAAAAGAAGTATTAAACTACATAAAAAAAGAAAATCTATCAGATAATGTATTTACAAATATTAATGATGGATGTGAAGAAGCTGATCTCATTATAATTTCAGCACCATTGAGCAGTTATAAAGAAATTTTACTTTCTATAAAAGATAACTTAAAAAAAAATGTAATAATTACAGATACTGGTTCAGCTAAAAAGGAAGTGAACAAAATTATTGAAAATCTAGACTTAAAAGAAACTTTCTGGATTGGATCTCATCCTATAGCAGGAACTGAGGATAGTGGTCCAAAGGCAGGTTTTGCCGAACTATTTAAAAATAGATGGTGCATTCTTTCATCTTCATTAGACGAAGAACAAGATGAATTTAAAAAAATAAAAAAATTTTGGGAAGTAATAGGAAGTAAAGTAAAAATCATGTCTTTTGAAAAACATGACCATATTTTATCTTTAACAAGTCATTTGCCACATGCGATAGCGTTTAATTTAGTTCGAACAGCAATAAAAAATGGAGATGATTCAAAAGATGACGTAATTGAATATAGTGCAGGAGGATTAAGAGATTTTACGAGAATAGCTGCATCAGACCCCATTATGTGGAGAGATATCTTCATAGACAACTCTGAAAATATTTTAAAAGTTTTAGATAGTTTTACTATAAATTTAGAGGAATTGAAGAAGGCAATAAAGAATAAAAATGGAAATGAATTATTTCAAATATTTTCATCAACTAAAGAAGTTAGAAAAAAAATAATAAAAGCTGGTCAAGATACAGAAATGCCAAATTTTGGCAGAAAAAAAAATTAATTATATTTTTCTATTTCAGTATAGATCTTATTTTCAAGCTCTCTTACGAATAGATTTTTTTCTTTGCCAGGCATAATAGGCTCTAAAAAAGAAATGTGTATATCACCTTTATATTTCATAAAACTATTTTTGGGCCAAATTTTTCCTGAATTTAAAGCTACCGGTATACAAGGCAAATTAATAGTATTATAAATTCTACCAACCCCTTTTTTAAATGGAGGTTTTTCTCCAAACTTAACCCTAGTACCTTGAGGAAAAATTAACAATGGTCTTGCATTTTTATTAACTTTTTTTTTAATTATATCAAAAAAATCTAAATTTTCTTTAGTTGTTGTTTCTCTCACTATTGCAATTGAATCTATCTTTTTTAAATACCATCCAAAAAGTGGAATTTTAAACAATCCTTTTTTAAGTATAAAAATCGGAAAACTAAGCGGGGCTTGAAGTACAAAAGTTTCAAACATTGACTGATGGGCTGAAGCAATAAAATAACTATTATTTTTTTTTAAATTTTCTAAACCATGAAATATTACTTTTGTATTTAATATTAATTTTAATAAAAATATTATGTAATAAGCTAAGAATTTTCCAAAATATAAAGTATATTTATTTGGAAGAACTAATGTTGGAACAGCAAGAATAAATACTAAAATAATGCCAAAGTATAAAAAAAAATTAAAAATTAAAGATTTTAAAAATTGCATTAAGAATTGATCAGCTTGTATAAATCTTGTTTCTTTTTTATTATCTTGAATTTATTTTTATTGACTATTATTTCAGCAATTAGAGGTTTAGTATTATAATTTGAAGATAAAGAAGATCCATAGGCACCAACATTTGTTATTGCAACCAATTCATCTTCAGAAACTTTTTGATATTTATTGTATTTTACAAATTTACAACTAGTTTCACAAATAGGACCTACAAATTCTACAGCGATATTTTCTTTTTTATTCTTTTTACTTATGGGAATTATATCATGCACAGCGTCGTACAAAGCTGTTCTCATAAAATCATTCATCCCTGCATCTATAATAACAAATTTTTTATTCTGGCCTTTTTTAATATATTGAATTTTACTGATTAAGATACCAGTGTTACCTATAAGAGATCTTCCAGGCTCAAATATAATTTTACAATTTATTTTTTTTTTGAATTCGGCAACAAGTTTTGCGTAGCTCTTAAGATTAATTAACCTATCTTCTTTTTTATAACTAATTCCAAAACCACCTCCTAAATCTACGTATTTTAGTTTAATCTTTAATTTAGTAATTAGTTTATCAAGAATTTTAAGAGTTTTTTTATAAGGAACATCAGATAATATTTGACTACCAATGTGAACACTAAGGGCGTCTACAGATAAATTTTTGAATTGATCTGTTTTTTTATAAAAATTCATAAAATTTTTTATCGATAATCCAAATTTATTTTCAGCTTTTCCTGTAGAAATTTTTTTATGAGTCTTAGCATCTACATTAGGATTTAGTCTAAAACCAACTGAAACTTTTTTGCTCATTTTTTTTGCAATTTTATCAATTAAAATTGCCTCACTCTCTGATTCGATATTAATTAAAAGAATTTTTTTACTAATTGCCATTTTTAATTCTTGTTCAGTTTTGCCAACACCTGAAAAAACTATTTTATTCGGTTTAATTCCCGCCTTAATTGCTTTTAGAAGTTCTCCGCCAGAAACAACGTCTGCTCCTGATCCTAGTTTAGCAAGCATATTTAAAATTTTTAGATTGGTATTTGCTTTGGTTGCAAAACATATTAATGGACTTACAGCTTTGAAGTTTGTAGCAAAATTTATGTAATTTTCTTTTATTTGATTTCCGGAATACAAATAAAAAGGTGTTTGATTTTTTTTTGCTATATTTTTTACAGATGATTTTTCAACAAATAACTTTTTTCCAATATATTTAAAATTTTGCATTTGATTTATACGCTAATTACAATTGATTTTTTTATTTTTCCTTGAAATTCTGGATTAGATTTTTTTCCGCAACTTGCTAAAAATATAAATGCAAATATAAATAATAAAATTAATCTCATTCAATTTCTTTCTTATATTTTTTAATCATTTTTTTAATATTATTTGATGAAGTACCGCCAAAAGAAATTTTTGAATTCATCGAGTTATTTACATTAAATACTTTTAAAACATCTTTATTCAGATTGTTTTTAATCTTCTTCAAATCGTTTAGTGTAATTTGATCTAAAGTAATATTTTTTTTTTCAGCATAGTTCACTAATTTAGCGGAAACAATGTAAGCCTCTCTAAAAGTTAATTTTTTTTCCTTTACGAGATAATCTGCAAAATCTGTTGCTGTTGTATACCCTTGATTCGCCATTTGAAACATTCTAGTTTTCGACGGTTGAAGACTATCAATAACCTCATAACTCATATTTAATGAATCTTTTAAATTATCATAACCATCAAAAACTAAAGCCTTATCGTCTTGCATATCTTTAAAATAAGACATAGGTAGCCCTTTCATAATTGTTAAGATAGAATTTAATTTACCATAATTAACTCCAACTCTACCTCTTATAAGTTCTACTGGATCAGGATTCTTTTTTTGAGGCATTATAGAAGAACCAGTTAACATATTATCTGTAAAACTTATTAATTTAAAAGCATCAGAATTATAAATTATTAAATCTTCAGCTAGTCTAGATAAATGCATCGCACAGACTGCTGAGGTATACAAAAAGTCAATTGCAAAATCTCTATCAGAAACAGAATCAATGGAATTGCTAGTAGGTTTTTTAAATCCAAGTTTTTTTGCAGTATAATTTCTATCTATATTATAAGATGTACCAGATAAAGCAGCTGATCCTAGAGGACATTCATTTAGGATAAGTAAATTATTTTCAAATCTTTTTTTATCTCTATTTAGCATTTCATAATAAGCTAACAAATAATGGGCAAATGAAATTGGTTGAGCATTTTTTAAATGAGTGAAACCAGGCATTATTGTATTTATATTTTTTTCAGCTTTTTTAATAAACGATTTCATTAACTTTGAAATATCTTTAATTATATCCTTTGTTGAGTCTTTTACCCATAATTTAAAGTCTGTTACAACTTGGTCGTTTCTCGATCTAGCAGTATGCATATATCCTGCTGACGGGCCGATAATACTAAATAATTTTTTTTCAATGTTAAGATGAATATCTTCGTATTTTTCATAAAATACAAAATTACCTTTATCAATTTGTAGCTTAATTTTATTAAGTCCTTTAATAATCTTCTTGCCTTCCAAGGACGGTATAATTTTTTGTTTAATTAACATCTTAGTATGAACAATTGAGGCAAAAATATCCTGTTTGTAGAGCCTTTTGTCTACGTTAATAGAAGAGCCAATTTTTTGAAAAGATTTTGATGTTTTACCTCTAAATCTTTTAGACCATACTGTTTTATTTTTATTTTTCATTTTACTATGTTAATTTCAATTTAAATTAATATGAAAATTAGTAAATCTTTTAAAATCTATATTCACATAATATTTGCATTTTTTTTACAAGAATCTCTTTATGCTGACGCAGATTTTTCTAAAAATATAGTTATTTATGAAAAACCAAAGCTCATAAAAGAACTAAAAATTAAAGATCTTAATCTTCAAGAAGTTGATTTAACTAACAAAAAAGGCAATATCATGATCCTTAATTTTTGGGCATCCTGGTGCCTTCCTTGTAAAAGAGAGATGCCATCATTGGAGGCTTTAATTGAAAAAAAACCAAAGGTAAGAGTTTTTGCCATCAACACAGAAAAACCAAACAAACTAAGAACTAAAGATTTTTTTGACAGTATTGGAGTTAAAGCCTTAGATATATATTTTGATCCTGAGCTTAAACTAGTAAAACAATTTAAATTAAGAGGTCTACCTACCAGTATTTTAATAGATAAAGAAGGCATGGAGTTTGGAAGGGTAGTTGGAGAAATAGATTTTTCTAGTAAAGAATTTATAGAGTTTTTAGAGAAATATATTTAATCTTTAAAAAAATAAGCTAAAAGAACTAAAACAATAATTGCGATAAATTGTAAAAGCACCCTTAGTTGCATTAATTTATTAGAATATTTTTTGCTAGTGTTACCACCTTTAAATAAAGTATAAATACCCATGACTAAAACTATTGCAACTGCACCTAGTAAAGTAAAACCAATGAAATTAAATAAAAATTCTGACATAAACTATTATTTACTACCATGAGCTATTCATTAAACACAACTGTTATAAATCCAATTTCTAATGAAAAGCCTAAAAATGCTGTAATACTTTGTCACGGATATGGAGGTGATGGAAAAGATATATCGTTATTGGCAAATTATTGGAGAACTTATTTACCAGATTCTGTCTTTATATGTCCCGATGCTCCAGAAAAATGTGCAGTAAGTCCCAATGGTTTTCAATGGTTTGATCTATTGGATCAAACACCTGATCAAATATTAGCAAAATCTCTTATTGCAGAAATGAAATTAAATAAATTAATAGATGAAGTAAAGAATAAAAATAATTTATCTGCCGCAAAGATTGCTATAGGAGGTTTTAGTCAAGGATGCATGATTAGTTTACAGGCAGGAATAAAACGTAAAGATGCGGTGAAATGTGTTGTAGGTTATTCAGGTAAAATTATTAGTACAAATCATTTAAGCAAAAATATTAACTCTAGACCTGAAATTTTATTGATGCACGGAGATATCGATGAAGTAGTGCCAGTAAGCTCATTATTAGAGGCAAAAGATTTTTTTAATAAAAATAATTACAATATTGAGACTAAGATTTTTAAAAATTGTGAACATCGAATTCCTACAGAGGGCTCTAGTTTAGGCCTTCAATTTATTAAAAATAACCTATACTAATTGTTTTAAACTGTAACAAAATTATAACTTGCTAAAATTTCCCGTTTCAGATAACTTTTTATTATGATTATCTCATCACTTGAAAAAGTTCCTCTAGAAAAATGTCCTGCTTTAGTCTTAAATGCAGATTTTAGACCTTTAAGTTATTATCCATTATCTCTGTGGTGTTGGCAAGATGCAGTAAAGTCAGTATTTTTAAATCGTGTTAGTATTGTTTCAAATTATAGAAGAAAAATTAGAAGTCCATCTTTTGAAATGAATCTGCCAAGTGTTATTGCTTTAAAAAGTTTTGTTAAACCTTCTGAAAATCCAAACTTTACAAGATTCAATGTTTTTTTGAGAGATAAATTTACTTGTCAATATTGCGGAGATAAAAAAGATTTAACATTTGATCATTTGTTACCAAAATCAAAAGGTGGCCTCACTGATTGGGAAAATGTAGTAACTGCTTGCTCTACTTGCAATGTTCATAAAGGTGGTAAATTATATAAAGACTGTGATTTAAGACTAGCTAACAAGCCTTACAGACCTACAGTTGATGACCTCCATAAAAATGGAAGAAATTTTCCGCCAAATTTTTTACACGAAAGCTGGATGGATTATCTATATTGGGATATCGAGTTGCAGCCTTAATTAAATTTTTTCAGATATAGTAATAGCTATGCGTGACGATGTTTTAATTACCTTATCCAATAAACCATATAGACCAGTTTTAGTAGCCCCACCCTCATAAGCTATATCTTTATGTTCAAGCTCATCATCTCTAAACTTAATAATCTTTTTCTTAAGTTCTTTTTCGTCTTCCTTGAGCTTGTATGTTTGATTTTTATAATGGTCACCAATTACTTCTTCTACAGAGGCTGTGCAGAGCATGGTTGCTTTTTTTCCAAGCATTGCTGTTCCAAATCCTAGAGAAACACCCAACAAATCCCATAGCGGAAGTAATTTAGTTTTGGATATTTTTCTTTTTTTTATTTCATTTTCAAAATATTCATAATGTTCTTTTTCATGTTCTTTCATTTCTTCAATTTGTCTTTTCAAGCCTTCATCTTGCTTAAAAGTTTTTAAAGCTAAGAGTTGTCCCTCGTATATTTTAATTGCACCTCGTTCTCCGGCATGATCAACTCTTATAATTTCTTCTAAATATTTTTTATTAGTTTTTTCCATAATTTTTAAAAATTTTAATCATAATAGCACTTAATATAAAAGAAAAAATTGTATTAAATGTAGCAAGAGAAATTCCTAATATCTTAAAAGTTACGTCTTTACAGCTAATTGTATTCTTTTCTAATTGTTTTAAAAGATCTTGCGTTGATATTGTAGTATTATTATCGGATAAACCACAGACAAAAGATTCGCTAAAAAAACCCCGTTCTATTCCAAAGTGATAGAATGAAACAATTGAACCAAAAATAAAGAAAAGACCTATTATCAAAGAAAAAAACTTTTCAAACTTACTAAAAATAAAAATTAAAGAAATAAAAATAATTGCAGCAAAATAGGGGATGCGTTCAATTAAACATAAATTACATGGTTCGTGCCCTAAAATATATTGAATAAAATAAGCAGCAATTAATGCAAATACACTAAATATTAAAATTATATTTAGTATAAATTTATTTTTAATAGAATCCATTATCTAAATAGTAGATATAAAATTGTTGCTATTATTACAATTACTATTCCACCAAATGTAAACCATAACGCACCTTTTTTTTTAATAAATTCACCAAATTTATTTCCAAACAAAGAAGTTAAATAGGCAACTAGAAAAAATCTTAATCCACGTGTAAAAAGACAAATGAAGAAAAATATGACAATATTAAAACCTATAATTCCACTCGAAATAGTAAACACTTTAAAAGGCAAAGGAGTGAAGCCGGCTAAAAACATTATACCTAACCAAAGAAAGAAACCGCCCTTAGACGACATCCTATCTTGTATTTCAAATACTTTTTCTTCGTAACCATAAAATTCAATTACAACCATAGACATATCAAGAAAAAATACGCCAAGCATATAACCAAACAAACCACCAAGAACAGAAAATATTGTAGCTATAAAAAAAATTTTTAAATAATCTTCTTTCTTTGCTACCACCATAGGTATGATCATTAAATCTGGTGGAACTGGAAAGAAAAAACTTTCTATAAAAGCTACGAAACCCAACAAAGGCTTAGAAAATTTATGTCTAGCAAGCTCTACGCATCTATCGTATAATTTTTTTAACATTATGAATTTAAAATGCACAATTCTTAGATACCTAGCAAGTTTAATATT
>Ga0315315_10000313_pt1 | contig 38979 bp, 44 predicted proteins | sample M140m3416metaG_FD_203699 | JGI IMG/M metagenome (GOLD analysis project Ga0315315, IMG submission 203699) | Ammonia-oxidizing marine archaeal communities from Monterey Bay, California, United States - M1 40m 3416 | ecosystem: Environmental > Aquatic > Marine > Intertidal zone | place: USA...
TAGTCCCAGTCACCTGTAAGAAAGATTGAAAATAGGAATAGAATTAAGGTTCCGCCTGTATATAAAAGTATTTGAACCACACCTAAAAGGTTGGAGCCAACAACTATAAAAATGAAAGCCACAAGGAATAGGGTTATACCAAAAAAGAAAGTAGACCTAATAATTTTAGAGCTTAGACAAGTTGTAAGAGCAGTTCCTATAGATAGCAAACAAAATATATAAACTAAAGTTTCAATCATTTCTTTTCACCCATAGTAGGCGTATGACTATCTTGGAGGAGGCTACCTTTCGCCCAGGATTCCTCTAGATTCTCTGCATTTCTCATCATCTTTGCTTTAGTTAAAAATAAATCTGCTCTAGACGTTGTTGGTTTTTCAGCTTCTTTCATCATAATTATCGCATCTACAGGACATACTTGGACACACAGTTCACACTGAATACAGCTTTGTAGATCGAGATTAAATTTTTTAGCCCAACCTCTACCATCCCTTTTTTCAATATCAATTTCTATGATTTCTGAAGGACAAATTCTTTCACATAGCTTGCATGCTATACAATTTTCTTCTCCAGTTTCTTTGTCTGAAGTAAGGCCGAAAGTTCCTAATCTCAATTTATCTGGGAAGACTCTTCTTTCTTCAGGATACTTAATTGTGACCGCTGGTTTACCTATATTACTTAATGTAAATGAAAGGTTTCTGAATATATTTTTAAAAATTCTTACCAACTTCATAACTAATTAAAATCCATATAATATTTAGCAAAACATGCTAACAATAAACCTGCAAATGATAAAGGTATTAATTTAATCCAATTAAACTTTAGTAACTGATCAATCCTAATCCTAAAGAAGCTCCATCTAATGAAAAGAATTAGAGTAAAAAATAGCAAAGACTTAATAACAATCAAGATATTATGAGAGAAAAAGGGGCCATTTGATCCACCAAAGAAAATTATGGATCCCAGGACGCATATCCCAAACAAATGAACATATTCTGCAAGATAAAAAAGAGCAAATTTTATTCCAGAGTACTCAGTAGTATATCCAGATATAAGCTCTGATTCAGCCTCAGATAGGTCAAATGGTATTCTGTTACCTTCTGCTAGGGCAGATATAAAGAAAATAATAAAACTTAATTGGCCTAAAATAGGGTAGAAAATAATCCATGTACTTTCTTGAAATCTTATAATATCTCCAAAACTCAGACTTCCAATTAAAATGCATGGAATCAATAATGAAATTACAAGAGGTATCTCATATGAAATTATTTGGGCTGTCATTCTAAGTACAGAGATTAACGCATATTTATTGTTTGATGACCATCCGGAGATAAATATACCAATAATTATTAGGGAGCTTATAGCTATAAATAGCATAAAACTAAGGTCAATATTTAGCATTGGATTATCAAAATAAAAAGGTAACAAAGCAAAAGAAGCAAGGCTGACAACCATTATCCAAACTGGTCCTAAGTTGAATAGTAATGAATCAGAATTTTTAGGAATTGAGTCGTCTTTTGTCATAAGCTTTAAAGCATCTGCGAGAGGTTGAAGCCAACCATGAGGATATCCAACGCTATATGGACCAACTCTAGATTGCATTTTGGCAGCAACTTTTCTTTCTAACCAGACAAGGTAAGCAACTATTAAAATCAAAATAGAAATTGTTTTAAATATTGGAAGAGAAAACTCAATAAAAGAATTAAACATTATCTATCTACATCTCCAAAAACTGGATCTAAGGAGCCCAGGATAACAACGGAATCTGCTATAAAAGTTCCAGGTAAAAGTTTTTCTACTAATGACAAGTTAGAGAAAGATGGTGCTCTAATCTTCATTCTGTAGGGTATAGAGGTCCCATCGGAAACTATGAAAAATCCTAATTCGCCTCTTGGAGACTCAATGGAGAAGTAAGAAGAACCCTTGGGTGGCTTGGTTAATTTTGCACTTTTTAAAGGTTTTCTAGAATGAATATTGCCTGATGGAATACCACTGATTATTTGTTCAACAATATTTAATGATTCAATGTTCTCTTTCATACGAACAATTGTTCTGTCATAAGCATCACCATTTTGGCCTAAGGGGATTTTGAAATCTAACTCAGGGTAACATTCATAAGGCTTATTCTTTCTAATATCAAAATTTACACCTGAACCTCTTAAAATAGGACCCGAGCCCCCAGATTCTTCCGCAAGTTCTTTTGATATAACTCCAATATTTTTTGTTCTTTTCATAAATATTTCATCTTTAGATATCATATTTGTATAATCTTCAAGTATTGGTCTTAGCTCAATTATTAATTTTTTAATTTTATCAATAGATTCGGTTTTAACATCATATCTTACGCCGCCTATCTGATTCATATTAGTGTGGAATCTTGTTCCGGTTAGATCTTCCATTATATCTAGAATTTTTTCTCTCTCTCTAAAACAGTATAAAAAAAGACTAGCTCCTCCACCTAATGCGCCACCCAAATCTAGACCGTAGGTTCCAAGTGCTACCAAATGAGAACTTATTCTCTGAAGCTCAGCTATTAAAACTCTTATATATGAAGCTTTTCTTGATACCTCTATATCACAAATTTTTTCAACTGCATTAACAAAACCCAATGAGTTAGAAGTGGGGGAGAGGTAGTCGTCTCTTTCAAGCACAGGAGGCAATTGGTCATAGTTTAACTTTTCGGATAATTTTTCAACACCCCGATGCAAGTAGCCTAAGAACGACTCTATTTTATTTATTTTTTCTCCTTGAAGATATAGCTTCAATCTAAACACACCATGGGTAGAAGGATGCTGAGGACCCATGTTTACAGCTAAATCACCAAAGTCTTTTTCTACAATTCTGTCTTCCATTTTTCGTATTCCTTGCGTGTAGGGCGATATGGGTAATAGTGTGAATCCATGACATACTCTTTTCTTAGAGGGTGTCCGATCCATTCGTCAGGCATCATTATTCTCTTAAGGTTAGGGTGACCTATAAAGTTTATACCAAATAAATCAAAAACTTCTCTTTCTTGCCAATCTGCACCAGAGTAAATACTAGATAAAGAGTCTACTTTCATTTCATTGTCCAAAATTAAATTAAACTCTGCCTCCTTGTTTGATTTATTGTTACCAAGCAAATAAGTAAGAATAACATTTGATTCAAAGTCAGTAGCTGTAATGAACTTAAGATATGTAAAGCCCTGGCTCTTTAGATTTTTAGAATAATCAATAAGGTCTTTTCTATCTATAAATTCAGAATTAATTACATTTTTAGATTTTTTAGGTGGCTTTTTAACTTCTAATGGTGAAAGGGTTTTTTCTTCAGTTGTTGGTGTTGCATTAAATGTAGGAGAAGTTTTTCCATCGCCGATAATATTTTGTAATTCAAGTATTCCGTCGATAAAAGCCTCTGGTGTTGGGGGGCATCCTGGTACATAGACATCTACTGGAATTACCCAGTCAACGCCAGGAACAACACTGTATATGTGTCGATAGTGATCTCCAGATATAGCACAACTACCAGCTGCAATAACCCATTTTGGTCCTGCCATTTGGTCGTATAGGGTCTTTATTCTCTCCGCCATTTTGACTGTTACTGTTCCAGCAACAATCATTAGGTCTGCTTGCCTTGGAGAAGCTCGGGTAATCATACCTAAACGGTCAAGATCATATCTGGAGGAAAAAGTAGCCATCATTTCTATAGCACAACAAGCTAAACCAAAAGATAAGGGCCATAAACTAGATTTTTTAGCCCAATTAAATAATTGATCTGTACTTGTTATAAAAAGATTAGCGCCCGGGAGCTTCATGAAAGTACCAATCTCTTTTAATGATTTATTTACATTTCCCATTCAAGATATCCTTTTTTATAAGCATAAATCCAACCAACAAATAAAATTATTAAAAAAGTAATAAAAGAAAGATATGAACTCTGTGTTGGCTCTGAAAGATTTAGTATCCATGGAAATATAAATACAATTTCAATATCAAATAGAATAAATATTAATGCTATTTTAAAATATGATATAGGAATTCTTTTCCATGAGTTTTCAATGCTTGGTTCGCCACATTCGTATATAGAATCTGAAACTTCTTTTTTCTTGCCAATAATGAATTTAATGATTTTTGATGTTAAAACCATTAAAATTGGCAAAGTAATAAGAGCCATAAAAAGTATAATAAAAAAGGGATATTCAGCCATGTCCTACGACTTATATTTTTAACTAATTATTATGTAAAATCAATAACAAATAAGTTTTTTTAACCACCTAGTTGCTTGCTAATTATTAGGTTGTACACAAAATCTATCGTATTAGTAATCTCTTTGAGGAAATTTTCTGTCAATTCCTCATATAGCTCATTACTATTAGCTCCTGAGTTAATGATCTTGTTGACTATAGACTCGTTGTTATTTTGTATTTTAGTTACAATTTCATTTAAATCTTCAGTTGATATTGTTTCAATTAAGGATAAGTCTTGTATGTCAATCTTTAATTCTTTTATCTTTTTTTCAAGAAAATGATTAGCTCCAGATATAATTTCAGGGTTAGATTTAAAGCTTTCATTGAATATAGATATAATAATGTTTTTATCAGTCATTTTTAAATTTATGTATATTTAAAATACTATTTGTAAGCAGTTTAATAGTAGAATCCACATCTTTTGTTAAACAAACTGAACTTGGACTATGAAGATATCTGACTGGTACAGATAAAACAGTTGCTTTGGATCCTTGTCCTGTAACTTGGAATGCTGTTGCATTAGTACCACCTGCATTTTTTGCAGTTAATTGATATTTAATGCCCTTTTTAAGTGCTATATCTTGCATGTAGCTATTAAAACCTCTATCGGCGATTAAATACTTATCAGAAATCCTAATCTCAGGACCATTACCCAATTGTGCTAACTTTTTATATAATGGAACACCAGGTAAATCATTTGAAACAGTACCTTCAAGTGCAATTGAAAAATCAGGATTAACTTGCGAGTTAATAATTCTTGCACCTCTTAGTCCCATTTCTTCTTGAACAGATGCAGAAGCAAATAAATTGCATTTCAGAGCTTTTTTATTAATTTTCTTTATTGTCTCAATCATAACGTAAAGACCAATACGATCATCCAACGATTTAGATAAAATTCTTTGATTGTCGATTATACATTCTGTAGAAAAAGTGACCTGATCACCAATTGCAACAATTTTTTTAATTTTACTAGCACTAATCCCTGTATCTATTAAGCAGTCCTCTACCGGAGTCGAGCTAGAAGAGTTTTTATCGGAAATATGTGGTGGAATCGCAGCGACAGTTGATTCTATCTTTTCTTTTCCCCATATTGTTAATCTTTGTCCATAGAACAGTTTTGGATCTATTCCACCTAGAGCAATAACTCTAAGCATTCCACTATCTTCAATATGAGAAACAATAAAGCCAACTTCATCCATATGAGCATCAATTAATATGGTTGGTGCCTCTGGAATTGTATTGTTTACTTGGAATATAAGATTACCCATTGGATCTTTAAGCGATGCTACACACGATTCTTCAATTTCTCTGCTTACAATTGAAGATATAGCATCCTCACACCCAGGAACACCTGGAGTATCACATAATTCCTTTATCAGTTCATTATTCATAGACTATATTATATATAATATATAGATAAATAAGAAAATACTTTTTTGATTAAAATTAAAAATCAGTTTTAATATATTGATGAATACTCCATTGAATAATAATATTAACGAGTATCTTGTTTGTTCTGAGTGTCAAAAAGAATTTGAGTCTGGGATGACAGATTTTGGTTCAATAAAAGAATATTCCAGGATTGATGCAGGTTTTACAGATTTAGGCTTTCAGGTTTGGTGTAGAAGACATGATCACAATGTTTGCCATATAAACTTTGAAGGGAATGATTTAAGTACAGACCTAAGGTGTATTGTTGCATCTTCTTCAGATTAGAGAATTCATCCTGAATATTCTACGAAATTCCTAGGTGTTTCAAACAATCTAACACTCAACTTAAACTTTTTAGGGATTCTTTTTCTAAGTATGTTCCAGATGACCATAGAGATATTTTCAGCTGTAGGATTTAATTCCTTAAATTCGTCAGTATCCAGATTTAAATTTTTATGGTCAAACCTTGATTCAACTTCAGATTCAATTATATTGCTTAGCTCTTTCATATCAATTAGGTAACCTGATTCCTTATCAACTTCACCAGAAACGGTTACGTCCAACTCATAGTTATGACCATGATAATTCTCGTTGTTACATAGACCGAAAAAATCTTTGTTTTTTTGTTTTGTCCATCGAGGGTTGTTTAATCTATGGGCTGCATTGAAATGGGATTTTCTTGTTACTGATATCATTATGTTCTCTGTAAAAGCTCTATTTTATATCCGTTAGGGTCTTCAATAAAAGCAAGTATTGATTTGCTTCCCTTCATAGGACCTGGCTCTCTTGTTATTTTACCACCTTTTTTATTAATCTCTTCACAAATTGAATATATATTATCAACACCGATAGCTATATGACCATAACCATTACCTATATCGTAATTATCTATTCCCCAGTTATATGTAAGTTCTAAAAAAGGTTCATTGTCATTCTGATTATATGACAAAAAAGCCAAGGTAAATTTTCCATGAGGGTACTCACTTTTTCTTATTAATTTGAGCTTCAATATCTCTACATAGAATTTAATTGATTCATCAAGATTCTTAACTCTTAGCATTGTATGAAGAAATTTCATGATACAAATTTTAAATTACACCTGTTATTAAGTAAAGTTATATCCATGGGAGATTCTTTATCAATCAGGAATATAAGTAAATCTTATAATCATAATAATATATTTAATCTAATAAGCTTTGATATAGGTCCAGGTCAAATATTAAACCTGTCTGGCGCTAATGGATCGGGCAAGACAACTTTGATGAAGATTGTTTCCTCGCAGATTCTAGAATACACTGGAGAAGTTTTTTTAGGTGATAAAAATATTAAAAATCTTGGAGATGAATATTTCACAAAAGTAATTTACTTACCGCCTATCCCTAGTTTGTATGAAAACCTTAGTTTAATTGAAAATATTCATTTTTTTACTAGCATAATTGGGATTAGGCATAATGATAAAGCAGAGCGTTTAATAAATGACTTCAAGCTAACATCTCATACTTCAAAAAAAATATCCCAATTATCAGATGGCTCAAAAAAGAAAGTATCAATACTTGTAATGTTTTTAATGAATCCGGATTTTTTTATTTTAGATGAGCCATATACATATTTGGACGCAGATGCACTTAGAACTTTAAATATTTTAATCAATAAGAGCACAGAAGAGGGTAAATCCTTTTTGATAACAGATAATTCTATAGGTTTAAAGGATATTAATTTTTCTGGGTTGGTTGAATTATAAAGTGAGAAACTTTGCTAAAATTATTATCTTAATTCTAGAAAAAGACCTTAAGATTGAGTTAAGAGAGAAACTCAACCTGACATATGTATTCATTTTATCAATTACATTATCTTTGATAGGATATACTTTTATCGGCCCTAATAAGCTGATAGAGCTCTTTTTCTTTATATCCTTGATAGCGTCATTAGTAGCAAATCAGAGAATATCAAGGCAAGAGATATCTTTGGGTGGAGAGTTAATACTAATATCAGTCCCGTTTGATTTATCTATAATATGTTTTGCAAAGATTTTATTCTTTATAATAATTAGTCTGCTGATAAATTTTACTGTTTTTATTACTTTGTCTCTAGTTTCAAATGTGAGCATATTTGATTATGGAGTTAATTTTTTAACTTTATGTATTTTATTTATTGTTGGCGTATCTTCAATTTTATCTACATTCTCATTGATGCTTGAGAGAATCAAGGGGGAGGGGCAATTTATGTTTATCCTGATTTACCCCCTAATACTCCCTTTTTTAATTTTGGCATATAATTCGATAATTTTAGTTCATATTTCTGATAGTGCAGTTTTTTTTCAATCGTTTTCTTTGCAAGCTTTAGTAGCATTCGATATACTTTTACTGACTGTTTGTCCTATACTTTTTAGCTATTCTATTAGAAGGTGATATTTTGTTATTTTTAAGAAGAAACTCTTTTATAATTTTTTCAATCTTTATGACATTGAGCCTGTATATGATTTTCTTGTATGCGCCAAAAGAAAGAATTATGGGCGAAGTTCAAAGAATATTTTACTTTCATATGGGCTATGTTCTAGTTTTTACTTTTGCATTTACAATGAATTTAATATATTCGATTAAATATTTAAGAAACAATAATAATTCAGATTCAAAAAAGGCATATATTAATGCAGAGATTGGAACCTTATTTACACTACTTACCCTAGTATCAGGATCAATTTGGGCTAAGCCAGTTTGGGGGACCTGGTGGACTTCTGACCCCCAATTAACAACGACATTAATTCTTTTTATTCTTTATTTTACATATCTGATTTTTCATAAACTTGCTGAGAAGTCGGGAGTTCCTAGATACTCCTCTGTCTTTGCAATAATTGCTTTTATTGACCTTCCTATTGTATATATCTCGGTTAGAATCATGCGTGGTATTTCTCCGGTTGTTTTTGGTGGAGAGGGAGGTGGAATTGCTCCCCAAATGATGGATACATTGATTGTAACTTTCATAGCTTTTTTCTTCCTTTATATTTATTTGCTAGATCTGAGAATAAAGCTAGATAAAATATAATTCGAAGTTAATATAAATAACATGAATTTCGTTATCGATTCACTTGAGTACCTTTTTTATTCTCAAATAGCCTTTTGGGTTATTATGTTTTTATATTTATTTTATATAAATCGAAAATTGAATGGTAAAGATTGATGGCATCACCAAAGAAGAAAATCCAAATTTTTATTATAATTCTTGCATTATTTTTTTCTTTTTTAATATTTAAAGCTATTGAGTCATCCTTAGTTTATTATTTGACCGTATCAGAAGCGTTAGAAGAGCAATCTCCTTCCAAATTCAAAAGATTAAGAGTCTCTGGTATTGTTGAAGAAGGTTCAATAAAAAAAAATTCTGATGGATCCATAACTTTTAATATTACAGACAGGGTTAAAAAAATAAATGTAAAATATAAAGGGGAAGTGCCTGATATATTTGCAGATGAAGTTGAGGCAGTTGTGGAGGGAGAGCTTATTAATGCAACTTTTATAGCAGAAAAATTATTCGCCAAATGTCCGACGAAATATGAAGATGAACCTGAAACGTATAATAAGGTAAGTTTTGTTAAATAATATAGGAGAAACTCTACTTTTTATCTCTTTTCTTGTTGGCCTTGTAGGTCTTTATTCTTATGTATCTGGCCTCCGTAAAGAAAGTAACCTTCTAGTTGAAATTGGCAACAGATCAATTGTTGCAATATTCACATTACTTACTTTCACAATTTTATTGCTTACATACTTGCTTACAACGAAAGACTATAGCAATGCTTATGTTGCTAAAAACATCAGTAATGATTTATCTTTCGTATATTCAATAGCAGCTTTATGGGCAGGACAAGAGGGGTCGCTACTTCTATGGTCTTGGATACTTTCTCTTTACACCTTGTGTATAAGGTTTTCAATCCCTTTTAAAAGGCTATTGCCTTCATCAGAATCAGTCTCACTAGTAATATTGTCTTTTTTTGTTTTTTTAATAGTTTTTATAGAAAGCCCCTTTGATACATTGAATAGTCCTCCTCTAAATGGGAGAGGACTTAATCCAATTCTACAGAATTTCTATATGGCTATACATCCACTTACTTTATATATTGGCTATATTGCCTTAACCATTCCGTTTGCTTTTGCACTAGGATCAATAATATCAAAAGATAAAACTGATAATTGGGTTCTTCGATCAAAAAATTGGACTTATTTTAGTTGGATTTTTTTATCATTAGGTCTTTTGCTGGGTTCAAGATGGGCTTACTTAGAACTAGGTTGGGGCGGTTATTGGGCTTGGGATCCAGTAGAAAATGTTGCACTGATGCCTTGGCTAGCCTTAACTGCATTTTTGCATTCTTCAATGGCCCAAGAAACAAGGAGTTTGTTGAGAAGATGGAATGTGTGCCTTATTTTCTTGGCCTTCTTCTTGTCAATTTTCGGGACTTTTATTACTAGAAGTGGTTTAATATCGTCTGTACATTCCTTTGCTCAATCCAGTATAGGACCTTATTTTATAGTTTTTATAGTTTTTATAGTTGCTTTTACAATTTTTATGTATCAAAAAAATAAAAAGTTAATATCCTCAAAAGAGGACATTGTATCACTTCTTTCTAAGGAAAATTTCTTAATATTCAATAATATATTTTTTTTAATAATTACTCTAACCGTATTTCTTGGTACAGTTTTTCCTATTATTTCCGAAGCTTTTACTGGCGAGAAAATTTTAGTTGGCCCAACATTCTATGATTTGGTTAATTTCCCTAATATATTAGTTCTAATGTCCTTGATGTCGGTAGCACCGATAATCCCTTGGAAAAGTGCTAAAATTTCAACAATATTGAATTTGCTTTTTAAGCCAACCTTAATCTCAATTCTTTTTTCAGTAGCAACCTATCATTTTTTTAATAATTTCAAAGTCTTATTGATACTATTTGTATCATCTTTTGTTCTGTTAGTTATTCTCCAGGATATTATCCTTGAATTCCGCTTACAACTATCAAGAGGTTTAAATGCCGGTGATATTTTGAGGAAAAAATACAGAAGATATTGTTCGTTCCTTATACATTCCGGAATAATTCTTTTGATAATAGGTATTACGATTTCTTCTGTATATGGAACAAAATCTGACTTTATTTTGTCTAAGGGTGAAAGTATCGTAGTGAATAGTTATAAGATAGAGTTAATTGAAACATACAACAAAGAAAGCGAAGCAAAAAGTATTTTAGGCGCAAAATTATTGCTATCAGACCAGGGAAATAATTATTATTTGTACCCAGAGCAGAACCTGTATAAGTACGAAGGTAATAGGAACATAAACAAAGAGACTGAAGTTGCAATATATAACACTTTTAAAAAAGATTATTATATTATATTAATTGACGATATGGGTAATGGTCGATTTAATTTTAAAATATATGTAAATCCTTGGGTGTCCCTTCTTTGGATTGGCAGTTTGATATCTATACTAGGCGGGGTTCTAATTGTGTTCAGGAGGAAAAGTTGATTTTAGAGGTTTTAGTTAATATTTTAATTACATCGCTAACCTTATTTTATATTTTTTATCCTTTAATAAGTAAGAAATATAATCTAAATCAAATTGATTGGGATAATTAAAGTTATGAGATATGTCTTAGTATTTGTCGCACTTCTTTTTCCTTTTTTTTCGCATTCAATTAATGAAGAGCCAGGAGAAGGGGAGAGGCTTTTTGTTGAGAAGAGGTGTGCAACATGCCACGTTATAGGAAGAGGTAAATTTGTTGGACCTGATTTATATTACTCATTAGATAAATATCCCGTAGAAGAAATTTTACAATGGATTCAAAATCCTCAATCAATTTACAAAAAGTATGCAAAGATGCCCATCAATCAGGGTTATCCTCCGATGCCTAACCTTAATATAAATAGTCAGGAAGCAAAAAAATTATTAAAGTATATAGAGGAAACTAGAAACCAGATAAGACCGCGGTCAAAAGTAAAAATTATGGGTAGCTTAAAGGCTTTTGGTAGTTCCAAGTATCTTGATGGTCAGGAAGTACAACTAGAGCTAGTTATGGCTGATAAAGTTTTAGATACTAAGAAAATAACCACTGAAAAAGGTAAATTTGTCTTTAAGAACCTAATTGGTAATATTGCTTATCGAATTAAGATTTTTTATGATGGAATTGAATATTCGACAGATAAATTCTATTTTTTACCAAAAGAAAATAATAAAAATATTGATTTAACAGTCTATGATTCGGTCCAGGACCCTAATGTCATATCTGTTGACTCTTCTCACCTTATAATAAGCTACGAAGAAGATACAAGCTCTGTAACTGTGGCAGAAATATTTAATATCAAGAATAGTTCAAAAAATATATTTGTTGGAACAAATAATCTTAATGAAAAAGTTAGAAAAATAAATTCATATGCCTTATTTCCTGGAATTGATAATCTAGGGTTCCCTCATAGAACTAGTGATACTTATATTATTTCAGATGAAAAAGTTATAGATACCCTACCAATGCCTCCAGGAAATAGAAGAGTTGTTTTTACTTATTCAAAAGAACTTAACTTTTTTTCAACAAAGATATCTAAGGTTTTTATGAATAATATTTCAAGTTTGACTATTATAGTTCCAGAAAACAAACTTTCTTTAGCTATTAAAGGTTTAGAGTATACAAAGAAAGAAGCTGGAATAGAAGAGTTAGCAGGCGAACGATATACTACGTATTCTCTCAAAAATATAACTAAGGGTCAGGAAATTGTTTTGATTTTTAAGAAATATGATTTTTTTCTTAATACTAAAATAATTACTTTTTCTATATTTATTATTTTTATATTTGGAATATTTTTTTATAAAAGAATAAAAAAAAATGCTGAATAATAATATTTATTACCTTAAGATTTTATAGTTAAAGGGAAATTTTTTATGAACCATCTAAAACTTAAATAATAAGTTGTAAATGCATATCCCAATAGTTCTCTTATTTCCTGGGCTGTTAGATTTTCATGATTAAATACTAGCCTCCATTGGTTAAAGTCTTCATACTTATTAGATGTAATTTTCTCTTTAAACTTTATGTATACTGGAGTTCCAGGATAGGGTGTGAAAACACTAAAGACGGCAATGTAGGTATTTAATTCTTTTGCGTATTTAATTGTTCTAAGGCAGCTTTCTTTTGTATCAGTTTCAAACCCCAGTATATACATTCCAATAACCTTAATTCCAAAAGATCTAATCATCTCAACTTTTTCTTTCTCTTTAGATTTTTTCAAACTGAATCTTTTTGCATTTTTAATAACATCATCATTAACGGATTCAATACCTACACGAATTATAAATACTCCCGCTCTTTTTAATAATTTTATTAGGTCATAATCTAAATTATTTAAATGTGTTTCAATAGTAAGTTTTAGGTTTAACTCTTCCTTGATAATCATATTTGCCAAATTTTCGGTCCGTTCTCTATCAATGGAGAAAACCGGATCACGAAAAACAAACTCTTTAACTCCATATTTATTACTCCAATATTTTAACTCTTCAACAATTGCCTTTGGTGAACGGGACCTGGGAACCCTGCCTTGAGCTAAAGGGTAAGTGCAATAATTAAAACAAGAATATGGACACCCACGTTCTGAGAGAATAGGAATACAGGTTTTTTTAGTTAATCCACCACTGAATAAAAGGCGATTTAATACAATATCCCAACAAGGTATAGGTAGACAGTCGAGGTTTTGATTATCTGTCAATGTCGAATTGAATGATTGATTGTTTTTATTTTCTAAGATTTTAGACAATCCATTTTTTAAAAAGTAGAACTCTGGTTCACCAAATATTATGTTGACCCCTAAATCTAAATAATTCTTCGGTGTATTAGTAGCAAAAGATCCAACAACAATAATTTTACTTTTATCTTTGATTTTTTTGATTTCATTTAATTCAGATTCATGACACACTATTGAGCTCGACATAATGATGCAATCGTATTCATCTTCATTCTCAATATTATTCAGATAATAAATTTCATGGCCTTGATTTCTTAAAACTGAACCAACATACATGAGATATATTGGAGGCCAAAAATTTGTTTTTTTAGCAATCTTGCTGAGAATTTTTGGGAATATCGAATCTCCATAATCGTTTGCTGTGCCATATGAACCATTTGTGTCTTTACAAATCCTATATTTTGCATTTTGAATGTAAGTATCTAATAGAAGTACCTTCATTATGGTATAATACTTATTGTTGTATAGGTATTGCAAGAATAATTTGAAGTAATAATATTTTTTTGAATTATTTGAATTTTATATCCTTTGGGCGTCTTTAATACTTTGTTGGAGAAAGAGTTATTTCATTTGTTCCTTTAATTTTAACCTTTTTATTTACAACTACTTCTATCTACTTGATTAGAGTTTTAAGTCCTATATTTAAACTTGATGAGATAATACTTCTTCCTGATTATGTGATACCTTGTATAGTTTTTATATTATCTTCATTCCTAATTAACTTTATTTCTTATAAAGAAAAATTAATAAAATTAGACAACGAATTATTTGTAAAATATTTTCAATGGGTCTTTGTTATATTTCTATTATATTTTTCTTTTTTTATCGTCAGCTGGGAATCTTATACAGTAATTGCATCTAGAAAGTCGCTTCTAACCAATCCTTTTGTTTGGTTACTAGGATTTTTATTTTTATTTTTTGTTTTCTTTTATGAGATTTTGAAGCAAAATATAAAACTCAAAGTATCACGATACATTAAGATATTAGTTTTATTATCCATTTTATATATTGGATATCATGTTCCATTTAATGAACTACATGGATATAATGAAAATGCTCAGAATTTTCAAAATGTTTTACATGCTATTGTTCAAGTTTATTTAGGAAAGATTATATATTATGACCTTATATCTCAATATGGCGGCTTCCCTTTTTTTCTCAAGCCAATTTTACTATTAACAGGTGCTAGTGTTTTATCTGTTTCAACTATATTTGCTTTTATATTAGCCACTGTTCTCTTAATTTGGGCTTTCATTTTATCAAAACTTGTTGAAAATAAAGCATTATTTTTAGTCGGTTTTCTTGCTTACGTATACATACATCTGTATTCAACTGGTTACTGGCCATATCAGCTAACCTTTTTCTATTATCCAATTAGAATTTTATTTCCTGCATTAATGATATTGACTGCATTTTTTTATTTCAAAAATCCAAATAACAAAAATTTTTTACTTACAATTATTACTTTATCACTCGGGATAATATGGAATGCTGATGTTGGTATAATTTGTTTTTTAGCTTTCACTTTTGTGACTGCTTTTGATAAATTTTGTAATGATGACCTTTTCTTGATAAGATTGAAATCTTTTATATATGAAATTTTAAAATGTTTTACAATCCCTATTCTTTTATTATTTCTTGTTAGCTTATATTACAAGCTAAGTCTTGGCTCATGGGCAGATTATACATTGCAATTTGCTGTCCATGAATATTATATAAAAGGTAGGACAACTTTGGGTATGTCACGCCTAGCATTAGATGGGGCATGGATTTACATTTTTCTTACATATTTATTTTCACTCAACTATTCAATGTATTTCATGTTTAGAAGAAATGACTATATAGATAAAATTATTCTTCTTTTGACGATTTTTGGAATCGGTTCATTTAGTTACCATGCCTATACATATGTACCTCAAGTTGCTGCCCGAGTTTCTTATCCGGCAATTATAATTATAATTTTATTTCTTGATAGAGTGCTAAGAAAAGATAATTTAGCAATAATCAGAACAATTAAAACTTTCAATTATTTTCGTAAGCCAATTAAACTAATATCTTTCATTTTAATATGTTTTTTTTCATTTTGCACCTCTTTATTCGTTATGGAATACAAGATCCCCTTTAATTCAGAGCACATAAAGATTCATGAGTTTTATTTTAAAGATTTAGAAAGTTCAAAAAGGATTTGGCATGCTCCAGGACCAAATGGTATTAAGTCAACTAAAATAGTAAGAATGTCAGATTATTTTGTTAATGAAGATTTAATCCCAAGATGGAAAGATCGATTTATAAAAATAAGAAATTTAATGAGTAAGTACGAAATAAATATTAATGAAAAAGTAATAATATTTTCAACCTGGGATGCATACATTTACATGAAACTACAAATGAAATCACCTTTGTCTATAGCTAACTCGTATCATATTATGCAAGCCGATCAAGGACAATACGTTTTAGATTATATCAAAAGTGGTAAAGCAGATTGGATCTTTTTTGATAAAGACCCTTTTTTGCTTCATGCAAAATATCCTTATTGGACAAAAGATATTCCTGAAGTATTACTTCAGTCCTATGGTCAAATTGAAATTGTACCTCTGATGGATAATTACCATGATGGATGGAATAAAACTTCTTTAATTTTATATAAAAAATTAGATTAGCTTCTCATTAACTACAAATTAATTTCGTAATACCAATACCCAATATAAGTGCGGTGCTAGATCTGAGTATTGTGTTACCTAAAGATAAGTCTACAAATCCATTTTTATTAGCTAAATTTATTTCGTCGCGAGAAAATCCTCCCTCAGGACCGATTATTATTGAGACGTCTTTTATAGGCCTAAAAAGTTCCTTGGTAATTCTATTTTGACTATTTTCATAGAAAATAATATTAAGTTCTGAGTTTTTTTTATCAAAGATATCTGAATAACTTATAGGCTCAGAAATTGTCATCAAGTCACTTCGTCCGCATTGCTTTGTTGATGTTTTAATTATCTCAAACCATCTTTTCTTTACTTCATTCGACCTTTTTATAGTTCTAGAGGATATGACCGGGGTGAATTCCTTTACACCAAGCTCTACTGATTTCTCTATTATCTCTTCTATCGCCCTTCCTTTAGGTATAGATTGATAAACTTTTAGTTCGAGCTGCTGAGTGCTTGATTTGGGTCTTAAGTACTGGGTTTCAACCACCATATGCTCTTTATGTACTTTAATTATTTTACAAAAGAATTCATTTTCATCCTTATCAAAGATTATAATATTATCATTACTTCTATGTTTTAATACAGTAATGCAATGATGAAAGTTCTCACCTTCAATCTTTAGCTCCTCATCCTTTTTGAGTTTTTTATCTACATAGAACCTGTTCATTTATTATATTTTACAATCTCATTAAGCATATTATCTATAGTAAATTTTTTGCATATTAAATCTGTTTTAATCCCATAAGCTTTAAGCCGCTTGCTTGTTATAGGTCCTATAGAAACAAATTTTGTTTTTGTTTTAAGTTTAAAACTCTTTGGGTTAACGTATTTGAAAAAATTATCTACAGTAGAAGAGCTAGTGAAAGTTGTATAATGAATATCTATCCCATTAATTTTTGACTCAACATTTTTTTTATCTTGATTTGAAGGCATTACAGTATCATAAATTTTTACTTCTTTAACTTTATTGCCCATTTGTTTAAGCCCTATTATTAGGTCATCTCTTGCTCTCGAAGCCCTTGGAATAAATATTCGAGAATCATTTATTTTTAATTTCTTAAAAGATTCCAGCAGACCTTCTGCTGTAAAAACTTTCGGTATCAAGTCAACTTTCAGATTAAGCCTTTTAACTGCCCTTCCGGTCTCGGACCCTATGACTGCTATCTTTAATTCACCAAGCTTTCTTATGTCTTGGAAAAGGTTTATAAATTCTTTAAAAAAAATTTCAACACCATTAACGCTAGTAAAAACAAGCCATTCATATTTATTAATGTTAGTAATCTTGCTTTGAATTAATTCTGAACTTTTTGGTTTGATTTCTATAGTAGGAATCTCAATCGGATTGCCACCTAACTCAATTATTTTTTTTGATAAGGTGCTTGCATTTTTCCTAGCTCTGGTAACTATAATATTCTTTCCAAACAAGGGTTTTCTCTCAAACCAATCTAGTTTAGATTTCATTTTACACACATCACCGACAATTATTATTGAAGGGGATTTAATATTTTTTTTCTTGATTTTAAAAAAAATATCATCAAAATTTCCTACTACAGTTTTTTGCTTAGAATAAGTTCCCCAGTTTATGGCAGCAATAGGAGTTTTGGGTGACATTCCATTTTTTATTAAGCTAGAAATGTTCTTTTTTAAGTTCTTTGTTCCCATTAAGAAAACAATTGTCCTCATTTTTGATAAAGATGACCAATCGATAGATGATTTATTTTTGTCTGGATCCTCATGACCTGTAACAATTGCTAAAGTGCTAGTTGAATCTCTATGAGTTACCGGTATACCCGCATAGGCTGGAACAGCGATAGCGGAGGTAATTCCAGGAACTATTTCAAATTTTATTTTATTTTTTTTTAATTCTTCTGCTTCTTCGCCTCCGCGACCAAAGAGAAATGGATCTCCCCCCTTTAGCCTTACAATTTTCTCATATCCTTCTTTAGCTAGTTTTATTAGCTGCATGTTGATTTGGTCTTGGCTTAGAGCTTTAAATCCTAACCTTTTTCCAGCGTTTATTAATTTACATTTTTGCTTTGCTAAAGTAAGGAAATAAGGATTACTCAGATAATCATATACAATAACATCAGCTTCCTTGACGAGCTCTAGGCCTTTAGAGGTTATTAGCCCAGGATCTCCAGGACCAGCACCAACAAGATATACGCAACTTTTCATTAATAGAAAGAAAACCAAAATCCCAGTAAAAGTCAATTTCTTTATATCAGTTACAATATTAAAATGAAAAAAGACTTTAAAATAAAGACAAGTTTCGGCCCTAGTGGGGATCAGCCATCTGCAATTGCTGCTCTAACGAAGAATCTTAAAGCGGGAATAAAAGAACAAACGCTTCTAGGAGTTACAGGAAGTGGTAAAACATTTACAATTGCGAATGTTATCGAAAAAATAAATAAACCAACTGTAATAATGGCTCACAATAAGACATTGGCAGCCCAGCTATATGAGGAGTTTAGACTAATTTTCCCTGATAATGCTGTCCATTACTTTGTTAGCTATTATGATTATTACCAACCCGAGGCCTATATACCAGCATCTAATACATATATAGCAAAAGATTCTCAGATTAATGACCATATAGACCAGTTGAGACATGCTTCTACTAGCGCGCTTTTTAACAGAAATGATGTGATAATTGTTTCTAGCGTTTCTTGTATTTATGGTATCGGTTCACCAAGAGATTATTTTAATATGACAGTTGAATTAAAGACTGATGATTCTCTAGATAGAGAGTTTTTATTAAAAGAATTAATAAAAGTACAATATACTCGTTCGAGGTTCGAATTAACTAGAGGAAGTTTTCGAGCAATTGGAAATTACGTTGATATAATTCCGTCTAATTATGATGATATAGCCGTGAAGGTGAAATTTCAGGATGGTAAAATTTTAGCATTGTATGAGATTGACCCCTTAAGTGGAGAAGTGGTAAAAGAAGTCGATAAAGTTGTAATCTTTCCTAGCACACACTATGTAGTAGAAAAAATGACAACTGAAAAGGCAATAAAATCCATAGAATCAGAATTAAAAAAGCAGGTTAGCTCACTTAAAAGTCAAGGTAAGCTAGATGAAATGAAACGAATACAAGAAAGAACAGCAAATGATTTAGAGCTAATGGAAATAATGGGTTTTTGCCCAGGAATTGAAAATTATTCCAGACATCTTGATCAGAGGAAAGAAGGTGAGCCACCTTACACATTGATTGATTACTTCCCTAAAGATTTTCTTCTTGTTGTTGACGAAAGCCACCAAACAATTCCCCAAATCAGGGGTATGTATGCAGGAGATAGAAGCAGAAAGCAGACTCTTGTAGATCATGGGTTTCGGCTTCCTTCTGCTTTAGATAATAGACCATTAAATATTCAGGAATTTGAAAGAAAAATTAATCAAATTATTTATGTGTCTGCTACTCCTGCTGAATATGAAAAAGAAAGAAGTGGAAAAAATGTGATTGAACAAATAATCAGACCTACTGGATTAGTGGACCCGCCTCTTGAGGTGAGATCAGCAAAAAAACAAATTGAAAATCTTCTTGAGGAGATAAATAAAGTGGTAGAGAAGAATGAAAAAATTCTTGTTACAACTTTAACAAAGAAAATGGCTGAGGAAATAACATCCTATTTTAAGGGCTTAGGAATTAGAGTGGAGTATATGCACTCTGATATTAAAACATTAGAAAGGGTGGAGATTCTAAAAAAATTAAGAAATGACGAATTCGATGTCTTGGTTGGGATAAATTTGCTCAGAGAAGGATTAGATTTACCTGAGGTTTCTTTGGTTGCTATTCTTGATGCAGACAAAGAAGGATATCTGCGTTCTCAGACTTCCTTAATTCAGACCTTTGGCAGGGCTGCTAGAAATGTTAATGGTAGAGTGATAATGTACGCAGATGAAATTACAACTTCTATGGAAAAAGCAATAAAAGAGTCAAATAGGAGGAGGAGCCTCCAATGCAAATTTAATAATGATAATAAAATCACTCCTAAATCTATTGTTAAAAATAAAGATTCTGATATGTCGTCAATATACAATATTGATTATAATAATGAGATTATGCCACAAGAATTAGATGTATCACCACATGAAATACCTAAGGAGATTCTGAGATTAAGAAAAGAAATGAATATTTTATCAGATGAGCTTAAATTTGAGGAGGCTGGAATTTTAAGAGACAAAATTAAAATTTTAAAGAAGTTGGAGTTGGCTCATATCGAAGAGATTGCATAGTCAAAGTTAAATGTTACTATTTAAATAGTTTTTTGAAGCGGGCTTGTCCCGCTTCTTTTATTTAAAGGTATTTTTTTGAAGAAAGAAAGTATAGAAAAAGTTACTTCTTTTATTGAGTCTATATGTTTGAATAGTGAATATGAACTAGTTGACATTGAGCATCTAGGTAATTCTAAGCAGAGCAGTCTTGTCATATTTATTGACAAAGAAAACGGAGTTACTTTAGATGATTGTGTTGATTTTAATCAACTAATCAATGACCGTGGAGGATTAGACGATTTAATCGATTCGAGTTATACACTTGAGGTTTCTTCGCCTGGCCCAAAAAGACCATTGAAGGTTTTGTCTGATTATGTCAGATTCAAAGGAAAGAAGGTTAGAGTAAAGCTTTCATCTACTGAACCATTAAGCTCTAAGAGTGTTCTTGTTGGAGCTATTGAGGATGTTACTGGAAGTAAAATAAGTATTAATGATAGTGGAAAAATATTTATTATTAATTTTAATGATATTTTAAAAGCTAATTTAAATTTATAGAGGAAAAGAAATGAATGAAGAACTAGCAAGAGTAATAGATTCGGTTTCTAAAGATAAAGGAATTGAGAAAGAAATAATTCTAGAAGCTGTGAATGAATCAGTTGTTTCAGCGGCACATAAGTTATTAAAGACCGATCCTAGATACAAGGACCTAGAGTGTCAATTCAATGAATATAATGATATTGAACTTTTTGAGTTTAAAAAAGTTGTAGACGATCTTTTTGATGATGATATGGAGATATCAATTGAAGAAGCTAGGAAACTTGATCCAGAAGTTCAAATTGGTGAAGAAATAGGGATCAAATTAGATCCTAGCTATACAAGGATTGCAATACAAAATGCTAGACAAAAAATTATACAAAAACTTAAGGAAGCTGAAGCTAAAGTTATATATGAGGAGTTTAAATCTAGGCAGGGAGAGCTTGTTAACGGAATCGTAAGAAGAATTTCTAAAGGGACAATTATAGTTGATATTGGAAGAACAGAGGCGATTATTCCTTACGAAGAACAGGTCCCAAGAGAGTATTTTCAACCAAAAGATAGATTGAGAGCTGTTCTATTGAACATTGAAGAAGATAAGAGGGGTACTAAGCTTGTCATATCTCGTGCTCATAAAAATTTCGTAGAGTCATTGTTCAAAGCTGAAGTCCCTGAAATTGGTGAAGGTATTGTTCAAATTATGGGTATTTCAAGAGATCCTGGTGGGAGAACTAAGATTGCAGTTTCTTCTAATGATCAGGACATAGACCCAGTTGGTGCTTGTGTTGGAATGAGAGGTTCAAGAGTCCAAAACATAATTCAGGAGTTAAAAGGAGAGAAAATCGATATTGTTCCATGGTCAGTTGATGTTGCTAGATATGCATGTAATTCATTGTCACCAGCTAGGGTTAATAAGGTAATAATGGATGATGTTTCTAAAGCTATGGAAGTAATTGTAGATGAAGATCAATTCTCTTTGACTATAGGTAGAAAGGGCCAAAATGTTAGGCTTGCTTCAGAATTGTTGGGTTGGGAAATTACAATTAAAACTGATATTCAATTAAGAGAAGAGCAACAAAGCGTTGTAAAACTTCTTCTTACACTTCCTAAAGTCTCTGAGGTAAATGCTAACCTTTTATTCGCAGGAGGTTTTCATACTCTAGAAGATGTGGCCTTCGGAGAAGTAGAATCCATACAAAAGTCCTCTGGTATTACAGATAAAGAAGATGTTGAAAAGATTCAAATTGCTGCAAGAACAGCATTGCAAGAAAAGCTTAGGAATGCACCAGTGGAAGAAGAAAATGAAGAGGGGAAAGAAGAGTCGTAATTTATGAAAAAATTTAAAATGAAAGTAAAAGATTTAGCTTTAGAAGTTTCAGTTGAAGTTAAAGATATTTTATCCAAATGCAAGGAGCTTTCTATTATAGCTCGTAGTTCATCCACTAATTTAAGTGACGAGGATGTCCAAAAGATAAAAAGCTCATTTTCAAAATCTCAAATAGTTAAAGAAAAGTCAGACAGAGATATTGTTAAACGTAGTGGCTCAAGAGTAACAATTAGAAGAAAAAAAGAAGTTAAAGTAGTAGAGCCAAAAACAGAAAAAGAAATTCCAGTAGATAAAGAAGATTCTATTGAGGCAAATACTATAGACGATAACAAAACTGATATTCCAACTTCAAGTCTTGAGGAAGATTCAAAAAAACAGAGTAATATTGAAAAGAAAGAAGAAGACGATATTAAGGTAGTTAATGATTCAAAAGAAAAAGCAAGCCAAGACTCAGTTTCTACACCTAACTTTAATCAAAATAAGAAAAAAGAATCCGATCAAGCTAAGCCAAAGAAGAAATCAAAAATCAAGGTTTCCAAAGAAGTTATAATTGATGATGAGGCTATGGATGCCTTAAAGAGCGCAGTAAAAGCCAAGCTTCCTGGCACAAGGAAAGAATTTTTAGTTTCCAATAATTTTCCAAAGAAAACAAGAAATTCAAAGGACTCGCAAAGCGCGAGTCTCTTGGAAGATGAATTAGAAAAAAATTCAGATGAACAAAAAAAGAAAACAAATAAAATTAAAATCCAAGAAAAGATATTAGTTACACTGTTAGCAAGTAAGCTAAAAGTAAAGATAAATGAAGTAATCAAGAAAGCATCTTCTTTGGGTTTAACAGTGACTTTTAAAGATGAAATTGATTCGGATGAAGCAACTATAATTGCTTCTGAATTCAATTATGATGTTGAAGTTGACTCCTACAACGAAAAGTCGGTTTTAAGCCAAGGTGTTAATCGAAAAGACTCAGATATCAATAAAAGACCTCCAATCATAACTGTTATGGGACACGTAGATCATGGAAAAACTTCCCTTCTGGATTATATACGAAAATCTAAGGTGGTTGATAAGGAATATGGCGGTATTACTCAATCAATTGGTGCTTATAGTGTTAATTCTAATGGGAACGAATTAGTGTTTATAGATACCCCAGGCCACTCTGCTTTCTCATCAATGAGATCCAGAGGAGCAAGTATAACAGACATCGTAATATTAGTAGTTGCTGCAGATGATGGTGTTATGCCTCAAACAGTTGAAGCAATTAATCATGCTAAATCTGCTAATGTACCTATCATAGTAGCCGTTAATAAAATTGATAAAGCTGAATCAAATATTGATAATGTTAAAACAAAATTATCTGAACATGGACTTTCACCAGAAGACTGGGGTGGAGATACAACTTTTGTTGGTGTTTCAGCACTTAACGGACAAGGAATTGATGAATTACTGGAATTAATAAGTCTTCAAGCTGAAGTTATGGAGCTAAAGGCAAACAACCAAGTTTTCTCCTCAGGCTATGTTCTAGAATCCTTTTTAGATAAAGGTAGAGGGGTAGTCGCAACGATAATTCCTAAAGAAGGAAAAATCAAGCGAGGAGATATAATACTTTGCGGGACTAGTTCAGGTAAAGTTAGAGCTCTAATAAATGATGAAGGAGTTCAATTAAAAGAATCTGGTCCATCGATTCCAATAGAGATATTGGGCCTTAACTCTGTTCCTGACGCTGGGCTTCAATATCATATTGTAAAGAATGAAAAAATTGCAAAAGAAGTTATTAAAAACAGATTAGATATTATTGAAGAGGAAACGACGTTCGCAAGTCATACTGTTGATTTAGATTTTATCAATTTTGATTTGGAAAAAAATACCATAAAGGAAATGCCCGTAATAATAAAAGCTGACACTCAAGGCTCTCTTGATGCTTTAGTCTCTGCTTTGTTTAACTTTGAGTCTTCCAAATGTAAGGCTAAGTTAGTGCATAGTGCTGTTGGTAATATTAACGAATCAGATTTTGTTCTTGCTGAATCAACTAATTCAATTATATTGGGTTTTTCAACAGATATTGAACCGAAAGTTAAAAAAATGTTAGATAAATCCTCTGTTAGGTGTGAATCATTTAAAATTATTTATGAAATCTTAGATAGAATCAAAGAGTTACTGGAAGGACTATTGGATCCAATATTAGAAGAAAGAGTCCTTGGCCATGCCGAAATAAAAGAGATATTCAATTTAACTAAACAAGGTAGAGTTGCTGGTTGCATGATAACGGATGGAAAAGCTATTAGAGGTTCTAATATGAGAGTGCAAAGGGAAGGTGAGTTGGTTTTTGAGGCTGAGCTTAGCTCACTAAAAAGATTTAAAGATGATGTCAAAGAAGTGGCAAATGGATTTGAGTGTGGAATAGGTTTCGGCAATGAGGATGATATTAAACAGGGTGATATTGTTGAAATTTTTACATACGATAAAATTAGCCAAAAGTTAGATTTTTAAATGAATAATATTACTCTCCAAAATTTAAAAAATATAATTTTAACTAAAAAGAAGATTTTGATAATAAGCCATTATAATCCTGATGGGGACGCAATAGGGTCTTCTTTTGGTCTAGCTAATTACCTGAACTCTAATGGCATTGAGGCACACGTATATAACAGAGATCAAACTCCAGAATATCTTTCTTTTTTATCCACTAAAAATTTTCATAATTCTATGGATGATATCCCCAATAATATTGATTTGTATATTATTTTAGATTTTAATGATTTTGAAAGATCAGGCGATGATATGATGTTGCATCTTCTTGAAGTTCAGTCTAAAAATAAAAATCCAATTATTGTTATTGACCACCACGAAAACAGTAAAATTAATGTCGAATCAATGTTGATAGATTCAAAGGCTGCTTCTACAGGTGTTATATTGTATCGTTTATTGTCTGAATTCGAAAATCAAATTGATTTTGAAGTTGCTACTTGTTTGATGACAACAATAATAACAGATACCTCATCATTTAAAAATTCTAACTCTAATATAGAATCATTTAAAGTGTCAACAGCCCTTCTAGAATTAGGGGCAAATCTAGATTTGATTAATAAAAATATTTTTAAACTTGGCACTATTAATAAGTTAAAATTAAGGAGCAAGATTCATTCCACCTTGATTCTGGATTCAAATTTAAAGCTAGCAATATGTTACGCAGACAAATCATTTTATAATGAAACTAATACAACAAAAGAAGATTCTGAAGGAATACCAAATGGCTTAATTCTTTATGACAATGTGGAGATAGGAATCTTCATTAGGCAAATCGGCAAAGATGCTTGGAAGGTTAGTACAAGAACTAACAACTATATTGACTTGTCAGCATTTTGTAATATTTTTGGTGGGGGCGGACATAAAAATGCTGCTGGTTTTTCTTATGATGGTATTTTAGAAAATCTTATTGAAGAGATAGTTATTACCCTGAAAAAATGAATGAAATAATTATTGTTGATAAGCCTTATGGCCTAACTTCTTCATACGTTGTTAATAAATTAAAAAAATATTTTGGTGCTTCAAAAGCAGGACACTCTGGTACCTTGGACCCCTTAGCGACCGGAGTTCTCGTAATTTATTTTGACGATATGACTAAAATTATTCCATATATAGATGAATCTGTTAAAAAATATAACGTTAAAATCCTATTAGGATTAGGGACAGATACTTTAGATATTTCGGGCAAAATTATTAATCTATCTAATATAAAGAATTATACTAAGACTGATTTAAAAGAAGTTGTGTCTAGTTTTGAAGGTGAATATAATTATAGGCCTCCTATATTTTCTGCTATCAAGATTAAGGGTACTCCCTCTTATAAGTTAGCTAGAAAGGGTAGAAGTGTTGATTTACCAATTAAAAATTCTTACATTAATAAGATAGACATTATTGAATATGGTGCCTCAACTATTAATTTAGAAATTGAATCATCTAAAGGAACATATGTTCGAGCATTGGCTAGAGACATAGGTCTCTCCTTGGGTTCTCATGCAACTGTCTCTAAACTTCGTAGAACTAAAACTGGAAAATTCGATATTTCTGAATCTAATGATTTCTACTCGATACTAGCTGGATGCGATCCGATCTTTTTTTCAATTAAAAAACTTTTTACAGTTGTAGAGGTAGAAAAAAAAGATATAACAAAAATAGCAAACCAGAAAAATTTCAAGAATGTTAATTTAAGTGAATTTATGTCAAATAATAATAAAAATTCTATAATTGTTATTTCTTGTCAAGGTGCCCCAATTTTAATAGCGACCAATAAATTTGGAACAAATGGAGTGTATATCTCGTCTGAAATTAAGTTTTTTAATAAAAAAAATTAAACTTACTTGATTTTCTTGAATTATTCATTAATTATTAAGCTATTAAAAATTAAAGAGGTTGTTTTGACGATTAACAAACAAGATATAATTTCTGAATTTGGTAGAGATTCAAAAGATACAGGTTCAACGGCAGTACAAATTTCTATACTTACAAAGAGGATTGAAATCCTAACAAAGCACATACAAAATATGAAAAAAGATGTTTCCTCTAGAAGAGGCCTTTTGTTGCTCATTGACAAGAGAAGAAAGTTATTGAAGTACATTAAGAATAAAAACAATAGTCAATATTTAGACTTATTAAATAAGCTGGGTTTAAGAAAATAATATTTCATGTCAAATTACAAAAAAATATCTGAAAACATTGAAGGTAAAGATTTTACTTTTGAAACTGGCAAGTTAGCTAAGCAAGCTGATGGCTCTGTCTTTGCTCAAATAGGAGACACCCAAGTTCTAGCTACTGTAGTCAGCTCACATGAAGCAGTTGACGGAGACTTTTTGCCTTTAACTGTTAACTATCAAGAAAAAGCCTTTGCAGCTGGTAAAATTCCAGGTGGTTTTTTTAAAAGAGAGGGAAGGCCTACTGAGTCAGAGACTTTAATTTGTAGGCTTATAGATAGACCTTTGAGGCCGATGTTTCACAAAGACTATAATTTCCCTACTCAGATAATAATTTCTGTATATTCTGCAGATGATGTTAATCCACCTGATGTTTTAGCTTTGACTGCTGCATCAGCAGCTCTAACTGTTTCTGATATACCATGGGATGACCCTATTGCAGCTGTAAGAGTAGGTAGAGTTGACGGTAGTCTAGTTTGCAATCCAAGCTATGAAGAAATAGAAAAAGCGGATTTAAATTTTATTGTAGCAGGTAGTTCAGACGCTATTCTAATGGTTGAGGGAGGAGCTGATGTAGCTCCGGAAGAAGATATTATCAATGCTCTAATGTTTGGACACGAACAAGTAAAGAAGTTAATTGAATTTCAAAAGAAGTTAAAGCCTGAAGGCTTAATTAAAAGAGATTTTGTAGAAAAAGAAGTCGACTCTGATTTGGTACAATCTGTAAATAGTATTGTTGCTGATGATATTGGCAAGGCAGCTACAGTTAAATCAAAACAAGAACGTAGCTCAAAGTTTAAAGAGATTTATTCTTCAGCAGTTATTAAATTAGAAGACAAGTCGAACTTTGATGAAAAAGAAGTAAAATCTATATTTGATAAAATAAGAAAAGACTCTATAAGAAAAATGATGATTAACGAAAAATCTAGGATTGATGGTCGAGGTTTTGAGGACATAAGAGATATTTCTACAGAGATTTCTCTTTTGCCAAGAGCCCATGGTTCATCAGTTTTTACTAGAGGAGAAACTCAAGCCCTAGTGGCAGTTACTTTGGGCAGCAAGGAAGACCAACAAAGAGTAGACTCCTTAATTGGTGAAGAGAAGAAACCTTTTATGTTGCATTATAATTTTCCACCGTTTAGTGTTGGTGAAGTTTCAATGAGGCTAGGAACCGGAAGAAGAGAAATAGGTCATGGAGAACTTGCAAAGAGAGCAGTTCAAGCTGTACTTCCAGAGACTGAGGACTTTCCTTACACTATCAGGATTGTTTCGGACGTTCTTGAATCAAATGGTTCCTCATCTATGGCAACTGTTTGTGGCTCATCGCTGTCTTTAATGGATGCTGGAGTTCCTGTTAAAGCGCCAGTCGCTGGCATAGCAATGGGATTAATAAAAGAAGGTGAAGATTACATAATTTTGTCAGATATCCTTGGAGACGAAGATCACTTAGGAGATATGGATTTTAAAGTCTGTGGAACCTCTGAGGGGATTACAGCTCTACAGATGGATATAAAAATAAAAGGTATCAGTGAAGATATAATGAAAGAAGCCTTAGAGCAGGCAAAAAAGGGAAGAAATCATATATTGTCTGAAATGGCTAAAACAATTTCTTCACAAAAGGAAAATATTTCCTCTTTTGCTCCTAGAATAACTACCATAATGGTTGATCCTGCAAAAATTAAAGATATTATTGGCTCTGGCGGTAAAAATATTAGAAAGCTTATAGAAGACAATAACGTAAAGATTGATGTTGATGATACAGGAAGAGTGAATGTGATTGCTGTTAACGAAGAGGATGCTAAAGGAGCACTAAAAGATATAGCTTATATAGTTCGAGATATAGAGGTTGGTAAATTTTATATCGGAACTGTTAAAAGAGTTCTAGATTTTGGCGCAATAGTGGGATTAAGCCCAACTATGGATGGCTTAATTCATGTCTCAGAGCTAGCTAAGGAAAGAGTAGCAAAGGTTACCGATATTCTTAATGAAGGTGACGAAGTATTGGTAAAATGTTTAGAAAAAGGACGAGATGGCAAAATTAGATTGAGTAGAAAAGAGGCTCTCGATCAAAATATTGAAGACTTTAGAGAATAATAAGAAACTGATAGTTCTTACTGGAACAACTTGTTCGGAAAAATCATTAACTTCCCTAAATTTATTTGACCTTTTTACATCTGAAATTATTTCAGCAGATTCTATGTTGGTCTATAAAAATTTTAATATTGGTTCTGCTAAGCCACCAAAGGCCGTATTAGATAAAGTTAAGCATCACTTAATAAACATAGTTAGCCCATTAGAGGATTTTGATGCATGGCGGTATATGAAAATGGGAAGAGAAATAATTTATAATTCGAAAGTTTCTAATCATATAGTTGTTGGCGGCACCCAACTTTATATCAAATCTTTAATTGAGGGTCTATCCTTAAATATGTCTAAGAATGCCGAAATTCGTAAGTCGATAACTGATGATTTTAACTCTTACGGTATTGAATATATTTATTCAAAATTAAAAGCAATAGATTCAAAAGGTGCAAGTAGTATAAGCCCTAATGATAAACAACGAATTATTAGATATCTTGAAATAAACTATTCGACAGGAATGAGGGTCTCAGAAGTTTTCTCTTTAAATGACAATCAAAGAATTGAGAATGTTAACTATATAAAAGTTGCCCTATCGATAGAGAAAGAGCAACTTAACGATAGGATAGATTTGAGGGTTGATAATATGGTTAAAGATGGCTTAGTAGACGAGGTAATATCACTTAGGAGGGAATATCCATTAAATATTAAACCATTTCGCTCTATTGGATATATGGAAATTAATAGATACCTTAATTCGGAGATTTCATTAGATCAAGCCGTTGAGTTAATAAAGATAAGAACTAAGCAATTCGCAAAAAGACAACGAACGTGGCTTAGAAAAGACTCTGAGATAAATTGGTTTCATAACTTAGAAGATTTAATTACCTTTTGTACCCAGTACGCAACTAACTAATAACTAACTTGATTCCTGCAAGAACCATAAATAATCCAAAGAAAATTTTTAAATTTTCTGGTGATATAACCTGAGCAATTTTAGAACCAAAGAAAATACCTATACAAAAAAACAATGCTATGGTTAAAGCAGCTTTTATATCAACATTCCCGTTTTGATAGTAGTTGAAGGCCCCTATGGCTACAACTGGTATAGTTAAGACAGCTAAGGATGTACCTTGGGCTAAGTGCTGATTAAATTTTGCAAAGAACACTAGAAAGGGAACCATTATTAGTCCGCCACCAATTCCCATGAAGCCACTAAAGAAGCCTCCTAAAAGCCCTGTAAGAATAAAATATATCATTTAATGCCTCCTATTGATTTCCGCAAACTAGAACATCATCTTTTGAAATTTCTTTTATTGAATCATGACTAGTAATTTTTTTAGAATATTCTTTACTTTTTTCGCAAAGACCCTTATGTGCAAATGCCTTAGCTTTTAAAGAATATACCAATTCCTTTGTTGCAGTAGATTGAGAACCACTAATATTATTTAGTACCTCTATAGACTTGTCATATGAGCCTTCTTCTATCAATTTGCTTACGTATAAAAGCTTAATTGTATTAGTGGAATTATAGGATTCATCTACTGATTGGATTATTTTCTCAATCCTTTCGGGGTCTTCAAAATCTTTATTGTTAATGCTTTCATTTACTAAATTATTATTATTCATCTCTTTTGTTTTATTGTTATTTAGAATGAAAAGGATCGCAGAATAAATTGCAATTCCAATTATCGAGAATAAGATAATTTTTTTTATAAGATTTTCCATAAAAGAATTATACACTTTTAATTTAACTTCGACTAAACTAACATAAGAAATATGAGTTATTTGGTAGAAATAAAAAACATGAAACTTTATTCCGAAGGGGATAGCTCAAATACCATACTTGAGGATATTGACTTCGTATTAAACGAAAATCTTATGGTTTCCATAATTGGTGAAAGCGGTGCAGGTAAATCACTATTTGGCTTTTCACTTTTATCAAAGGAATTTGTTTACAATATGAATAAAGATTACGATTTGTTTACATGCAAAAATCATCCCATCTCTGATATGCCAGACGGATTTTTTTCCTATATACCTCAAGAGCCACTTTCGTCCCTTAATCCAGTAATCAATATTTCTAAACATTTTGATCTTAATAGAATGGAAAGCCAAAGTAATGATGTTAGTCAGTTAACTTATCAAGATTTATTAATTGAAGTCGGCTTTGAGAATCCTGATAAAATTCTGCCCCTTTACCCCCATGAACTAAGTGGTGGTATGGCGCAAAGAATACTTATAGCCTTAGCTCTTCAAAATAACCCTAAAATATTAATTGCTGATGAAGCTACTTCTTCACTTGATGCCGTTAATGAAAAAATAATATTAGATTTATTAAAGAATATTTCTAACTCTAGAGGGTTAAGCATATTGTTGATCACTCATGATTTAAGAATTGCTAAGAATTACTGTGATAAACATTATTTAATAGAAAATAAAAATCTAATTAATATTAGTGATAAATATTTGAGTGACTTGGAGCTTTCTTTAAAACATGAAACTTTTGAAGTAACAACTAATGATGAACAAAAAGTATTAAGTGTTAATGACGTTAGTTTCAGATTCAATTATAGTGAAAAAATTTTAGAAAAAATTAATTTCAATATTCATGAAGGAGAGATTCTAGGTCTTGTAGGCTTGAGCGGGTCTGGAAAAAGTACCTTAACTAAAATTCTAATGAAAATTTACAATCCAATCCAAGGGTCCTGTTTGTTATATGGAAAAGAATTAGAGCATTATAGTTATCAATCATATGCAAAAAAGGTCCAGATAGTTTTTCAAGATTTATATGGGTCTTTAAATCCCAAGAGAAAAGTATTAGACATTCTTCTGGATTCTTTTTTAGTACGAACATTGGAACTTGAAATATCAAAAGAAACTAAGGAGAAAGAAATTTATGGTTATCTGAATAAGTTAGGATTGAGTGAAGATATACTCAGTAGATTGCCAGACTCTTTAAGTGGGGGACAAAGACAAAAAGTACTAATATTAAAAGCTTTACTAGTTAAACCTAAAGTTATTATTTTTGACGAACCTATGTCCTCGTTAGATTTAAAATCTCAAAATGAAATTTTGGCAATCATCAAATCCCTATATTTAGAGCATAAAGTAACCATTCTTTTTATTACTCATGACTATAGACTTATTCAATCTATATGCAATCGGGTTATGGTTTTATCAGGAGGCACGATAGTTGAGGAGGGCGAAACAAGTAAAGTCTTTACAAATCCAAGCAATTCTGCGACAAAAAAAATATTGGAAGTTGTAAAATAGTATTTATATCATATAATACTCCGTAAAAAGGATAGAAAATGGCTACACCAAAAAGAAAATCTTCAAAATCAAAAGTAGGTAAAAGGAGAAATAATACTAAAGTTATTTTGCCTGGACTTTCAAAGGACAAAAAATCTGGCGAATTGAAAGTGCCTCACAGATATAGCTCTATTGAGAAATATGAAGAATCAAAAAAAGCATAGAATATATTTAGGTTTAAGGGGTAATTTGTTTTGTTAAGTTTAGTTTTTCCTGGACAAGGCTCACAATTTGTAGGAATGGGTAAAGATTTGTACGACAATTTTAAGGTCGCTAGAGATACCTTTGCTCAGGCAAGTGATAAATTAAATATAGACATAAAGAAATTATGTTTCGACTCGGAAGATGTTCACTTAACTGTCAACGCACAGCCTGCTATCTTAACCGTTAGCACTGCAGCTTTCAGAGTGTTGACATCTGAGAGAGAAATAAAAGCGGATTTTGTTGCTGGACATAGCCTTGGTGAATATTCTGCTTTGGTTGCTTCGGGATCGTTAGATTTTGAAGATGCAATATGGGCAGTGAGAAAGAGAGGAGAATATACTCAGGCAGCCGTACCTCTTGGTATTGGTGGTATGGCAGCTGTTTTAGGATTACCTGATGACCAGGTTGATGAAATTTGTACACAAGCATCAAATGATGACTCATATGTTTCTGCTGCAAATTACAATAGTATTGGACAGGTAGTAATCTCCGGAGTAAAAAAAGCAGTAGATAATGCTGCCAGACTTGCAAAAGAAGCTGGAGCTAAAAGAGTTGTTCTTCTTGACGTTAGCGCACCTTTCCATTCAAAGTTAATGAAGTCAGCTGTTGATAAAATGCGCGGAGTATTAGATGGTATAAATTTTCTGGATTTCAAGATACCAATGGTTACAAATTTTGATGCTAAAACAATTACAGACAAAAATAAAATAAAAACTCTTTTGTTGGATCAACTAATCAGTCCTGTATTGTGGCATCAATCAATTAATTATTTAAATTCAAATCTGGGTGTCAGCTCTTTTATGGAAGTAGGACCAAAAAATGTTTTAACTGGCTTAATTAAAAGAATAGTCCCTGACTGCGAGACTTTAAACTTTGGTGAAAAAGCCGACTTGGAAAAAATCTAAATATGTTAAAAGGAAAAATTGCATTGGTAACTGGTGGATCTAGAGGCATAGGAAGTTCTATATGTATCGAACTAGCAAAAGCAGGTGCTACAGTCATTATTAACTATTCCAACTCTGAAGAATCTGCACAACAAGTATTAAGTCAGATAGAATCTGCTAATGGAAGAGGTGAGATAGTTCAATTTGATGTTTCTGACTTCGACTCTGTTGACCAATCAATTAAAGATTTAATCGACAAATATGAAAAGATAGATATTTTGGTAAACAATGCTGGAATCACTAGAGACTCTTTATTCATGCGAATGAAGGAAAATCAATGGGATGAAGTTTTTGATACTAATATTAAAGGTGTTTTTAATTGTACTAAAAGTGTTATTAGAATGATGTTAAAAAATCAATATGGGAAAATAATAAATATCACCTCTGTAGTTGGCGAAATGGGAAATCCTGGACAAGTTAATTATTCATCAACCAAATCTGCACTTATGGGTTTTACAAAATCCTTAGCTAAAGAACTGGGCTCTAAGAATATAAATGTTAATGCTGTAAGCCCAGGATTTATTGAAACAGAAATAACTGATGTTTTGTCAGATTCTATTAAAGATAAATATAAAGAGATAATTCCTCTCTCAAGGTTTGGGCAACCAGAGGACGTTGCTAAAGCCGTATTGTTTTTAGCTTCAGATGATTCATCATATATAACTGGAGAAGTTTTAAAAATTAATGGTGGTTTATACACTTAATGGAGGACTATTATGTCAGAAGAAATTAAACAGAAGGTGATATCTTTAATTGCAGAGCAATTAGGTAAAGCAGAAGATGCGGTTACTCTAGACTCGCAATTTATCGAAGATTTAGGTGCAGATTCCCTAGACTTGGTTGAGCTTATCATGAGTATGGAAGATGAGTTTGGTGTTGAAATTGCCGATGAGGATGCGGAAAAAATTCTAAAGGTAAGCGACGCTGTTGATTACGTTGTAAAGAATTCTAAGTAATAATATGAAAAGAGTTGTAATAACAGGAATTGGAATGTTGTCATCTTTAGGAATAGGAGTAGGTGACATTTGGCCAAAAATAAAGGAAGGAGTCTCTGGCGTTGACTTTTTAAAGAAAGTTGATGCTTCAGATTTAAAAACAAAGTTTGGAGCCGAAGTTCCTGAAAGTTTTAATCCTGAAGATTTTATGGATGCAAAAGAAGCAAGGAGAAGCGATCCTTTTATAAGATTTGCTGTAGCTGCCGCTTCATTGGCCCTAAAAGATTCTAATCTGGAGATAACTGATTCAAATTCACATCTTGTAGGATCCTATATAGGTTCTGGAATTGGTGGTATTCAGACCTTTGTTGACAATACTCTTGTTTACAATGATAAGGGTCCATCAAGAGTTTCACCTTTTTTTGTTCCGTCAATGGTTCCAAATATGGCAGCAGGGTACGTTTCTATTTTTAACAACTTAAAAGGACCTAACTGTGCAGCTTGTACCGCTTGTGCAGCAGGGGCACATTCAATAGGATATGCAGCAATGATGATTGAAAGAGGAGATGCTGTGGCAATGGTTGCCGGAGGTGCTGAGGCTCCCCTGGTTCATGTAGCAATATCTGGCTTTAATGTTATGAGGGCTATTTCAACAAGGAACGAAAACCCAAGCGCTGCATCAAGACCATTTGATAATGATAGGGATGGATTTGTCATGGGCGAAGGTTCTGGCCTTATTGTCTTAGAAGAAATGGAGCATGCAAAAAAGCGTGGTGCAAAAATATACGCAGAGTTAATTGGCTCAGGTATGAGTGGTGACGCTCACCATATAACTTCTCCAAATATTGATGGGCCAGTTATTTGTATGGAGTCCGCTTTAAAAAATTCTAAGATAAATCCTGATGACGTTGACTATATAAATGCGCATGGAACATCTACTCAGCAAAATGATATAAACGAAACAAATGCAATAAAAAAGGTATTTGGCAGTCATTCAGATAATCTTTTAGTTAGCTCAACTAAGTCTATTACTGGACACCTTCTTGGAGCTGCAGGGGGTCTCGAAGCTGGAATTACATCTTTAGCGCTTCACGAAGGGCTAGTGCCGCCAACAATAAATTTAGATAATCCACAAGAAGGATGCGATTTGAATTATGTTCCTCACCATAGTGTTGATAAAGAAATAAAAATTGCCGTTAGCAACTCATTCGGATTTGGAGGAACTAACTGTACTTTAATTTTTAAGAAGTTCGAGGATTAATAATGAAAATTGCGATAGGTTCAGACCATAGAGGCTTCATTTTAAAAGAAGATTTAAAAGATTATATCCAAAAATTGGGTTTTGATTACAAAGATTTTGGAACCTTCTCAGAGGAGAGCTCAGATTACCCTGACTCCGCAGCCGAAGTTTCATTGAAAGTTTCTCAGGGTCAGTATGACAGAGGAATTTTGATATGCGCTTCTGGCTCTGGAATGAATATTGTTGCCAATAAATATCCTAATATCAGAGCAGTAGTTGCAAATGATGTTAACTTGGCCATTATGTCTAGAGCACACAATAATTCGAATATAATAACATTAGGGTCAAAATATGTTTCCACTGATGTAGCGAAAAATATAGTTGAGTTGTGGTTGACTACAGATTATGAAGCAGGAAGACACGATATTAGGCTAAATAAATTGAAGCAAATTGAGAATATTAATTTCGCGGAGTAATATGAAAAAATTTTTTGATGATATTAAATCAGAATTAGGTAAAATCTCTTGGATAAATAAAAGAGAAAATATTAAATCAACTGGCGGAGTTGTTCTTGTAACTGTAATTCTAGGAATTTTTCTTTTGATGGTTGATTTTATTTTGTCTTCAATTACTGAGTTTTTGTTAGGTGGTAAATAGATGGCAGATAAGTGGTATGTTGTACATTGTAATACTGGATCAGAAGATACAGTAAAAAGATATATAATTACACAAATGAAAATGGATAAATGTGAAGAATTAATTTCAGATATTCTTGTGCCAACTGAAACTATAGAGGAGCAGCTAAAGGGTGGTAGAAAGAAAACATCTGAGAAGAAATTCTTCCCCGGTTATCTTTTAGTTAAAACAGAGTTGAATGAGGAATCATGGCATTTTTTAAGAAACATTCCTAAAGTTATTGGTTTTGTTGGTGGAAAAGTTAAAGATGGGAAATTGATTGTTGAGTCAGTTCCTACGGTAGATGAATCTGAAATTAATAAAATGAGAAATAAAATTGAAGAGGGTACTCTTAAGCCTACTCCAAAAGTTATTTTTGACAAAGGTGAATCTGTTAAAGTAATAGAAGGACCTTTTGAGAATTTTACAGGTATGGTAGAAGAAGTTAAAATGGAGAAGGGTAAAATACAAGTTCTAGTTGAAATCTTTGGTAGGGCGACTCCTATAGACTTAGACTTCAACCAAGTGGAGAAAATTTAAATGAAGAAAGTTCAAGGATCTTTGAAATTATTGTGTGAAGCTGGAAAAGCTTCTCCTGCACCTCCTATAGGTCCAGCTTTAGGGCAAAAAGGAATCAACATAATGGAGTTTTGTAAAGCTTTTAATGCTCAGACTGATAAATTGGAAGGCTTGTTGCCTGTTGTAGTTACAGTCTATTCTGATAAGTCTTTTTCATTTGTTGTTAAAACTCCACCTGTTTCATACTTAATTAAGAAGGCTGCCAAAATAGATAAGGGCTCAAGTACAGTACCTTTAGTTAAGGTAGGAAAAATCTCTGAATCGCAATTAGAAGAAATTGCCAAAACTAAGATGGATGATATAAACGCAAACGATATAGAAGCTGCTAAGAAAATTGTGGAAGGAACAGCGAGAAGTATGGGAGTTGAAATTAAAGGGTAGGTAAAATTATGAAGACATCAAAAAATAAAAAAGCTATTTTAGAAAATGATAAGATAGACAAGAATAAATTTTATTCTCCAAGTGAGGCAATTGAAATAATTAAAAGTATTAATACTTCAAAGTTTGATGAAACTATTGATTTGTCTATCCAGCTTGGAATTGACCCTAAAAAGTCTGATCAACAGATAAAAATTGCTACTGTTCCTCCAAACCCTTTGGGCAAGAAAGTTAGAGTAGTTGCTATATGCAACGGAGAGCATGTTAAAAAGGCTGAAAATTCAGGCGCCGATCATGTTGGTGGAGATGATATTATAGAAAAAATTATTAACGAAAAATGGACTGATTTTGATATTTTAGTTGCTATACCTGAAATGATGCCTAAAATCGCAAAATTAGGACAAGTTCTAGGACCAAAAGGACTAATGCCTAGTCCTAAAATGGGAACAGTTACCAACGATGTAGAAAAAGCAATAAAAGATGCAAAAACAGGAAGAGTAGAGATTAAAAATGACAAACTCGGCCTAGTTAATTTCCCATGTGGTAAAAAATCATTTGAAATTGCAAAAATTATGGATAATCTATACTTCTTAGTTCAGTCGTTAAATAAATCTAAGCCTGCATCTTCAAAAGGTAATTACTTAAAGAAGGTAAGCGTTTCTAGCACTATGGGACCGGGTTTTAAGATTGATGTTTCATTGCTGAAGGAAGAACTAAAAAAATATAATGGAGCAATAGCTTAGTAAGATGTTAGGAAAGCAGCAGAAAGAGCAAATAGTAAACAACTTCAAGAGTTCATTCTCAGATACTCCTTCTTTTTTATTAGTAAATTTTAGGGGTGCAAAAGTATCTGAATTTGAACTTTTGAGAAAAAAGTTAAGGGCAAATAACGCTGTGCTTACGGTTGTTAAGAATAATTTGCTTAAAAAGGCTTCCGCTGATACAGAATTTGAATCAATTTTTACAGATTCATCCGGAGAAACTGCTATTACTTTTTTGGAAGAAAATTATGTAGAAGTGACTAAGACTTTCGTTGAAATAGAGAAAGAACATCCAAACCTTGAAATTCGTATAGGTTTTATAGAAGGAAAGTCGGTTAATAAATCTGAGCTAGAAAAAATATCAAAGCTACCTTCAAGAGAAATACTGATTACTCAAGTCCTTTCTTTGTTGAATCAACCATTAATTAAATTTATTAATGTATCACAAGCAATTCCCAGAAATTTAGTTAATGTATTAAATAACTTGAAAGATAAAAAATAAACGTATATAATACGAATTCAATATTTGGAGGATTTTTATGCCTGAACTATCAAAACAAGACGTTATTACTTATCTAGAAAAAGCTAGTTTACTTGAAATATCTGAGCTAGTTAAAGATATAGAAGAAAAATTTGGAGTCGAAGCTGCTGCACCTGTTGCAGTTGCTGCTGCTGCAGCACCTGCTGCTGGAGGAGACGCTCCAGCTGCCGAAAAAACAGAATTTAGTATAACTTTAGCTGAAGCTGGGTCTGAAAAGATTAAAGTTATCAAGATTGTTAGGGAAATTACTGCTCTTGGATTAAAAGAAGCAAAAGAGCTTGTTGAATCTGCACCTAAACCTCTTAAAGATGGTGTTAAGAAAGACGAAGCAGAAGAAGTGAAGAAAAGGCTAGAAGAAGTTGGCGCTAAAGTCACATTAGATTAGTCTTAGTATTTATTTCGCTTAATCCAAGGAGAGTATTTTTTGTATAAAG
>Ga0315315_10000315_pt1 | contig 38901 bp, 42 predicted proteins | sample M140m3416metaG_FD_203699 | JGI IMG/M metagenome (GOLD analysis project Ga0315315, IMG submission 203699) | Ammonia-oxidizing marine archaeal communities from Monterey Bay, California, United States - M1 40m 3416 | ecosystem: Environmental > Aquatic > Marine > Intertidal zone | place: USA...
CAATGGCCTTTTTTTCATTTAAACCCACACTAAAAAACTTCAATGTATTGTGTAAAGTTGTAATTTACATAGTAACACATTATAAACTGACAACTACCACCACCAAAACATTAAAAATGGTCAATAGTAATAACGTTATAAAATATACAATAAATAAATTTGGTATCGAATCACAAACATTAATAATGGTCTAAAAAAACGCGATACTAAACATATGACACTGACTAACGTACAATTTTAAGTTGTCTGCGATACGATACCAACAAACACAAATTGTGTAAAATTAAAAAGAAGTTATGAGTACGAAAAGAACAAATGAATTTAAAAGGTACAGCAAAAAACGTAGGCTGTCAAAAAATGTGTTTTTGCTTTGGGATAATAAGTTAAATATCAAAGATAAATTGAAAAAACTACGTAAATATCGTTTGGGAATTACTCAAATACAATTTGATCATCTACAAAATCAATTGTACATCATTGGTTGCGTAATAAGGAAAGATGACTATTATTATCCAATTATAAAATCTAACGATTTTCATATACCAGATAGTGTTTATTTACAATTATTTAAACATTTAAAGATCCGAGAGCTGTATAAGTTATGTATATGGAAATATGCAAATACGAAAGTCGCACAACCAAGTGCAGAGTTACAAGAGTTGTTCCGTAACTATGAGTTAGAAGAAATACGCATTCAAGAAAATGGTGATGAACTTGATATTGACATAGAGAAATATGAAATACATGACGTTGTAGAGACAAAAATCACAAACGAATTAAAAGAAAGATCAGTAATAAAAAATACAACAATAAAAATAAATGACGAGTATACGTTGCAAAATGTTGAGTGGACAGTGCACCAACGTAAGGCGGCGAGAAACACACGAGATTATTTTGTAAATAACAGAATTGAAGAGAAACAGTATCCTATGTTATCAGATATTGAATTAAGGGAAAGCAATAGAACTTTCGTATCCCAATTTCTCACAGCTTTATTAAAAGCTAACGTTTCCGCAAGCATTATCAGCGATATATGTTGCAACTGCTTTGGAGCCTCAAACAGATATTTTGACTTGGAAGAAAAAGTTTTGTTGAAGGAGAAAATTTTAACAAAAGAAAAAAATGATACCCCAATGCAGCAACGTAGTAGTATCACCGATTTTTCATACATGGAAAAAGAAAACAAAGCGGCGTGCATCATCCAACGTGTTTTTCGACAGAAATTACAACAAAAAAGAAAAGCGGTTCAAATTATCGAAAGATTTTGGTTTCCATATGTTATCGAGAACGAGGTGGAGCGTGAAGTTATGCAGCGAAGACTAACAGCCACCTTAGATACACTCGATGCACAAAACGAGTTTAAATACGACGAGTTCAAAGAGGAAATAATAGAAGATTTTAAAACATTGAATACCGTAAAAAATAGAGGATATATGTATTGGTTAAAAATTTATTTTTTTACCGTCCTTGGATGTTCAATTGAATATGTTTTAAATTTATTGAATGTATTCCGTATGGGTGAGGAAATAATGATTGTTGCACTATGGGTACTTTTCCAGTCTTTAACACTAAAGCGTTTAAACAAGATAGTAATTATTATACAAACAGTAGTCTTAATAGCGCTGACATGTCGATTTTTAAATGTAAGCATGCAAGTTGATACTGTTGCTGTGCGTTGTATGGCATATTTTATTATTGTCAACGTTTCTAGACACTATTGGCTGGTCGGATTACTTCTTGCAGTTATTATACGTGTTGCTTTAAGTTTTACCAACTTGGAATATTCTTTTATAAGACCAAACGAAGGATTTGTGTTTGTGTACGACATTTACAGCGTAGTTACGATTGTGGCGTGCCAAAGAGTTGGGGATCCAATTGAGATGCTACACAAATGGATGGTAGGTGTACTATTTTTTGCAGTTATTGCATCGGGAGTTGCAGCAGGACATATCGTAGTACTTTTAGGTACCGAAATATAAAAAATTTGATACTATTAAATTAATTATCTAGTCTATTATTATTCTTTTTTATTAATATTTTTTATTATTCTTATTTATTCATTTCTTATTATTTTAATTTCATTCTATTAAAATAACCTATTTCTAACTCTAGTAAATGACGGATCGTGCAAATTTCTGCTTCCTTTTTTTTACTTTATTAATAATTTGGGTTAACCATTTTTTTGCGTAGACACGGGTCCTCGTGGCAACAACATATCCCTCCACAGAAAAGAAATATATCCAGTAAAAGAAAAAAAGACGATGCACACCATTTTCCAACCGGTGCAATATGCCAAGAAATACAATAATTTTGGTATTGTAGATCACCCACTCACGAAAAAAAGTTTGTACACGACAAAAGAAATACAAAAAGGTGCAATTGAATTGTATTTTGGTGAGGCGGTAGAACAACCACTTTTCGAAACACGTCAGTTGATGGTAGGAAGAACGTATGAAGAGGCAGAGTATAATGCGTTGAGCAAAGAGAAACGCAAACGTAGGGAAGCATACATTGCAACGTTTAACCGGTGCATTTATACTGACACAACAAACCCGCAAAAACTTAGCCACACAAATATTTACGACGTCAGCTGCAAGGCACCCGCAATTGCAAGCGGCTATATTAAAAAATATTTGACGTCAGACACACTTAATGTTCAGGAACGTGGCGATGTCGTGTTGCATCACGAGGTATTTGGAACCATAGTGTTCACCCACAACCCAACCACAAGTACCACGAAGTACATTGCACCCGTAAGTGCACGTACACCATGTCAAGAGGCAACGTATTGGATTTTAAGAATGTACAGTGAAAAGAATTATCGACCAGAAATAGGCGGTTTTAAAACGGCGGTAGATGGAACTACTGTGTTGAAAAACACAATACCCATAAGTTGGAATCCGACAGATGGAAATGAGGCAACGTTTTATTCATCACTTACAGCAAAATGTTCCATTTTACAACAGTTGAACTACTACGTGTTTGATCATGCACTATTTTACCACGAAAGGGGTAACATTACCATCAATAGACCGTCACCAGTCAATGATCGAATATTATACGTGATGTCGTCGGCATCGGATGGTTACACGGCGTTTGCCAACATGGAAAAAAAAACATTGTTTATTTCTAGAAAACGACCGCAACAACATACCGATGATATAGAACAGGACTTTTTGACGCTGCTGAATCAATTCCATAATAATAAAGAAGCGTGGACGATAACATATGGAAATGCCGCAGAGTACGAGCAGTTTGTCCGTACAAGCAAAACAAAGCACCTTCATTTTTTGGTCCACGACAAACAGTATTTTCCCACCGATGTGTCGCTGTTTTTCTTTGCCAAATCATTTGGTGGAGAAATAAAAGAAAAATTAAAATTGTATCGGAAGAGTGACTACCAACGTATTGCTGTATTGCATAGTAATGTTGCACGGTACAAATCTACGAAAAACGTAGACACAAACGTGAGTCCAGTAAAAAAGCGTAAACTTGGAAAGGAGCTGTTGGTGCCATCTCAATGTGTGTATTTCAAAAACAAAAAAAATGTGATGGAACACTTGGGGTATAATCTTGGTTGGGGGCAACTATATGGGTCATGGTTGTTGGAAATACCAACCATTCAACCGGTAGAAATTGAAATTTACACAACAACAAAAAAGACCTTGACTCGAAACCAGTTGATGGATGCTAGGGAAGAAACTGGATACTGTGTCGGGGACAGGGTAAATGCATATTTTAAGGATGACGAAAAATGGTACGAGGCGACGATTGTGACCGTGGCAACCACGACAGTAGAGGTGATGTGGAAAGACGGGGATACGAAGCATACTACGCATCCGGTCCAAGGTGATTATAAACCTGTGGTAACAGAGAAGTATAACATCCCCTCAGCAAGTTATGATCTCGCAATTCCCTTGTTTGCAGCAACAAATGATACAAAAACTGACGTTGCATTGAAGAAACGTGAAAAAATAAATAATTTATACACGAAAGGTGTTGTTGACCCCTTGTTTGTTGGGTCTAAAGACGGCACATCAGATGATGCGTTGGACGGTTTAACCCCCTTGCAATTTTTCCAAGCAACCAAGGTGGATCACCCCGTCCTAAGTTGCATGGTCAACGAACCCATCGAGCATACACATGCCAACATGATGCTTAGTCCGTACGAAGACGACTTAAAATTTTGCGACGCCTCAGTTTGTGTGCATACCGATAAAAATCAAGACGTGCGGTGTTACCCCAGGTTTTACGCGATGTTGAACATACCTAGCGACACTCCACTTACTTGGGTGTATTCCGATGGGGAAAATCCGTCGTACAAAATTGGGTACTTACCACCCATCAACAACCCTGCGACGGAAATTTTGGTTGAAAGTAAAAAACATTACGTTTCCTACAACATTGGCGGTAAGAATTTATCCGTCGCAATCAGCAAGGCAGAAGTTGCATTGTACGAAAAACAAGTGTTGCCACTGTTGGACACAATGCGCTTTTACAAGACGCAGACACGAAAGGAGACAAGCGAGACCCTTTCTAAATTGTTTAAAAGTTGGGAAAGTATAACGCCTTCTTCGACTGCTATCCGCTCGTATCGAAAAAAAGAATTTATTTGCATTCTTCGCCCTGCTGATGTGTGGGACAAAAGTGGTGGTTGGAAGCATGCGATTTACCAGTACGACAAAAATGGTACCCGCAACAATGTGACTACGTATAACCTTTGGGCAGATGAGAATCGATTTTATCCAGAAAAAGGCGAAAATCGCAACCACTTAGGCTTGTTAGTGGCCACGCGCAACATTTTGAAGGGGGAGCCTATAATTGTGTCGAAAAAAAAATAAACATTATCTCTAAATATAAGTAAAGAAACATATGCTACTATGGGTATTCGTACTTTCCTTTCTCCTGTACCTCCTCGTTGTTCGACATGGACAACGCAAACAGTTAACGTACTCTAATGGACTATTTTACACCCTTGTCAACTCTGTCCCAGCAGTGGTCGACACGGGAAGTATTCATACTGTCGTGCACGAGTTTCATTCCAACCAAACATACGATTATACGATTGCGTATGGTTCGCAGACGTCGAGTGTTTTCTTTGAAGAGCGGTATGTGGAGTGCGCGTCGAAATCAAAACACATTGTAGTCGGAATTGCTTTACCGCAGCGTCCGCATGTCAACCTGCTTGGGCTAGCGAAGGGCAATACATGGGCAGCCAGCGTACTCTTTAATTTTCCAAAGCTGACCATGGTCTTTGATCCAGAGCCGTTGCCTGTAAACTTACATTGGATTTCACCACCACAATTACCAGGCCATACTTACATTTTGCCTCTACAGGCAACCAACGTTGCCAACACTTCTTGCAAATACATCGTCATCGATACCGGGAGCAACTTGACATCGGTGCCTAAGGACGATTACTTCTCCTTCCTGTTAGCAACTCGGTCTCACCAAGCCCTCACCTTTACCATCGAAGGGATTACCTACACATTTCCATCTACTTTGTACCGATGGACGAACGGTTCCTTGCTGTTCCAAGGCGATTCGCCGCTAAAGCACACTATTGTCATCGGGTCCTTCTTTCTGCGCACCAGCCGCCTTTATTTAAACTCATCCGGTTGCTGCTGGGATATGGCCTAAGTCAAAAGTGGGGCCGTTAACCATTATGGCTTCACCAAACGACCCAACAACGTACAAAAACATTATTGGCAGTACCATAACGTATTGCAACCAGTAAGGGATGTGGAGTAGAAAAATCGCATACATAAAGGTCGCCAATACATTGTCCCAGTCTTCGTTAAGAACGTGCACACCAAATACATAAGTAGTAAAAAAGAGTGGTAGCATATTTATTTGTTACGCGCAAAAAAAAAATGACTTCCACACGCCGAGAGAGCGTTCACACTGGGGTAGCCATACATCATTCCAACAGCAACTCCAGCATGCCGCAGGTTTTGGCGGATATCTACTGCGGAAGCAGCCACCGAAACATGAGTAGGACAATGCAAACCAGCCGCTTTAAATTGTTTGACATGGAGATGGATATTAAAGAGTGGCCCAGGCAATCCAATGCGCACTGTTGGCATTGTCGGCTGACGTTTGACACGGTGCCTTGCTCCATTCCATGCAATTACAACCGAGTCAATAACGTGTTCTCCATGAAAGGTATTTTTTGTTCCTGGTCATGTGCAAAGCGTTTTTGCCTCGATCAAAAGGAATATCACAGTAGTGCAATGGTAAGCAATATGCGGCTCTTGGCCATTGCACACTTCCACCACCCAGCAATGGAATCCATTGTCGCTGCGCCACCGTATCAGTCCCTGCAGTTATTTGGTGGCCCGTTGTCAGTAGAGGAGTTTCGAGCACATCAAACAGCATGCACAAAGGTGAGTCTGTTGGACCTTCCATTTTACAATTTTCCTCTAGCAATTTCTACCGCGCAGCAGCAGCAGCACCAAGCACAGGGTGTAAATATTCGAGGATTACGGCGGCCAACAAATCAGGTAGAGACAACGGCGTCTACCCCAAATACCTCACAGCAGTCGATGTACACGGAATTTTTAAAGCAGCACAGTGGCAGCAAAAAACGAAAAAAAGCCCGGCCCCTTCACACACCACAACCACCCAAGAAGCGAAGCGGATCCTTGGCCAAATTTGTTAAAAATAAGAAAAAGAGAAAGTAAAAAAGTATATTATTTTGTAAAAATAAATGACTGATATTCTTCAAGCCCCTCCCATAAACAAACCTATTAAATGCTTGTTACCAGGCCGCTTTTTGCTGGCGCATCGCCCGCAAGACGACTCAAGCGCCTCCAACATTTACACATTCCAAGACCTAAAACGCGCCTTTCCTACAGTAGCAGGTGTTCTTGACTTGCAGCGAGCCCCGAGGAGGTGGTACGACAAAGACGTAAAGTATAAGCGCATCGTGCTGCCTGGCGGCCCAGAAGCTGCGCCCTCAAAGCGGAAGCTGTGGCAATGCTTGCGGTTTATCGACGCGTTTAAAAAGGAGCATCCAACGAAACTGTTGTACGTGCATTGCCGCCACGGTATCAATCGCACGGGATTGGTTTGCGCGCTGTATTTGAAACGAAAAGGGGTGGAAAACCCACTGGACTTGTTTCTAAGGCAGCGTGGAGCAACAGATATCCGACCCCACATTCAGTCCCTTGTAAATGACTTTGACGTGTTTTACCACCCAACAAAGTGAAGTTGCTTGACAGTTAAGATAGAGCAGTAGGCGGTCCAATCCAGCACTACCTCTGGGTTGGAATAGAGCGCCATTAGTTGCTGCTCTTGCACTAGGGAAAGCATGATGGAAGTCGTAACAAATGGATTATTAAAATGCATCTTTTGCAACGCAAACATAGCATCTTGCTGCGGCGAGGAACCTTTGCGAAATTGGTTAAAGAAGTCAATGCACTCAACTTTTGTGTGACAATCAAAAAGTGTTTCCGGAATCATTTTTGTTTTGTACGTAAAAAAAAATATGTTGTAAAAGAAACGATGGAAGGGTTGGTAAGTGGCTTGGTAAAAAGCGCTGCGTGGGGGGTTTTACCCGTATCTGTAAAGATCATCGCTTCAGTTGTCTACGCCGGGACACATGCCAGGGAAACTATACAGACTGTGCAGTGGCTAACTTCTTTCATTCCAAGCACAAGAAGGAAACCAGAACAATCGGAGGATCCGTGGATATGGGTGCAGGAACCATCACGCAATGGTGACTTTGAATTGGGGTAAGTTACGTATACATTCGACGCCGGAAAGGTTGGCGTGTGGGACGGTGAAAGGGTACGGACCGGGAAATTCGTGGCAAGCGGCGATGATTCCGGCGGCACAAGGGGCATCGAGACGACGATTGAAACCAACGGCTAATGCAAGCGTCGTGGAAGACATGGGAACAAGGAAGGGTGCGAGAATGTGCGACAACGGGCTCCAAGCAAATAGAGCACAACGGAGGGGAAGTGGGGCGGGCAGGTTGAATATCAGGACGGGTTGGGCGGGAGGGAATGGATATCCGGGGTAAGGCCCGTCGAGTCGATAACACAGGGGAGGAATACGATGGCATATGGCGTCCCTCGTCACTTAGGTTACATCGTCTTGCCAGACGTGCCTGCGCTACTGCCATCATTTTGATTAGAGTCAATGGGGAAAACCCAAATGTCCCATAGCTCCCGCGGTGTAACAACTCTCCCACGACGACATCGTTTTGATACGAGTGAATCGTAAAGTAGTAATTTCCAGCCGGCACGTGTTTTCCGTCCAAATCCCATATTTCGTTGGTTGATATGGTGGTCCGGATTACAGGGGTAGACATAATAATGAATTTTCTATATATATTTATTGTAGACAATATTTTAAACGCTTCCTACAAAAGAAGCCGGGTGATTTAAAATTGCCTCTCGCTGTTTGAACCATCCCGCTTGCTGCTGCAAAAATGATTGCCGGTGGGCCGCACTTTCTTTCGTCAGCCGCTCTTGCCCGTCCTCGTCCTCCTCAAATCGTGCCAAACACAAGTCAAAGTAAGTGCTTGGTGCATTGTAATATTTTACAGTGTGATTTTTCTCGTAGCCATTCGACGTGTGCATTACGCCAAAATAAATTTTGGACAATTGGTTGTCCGGGCGAACGCGGTAAGCGTTGCCACTTGTATCTTTGATCCACATGGCATCAAAATTTCCGTGAAGGGTAATGATTCGCATTCTGTATTTGTTTGTTTTAAAAAATGCAACATCAATTTAAGCCCCGGTTGAACGAGCGCAATTTTTTTTCTTACCTGCAAAATAAAATGGCAAGCAGCGGAAGCAACCAGAGAAACTTGCAGCTGCATAAAAATGGACTGTGGAAAATGATTCAACTGGATCTAGAAAGACAACAAGAGATACTACGTGTAAAGGGGAAACATGTAGGCTGCATGCCAAAGCTCATTGCATTGTACGCGCGAACGTACGACGGGGTGAAGAACATAGACGAGTTAAAAACTCGCTTCGAGAAGGAGGTAGAAACAATCACCAGCGTGCCACGGTTAAAACTATACGCCGTGACTACTTTTGGCGCGACTTACCAAGGCAAAATTATTGTGGATGCAGATATTGTTGCTACGGCGTTCCATACGAGGAGAAATCGAAAGAGAACAGCCATCTTTGATGCCGACGCGGACAAGTGTTATCAACATACTACCAAGCAAGCGTGCCAGAAAGACGTGCGGTGTAATGATATGGGATCTGATCCAACTACTCGCGTTGTTACTCGCAACGGAGGTATGCTTTTAATCAACAATGTTGACAACATTAAGAAAGGCATGCCGATTCAATTTGCAGTACACACTGATGTTGTGGAATCAATCGATGGAAATGCTATTACCTTTAGACGCTTCAACGCTGCCTACAATTTAAAGTTTCCAAGGACAATGCTGCCACTGCGCGAAGGTGAGAATACCATTATCTTTCCCACCATACAACCGTTTTGTCAAAAAAAGTCAACTATATTGCCGTTGTATGGAAGGTTACCGCGTTAAAAAAACAATCTTTTTTTTCAATAACCCTGTCAAAAGCATCATGTCTGCCTTCTCCGCCTTCTCCTCAAATTCCACATTGGGGAAATCATCGTCGGGTATTTTTCAGCACGAGAAAGTCGTCCGCTTTTACGATTGCGTAGAAAGTCACTTTAACGCGCTGCTCAACACCTTAAACGAAAAAAATGTATTTAACGACGGAATTGAAAAGATGAAACAATGGGATGCAAAAACAGTCGAGCAAGAAATGGAAAAGATGAAATGCGACGATGAGGATTGGGAAAGATTTGCCCACGCCACCATGTGTCAATATTTAAAAGACACGTACAAACCACCAGGGCAAAAAATACGCGTGCGTCCACCGAAAGCCAGCGAATTTATTAAAAAAATGGCGGAGTGCGTTGCGCTCAACAAAGCCATCAACGACGGCACATACTTTACGCTAAACAATTTAGAAAAAGACCTAGTCTTTAAAAAATCTTTTCGCAGGGCTCTGCGCAAATTGTGCGATCGCTCCAGGGTAGTTTCATCTGCTGGGGAATCATACGTCTCTGACAGCAGCGGCAACGTTAAACCTTCGATTGTTAGCCAGATGTTGTCAAGGCAATCTGCCAAGCGACAAGGCTCTGTACTGTCACGCCGGTCATCCTTGTTTAGTCGACACTCACAAGTGTCAACCAAGAATCCTTCACGAAAAGCATCGCTACGGTCGCATGCCACCAAAGATCCATCGCAAGAGCCAAAAAATACCAAAGATCCATCACAAAAACCATCGCTTCGTTCCAGGATCAATAGAAGCGTGATTCCAGAAGATTCAGTTAGTCAAGTTCCCTCCAATGTGTCCTCCAGGGCAAACACGGTGAACAATAAGTTAACGGCCGGGATGCTAGAAATGCATCGGCAACGATCCACAGCGCCAGCAAAAATTGTAAGCTTAGCAAAGGAAGGAAACGCATTCTTTGATAGATCCGAAACTGGTCCAAGTGAAGTTATGCCGTCCCAAAAATTGGGGTAAGGTTTACTTTTTCGGTGGCATCACTGGAATAGCAGGAACGATTCCTTGTTGTAAGCGGTGCATGTCTGTTGTTTTTTTGGCCAGGCATTCCTCTAAGGGCTCCACAAATCTTTGCGTATGCCCCGGTTTTAACGGGTGAGGCGCAGTGATAATCTTGTGGCAGTCATACGCATGCATGGTGGCATCTTGGCTCAGGCGCTGGGCGAAGTTACTGTTTGTGCGAGCCACGATGGCGGACAGGGACATGTAGTGAGATTCATGCCAATACAAGGTAATGCTAAAGAGCAAGATCCCGATGGTCGCCGGGAGGGAGGCAAAGCTGACGGCTACCCCAGACCCAACCCCAAGCAGAAGCGCAGTCAACGACGCCGGGTCCTCCACATCAAAATGCTCTTGATTTTTCAACATGGCATCCCCTAAATGATGCAATTTGCCGTCGTACAAGTTGACGCAGACAAGGTCGTCCTTCTCGATGCATTTTTGGCGCTGGTAGTCGTCATCCTTCACCTTTTGCTCCAGGCGGAGTTTCAGGGGCATGCTTCGCAGGTTCCACCACAAGGCGAGGAAGATCCCGCACAAGGCAGACAAAAGCAAGTGCACCTTTTTCATTTTTTTATTATATTTGCAACAAAAAAAAATGCCAGTTTGTGTTTTGCTGACAGAAAACGGGTGCCTGGAAAAAGAGGTCGACGATGCCCCGCGCAGCACATTCGTGCAAGATACGTTGGAAGGGGATGCCACCATTCTTGGAAGCTGGGACGACTCCAGTATCATCATGCTAGGTCGCAGGAAACACTCCAGACAACAAGAGGTGCCGGCGTCCCTTCTCCCCACGCATGGCAGGGAAGATGATCCCTTGCTTTTCCCGATCATGTTTACACGGCTGAGCCGGGAGTACGTCCCTATCAATTTTACCATTGCCGATTACCACGCCTTGGTTGCCAGGGAAGATTCCTAAGCGTCGCTTGCCTTTTTTTTACCGACGCTTCCCGAACGCATAATATTTTAATTCATCAGGTAGATGGTTAGGTTCAGCAAAAAGGCAAAAGTAATCCAGGCGAGGTAGATGCCAAAAGTCCAGGGTAAGGTGGGCACCAGCATGGCGGCCGTCACCAACATCAGCGCCACCACGACCAATCCTCCCCCAACGTTTTGATTTCCGAAAAAGACGGGCGTCCACATAAAGTTTAGCCCCAGATGGAGCATAAACAGGATGCTGGGTTGTGTGGCAAAGAGGTAGGCTAGAATGGAGTATAAAATAGGCCACACGATGGGGAAGACGATTGGTGGAGGGGTAAAGAAAGGTTTTTTTAGATTTCGGTAAAAGTTACGGCTGGCGTCGTTCATCAATCTTTTTTATTGTAGCCCGCTAAAAAAAACATGGCAACGATGGAGAAATTAAAGATCCGCAAATGGGATCCCACAACAATGAGAAACGACGCATTGGTGTTATTGCTGGGTAAAAGGGGCACCGGAAAAACCACGTTGCTGAAAGATATTTGTTTCTGGATGCGAGACAAGGTGGACTTTGGGCTGGCCATGAGTCCCACGGAAGAGTGCACGGACAGCCTGGGAAGTTTTATTCCCGAATCGTGGATTTACAACGATTTTGCCGAGGGTAAGGTAGCGCAGCTGATGGAGACGCAGCGTCAGCAGTGGAAAGGGGGGAGCGGGTACAACTGCTTCTTGATCTTGGATGACTGTATGTACGACAAGAAAGTCTTAAAATCGAAAACAATGCGCCAGTTGTTCATGAATGGGAGGCATCGCCGCGTATTTTTCATCACATGTCAACAATATGCAATGGACATGGGACCAGATATGCGGTCCCAGATTGACTATGTATTCGCGCTGCGCGACCCAGTGATCAGTTCTCGGAAAAAACTCTGGGAGCAATTCTTCGGCTTCTTCCAAAATTACCAAGCTTTTGCCAAAGTGATGGACCAGTGTACCAACAACTTTGAATGTTTGGTGTACGACGGCAAGGCTGCAAAGACCAACAACATCGAGGATTGCATCTTCTGGTACAAGGCCAGCACCGACCTTCCGGAATTTCGGATGGGCCGAGATATTTTCTGGGACTTGCATACCCGCTACTACAGCAACAAAGAGGATCAGATGGAGGCACTTCGGATTCAGGAAGAGTTAAAGGAGCAGGAGCAGAAGAAGAAGACTAAATTTGTGGGAGTAGTGAAAGGGACGAGCGACGGGCAGACGATGGTGGAGGGTCGAAGTTACTTTTGAAAAAAAATAAAATAGTTATAAGTTTTTAAATATTGGTGTTGACTTTTTATCCTTATGGTGAAGTCGATACCCACCTGAGGACTGGTCCCACATAATAACTATTTCTTTTCATCTCTTGATTTACGCCTCTGTCGTGATATGGATTTGTAATTCTATTAGAAACTTGATTGACTTCGACCAGGAGACCAAAAATGTCATAATAAAGAAATAAACTTTTTCCATTTTTGACACACCAACCAGATTGAAAAAAACTGAAAATGTTTAACATCAAATACCTATTTTGAAATACATTTTTTCCACCTTCTGGCGGTGCTATTATTTTAATTAGTTTTCTTGCATATTTATCAACATTACGATAATCCATTTTTTTTTCATGTTCGTTTTTTAGTACTTTCTTTCTTAAAATGACGTACAGATCCATATTCGCCTTATATGTAAGAATTTCCAAAATTTTTTATTGGTTAACTAATTTTAAAATACCTTAAACCATATAAATATTTATTTTGTTGGTAAAAAAAAACCAACATGGTCTCCCGAATTCGAAAGTGGGTTGATAGTGATAACGTCCGCTCTTGCTACCGCTGTGGTGTCGTGTTCTCTTTCTTCACGCGGAAGCACCACTGTCGATTCTGTGGCAGGGTGTTCTGCAGAAACTGCTGCGGCGCCAAAACGGTAATTCCAAACTTACTACTTCATGAACTTCCGCTCTCACCAAATGACTCCTACATGTACGCGTACATCAAAAGCCACGATAACTCCAGGCCAAGACGCGTATGTGCCTCATGCCAGCACCACATTCACATCACAAAATCAGTGGAAAAAATGATCAATGTTCTCCTTTTGTGTGAGACGTTGACCTGGAAAGATTACGCCATTTTGGCGCAGGTTAACAACCAGTGGAATACGTGCATCAAAGAAATTCGGCGAATGTTGCTCTCGGCAAGAAATATCCTCCCGACCATGAACTTGACGCCGCTTGAAAAGAAGATTGTCTTGTTGCACGCGTCTGACTTGTACCAGCATGTTCAGTGGCGGGTCTTGGTGTTGCGTGTGTGCAAGGGGGTGGCGCCTCCACCGCCTACATGCATTTCACCGTGCAAATTTTTTGGGTGCACTTGCATGCACGGGATTTTGATTGCTGATGCCATTGAAGCTGCCATCAACTGGCACCACTTACCAAACATGCTGGACTTCTCCATCGATTGTTTTTCTCGCGGTATCCCAAAATGCTTTCTAACGTCTTTGACTTTCGCCGCAAGCAAAAGCCAAGGTTTCTTTAATCGGGTCTTTGTCCCCAGGCTCGGCAACCGAGATTTTGTCCACGCCGTCGCGTTTCGGGCAAGGGCCGTTCAGAACCTCCATTTATTCCAGCAAATTGTCCAGCAATCCCCCTTCACAAAGGAAATCGACGCTTCCATGGAGCTGGCCAACGTCCTGCTAAAGTTGGCAGCAACCAACGTGATGGAGCAGCGCAAGAAGTTGGTTCAACATTGGCAGGATGGGCGAAGCTTAGAGGTGCCGGTGTTCTTGCCAGGGCAATCGGAATGGATCGTGATCGACATCAAGTGGAGCAAGATTGTGAAGAAACCATCGTCGACGGTTCCCACCTTAATCCCGCTCATGGTGCAGAGCAGCAAGAGCAAGCACACCACGGTGCTCTCCGTTTTGATCAAGGAAGAGTCGGTGCTGAAGGACATGATCGTCATGGACGTCCTGAACTACATCTGCATCTTGTACCAGCAGGAAGCCATCGAGTACCACGTCATGAACTTAACCTCCAGCCAAGGCATGCTGATCATCGTGCCCAACAGCAAAACCTTGCAGTCCATCTCCGACGAAAGCAAGATGACCTTGCAGAACTACTTGATCGAGCACAACCCCAACGAGACGGTGGAGACCTTGCGCAAGCGCTTTGTCACCTCCTGCACCATTGCCAGCGTCCTCTCCCACTTGTGCGGGCTGGGAGACCGGCATATGGAGAACATTCTGCTGCACCGGTCGGGGCACTTGTTCCACATTGACTTTGGGTTTATTTTGGGGGACGAGCCCTTGGGCAAGCAGCGCCTTTCTGCAGTAACGATGAAGTTAACTCCCGACATTGTTGATTGCATCGGTGGGGAGCACAGCCAATCCTTTCAAGACTTCAAGATGGAGGTGTCGAACTTGTACAACATTTGCCGCTACCACACCAAGGCCTTTTACTACATCTTTTCCCCGCTGGTCATGACCAAATCCATCCAGCGGGAGTTTTTGATCGTGCACATCTTGGAGAAGTTTGTCCCAGGAGAGAGCACCAAGCAGGCCAAGATCCGCATTGAGGAGTGCATTGCAAGGAACACGCGGGAGCGGCAGCTGGATCACCTCTTTGACATGGCGCACACGATCAAGTCCAAGTGGTTCCAGTAAGAAAAAAATGTTTTTTTTATCGAAAAAAGAGTAGAAAGCGCTCAAGAAGAAAAAGAAGTCTTAGAAAAAAGAGCCGTTCAAGAAGGAAAAGAAGTGGGAGAAAAAAGAGCCGCTCAAGAAGGAAAAGAAGTCGCAAGAGTAGAAAAAAGAGCCGCTCAAGAAGGAAAAGTAGGAGGATCGATAAAGAAAAGTTTGCTCGACCATCCTTCCAATACAAAGTGAAGCAGCGTGATTATATCGAAGAATACAAAAGCATGATAAGAGAGTTGGGTTATTTTGGAAAACAAACAGAAAAGAAAAGAATAGAAGATAAACTGAAACTAAAGAAAGAGTGCAACAAGGAATTACAGCGAATCAAACGAGGGATAACCTTGACATTTAAACAATAGAAATTATTATCATTTTTTAAAAAAAAACATGGCCTACCTTTGCTACGTCCTCGTCTCCACGGTCTCCACCCGAACCTACGTCGGCATCACCAACAATTTGCCGCGCCGGCTGCGCCAGCACAACGGAGAGATCCAAGGCGGCGCCAAGTACACACGCAACCACCGCCCGTGGAGGCTAAAGTACGTGGCCCAATCCTTCCCCAACAAATCGGAAGCGATGAAATTCGAGTGGAAAGTCAAGCACTACAGCAAAAGGCACCGTAGATGCGTCCCAATACAACGTCGATGGCTCGCACTTACGGAAGCAATAGAAGCGGGTTCACGTGACTTGCCAACCAATCTACTCGATTTGGACGCTGCGCATAGTGGTCCGGGTCCAACACCAACTCGTAGAACGGAAACGCCAACGTAATGGGCTGCATCATCTCGTAGATGGCGTTAAAATCCACTTTGTACTGCTCCCAATGCTTGGCGTTGAACAAGTCCCGGCGTTCCCCGTGCAATTTCAAAATACGATGCTTGCAGTCTATGTAGGAGTCTTGCAATGGAAAATAAATACGTTGCTCGTCCTCGCTACTGCGTAAGTTAATGACTTGCGTGTAACGGTGAATACACATCCATACTTCTGGCGCAAAGGCTCGGGCCAAGCACAATTCTATTTCTTTGCAGAATAGGTGCAGTTGGACTGACTTCAGCTCCTTGTTGGATTCATGCAAAATACCGTTTTTCGTGACCAGCAAGTTTTTCTCGATTTCCAACTCTTCCACCGTCTTCAACTTTTCCAAATACACAAGGTTCAGCGCTGTTACTTGCGCAAACTGGCCAACCAAATTATTTTTTTCCTCCTTTAACTTTTTATTTTTGAAGAACATGAGTTTCCACTGCTCGACCATGTTGTTGTGGGCCTTGGTAATTTGAGAATATTTGACGCGTAGGTCTTTGTTGGTCTCTTGCAATTCCATGTTGGTTGCAATAACGTTGGTGAGTTGAAGATCCACAAGCTCCTTGGCCTCTTGCATGCATTTTAACTTACCCAACGTTTCTTCTGCCTTTTTTAATCGCTTCAGTTGCGTTTTGATTGCAAGTTGCTTCTCCTTCTCTTCTTCTGCCTTTCGATTACTGGCTTTCTTTGCTTCCCGTAATACGGAAATACTTTGATGGGCTTTCTTGGCTTTGGCAATCCATTTGGAAGCGGTAAACTGTTGTTGGGAAAGCATTTTTTTTGTTTGGGTTACCTCTTGTTGCAATTGCTCAACTTGCAGTTGCAACTGCTGTGCTTTTTTTTTCCAATTTTCATTTGTAAGAGCCGTTTGCGAGAACGCATCATGCTTTGTTGAAAGCAATTTTGTCTGCGTCTGCGTTTCTGTTGAGTCTGTTTGAAGTTGCTTTAAAATGTGAACTACTGCGCGCTGGACTTTGATTTTGCTTTTGGTAACGTTAATCAACGGATCCTCCTGGCATACTGGCTCTGCTTCCGGAGTGTAGACTTGGCAGTATTGGTTTTGCGGGGCATGTGTGTAATACAGCGGTTGTTGTGGTGGCTGCAAATAATAAGCCGGCCAGTATGTCTGGTAAACAGGGTATGGTTGGTGGTACATCTTTTTTTCTTCTTTGGTTTGTGTTTTTGTTTTCATTTGTGTAGTAGTGTGTAAGCAGATTGCTTTTTGTCTTTTGTATTAAATTGGGTTAACCAAAAAAATAATAAATAGGGTTACAAATAGGGTTTTAATCGAGCAAAAAAAATGTTGCGGTATAAAAACCCCACATCATGCCTCCTCGCAGATCCCGCAAGAAAAGAAGCCGCAAGCGCTCTCCGAGAAAATCCCGCAAGAAAAGAAGCAGGAAGCGCTCTTTGAGAAAAAAATCTCGCAAACGCTCCAGAAGCCGCAAGCGCTCTAGAAGCAGAAAGCGCAAAAGCCACAAGCGCTCCAGGAAAAAGAGCCGCTCCAAAAGTAGAAAGAAACGGTCGAAAAGAAAAAGTAGAAAATCTCGCAAGCGCCGCCCAAGAAAATCCCGGAAAAGAAAAAGTAGAAAATCCCCCAAGCGCCCAAGAAAATCCCGGAAAAGAAAAAGTAGAAAATCCCCCAAGCGCCCAAGAAAATCCCGGAAAAGAAAAAGTAGAAAGAGCCGCAAGCGCTCCGCAAGAGAAAAAATCTTTTTTACCAACCAGCAGGGAGACTTTTATTTCAAAGTTGTTGTGAAAGAAAATCGTGCTGATATATTTAAAATTAAAGATAATGAGCAAAAGTATAAGCAATACGAAGAATTATGTGATTATGGAAAAATGGATGAAATAGAATGTGTAGAGCGTCAAAGTGACTTTCAAAAAATTAGATCGTTTACCTTTCAACGAATGTTGGTTCCTAGCAACAATGAAGGTAGGCTTTTATTTCAAACTAATGCAACAACCTATTTATATGCAGGTGAGGATTTGTATTCCTTTACTGTCACAAACGGTGATCATATTGTGAAACTTTATAATAAAATTATAAAGGCTGGCGCTTCCTATCCGGTTGCAGTAGGTCACAAGTATGTATATTTCCTGGACGAAGGGCAATACGTGGATAGAAATTTGATTCCGGGAAAAACGACATTGAAAAATCTACTGACTGGACTGACTGGAGATATAGTAAGACATGCCAACAAACTTCATCAATTTAAAATCCTTGCAACAGGTAATAGATATTAATAAGAGTTCTGTAAAATAAAAATTTAAAAAATGGTATTAACTTTTACACACGGATGACAATACTCATTCCAAGGATTCCAACGTCGACATTCTGGCAATCTAAACATATCTTTTTTTTTTATTTTTTTTTTTAACTACAAAAACGATTGCCACGACGGACCATGCAGTCGGGTCCAAAATCTCTGGTTCGTTGGCTCACATGCGGGTAACCCGACTTGGAAGAGCGTCAATCAACAGGTCCACAACAAGGGCGTGTGTTTTTTCAGGCTTCCCTCCCACCTGATCTCGGCATATTGTCTTTGGGCTGTCGAGTGCCGGGCAATTTAAAATTGCCCCATGTAGCGGGTTATCGGAAAGGTAGGACTTACACTTTTCTGTTGCTATTTTTTTATACCATCGCCTTTTTTCTTCCTCGAAAATGAACGAATTTTAAAATAACCTTATTTTAACATAACCTTAACCGTAACCCTAACATAGGGTTAACCATATTTTATCTTGTAATATTGAAGCCAACTAGACCATTTTCTTTTTCAAAATAAGAAATAATATATTACAACAACTCACACACAACATCAGCAATGGAATTATTGCAAGACGAAGACGTGCAGTGGCGCGTGATCAACAGCCACTTCGAGACCTACGGCCATGCCCACCATCAAATCGAAGGGATGGAGCATTTCATGAAAGCCTTGCTCCCCCACATTGTCAAAGAGCAAGAGACCATTTCGTTGGAAGTGGGCCGCCAAAAGCACCTCATCCATATCAAGAATGTCACGATCGTGCCGCCCAACTTTAAGGAAGTCAAGGAAGGCATGGTGCACGCCATGACCTCGCACGAAGCGCGGAAGCGCGGGTTGGACCTGACCACGCCCGTCTTGATGACCTTGGAGCACGAGATTCAATCTTTCAACGAGGAGGAAGAACTAATATCGCACACCATCACCCCGTACGTGGATGTTCCATTGTGCCGCATTCCGGCCATGGTCGGTATGCGATATGCTGGGTACAAAGATCACTCTGTTTCCCCATACGACGAAGGCGGCTACTTTGTCATCAACGGAATTGAAAAAGTGCTAATCCCGCAGCTTAAGTTGCGCATCAACATTCCATTTGTATGGAGCGGGCGGTTACCTGGAAAATACCTGTGGACAGGCGAAGTTCGAAGTTGTCATCCTACCAAATACCGCAGCACATCGACCTTGAAAGTTTGCTTGGCCCAGCCCAAGAAAGGCCAGAAAATACCCACCTTGGTGTCCTTGGTACCATTTGTTAGTAAGGGTAGCACCCCGCTGGAAATACCACTACGGTACATGTTTCGCATCTTGTTGGTCGACGACGTGGACGCCATCTTGGCCATGGTAGACGACGCGGAGACCAACGACATTATTCGCCACTCTTTGGAAGCAGACGACAAAACAAAGGAAGATATCTTGGACTGGGTGGGCGTGAACGGGACCAAAGAAAAAACCAAGGAGAAGCAGCGAAAGTACGTTATGCATATATTTGTAAACGAGTACTTTCCCCACCTGGGGATGAACGAAAATCCAGACACCTTGCAACGAAAGGCGTGGTTCCTTGCCTACATGTGCAGGCGGGTGGTGCGTGTGCACCTGGGAAAAGAGAAAGTCGATGACCGTGACTCGTACAAGATTAAGCGCCTGGATGGGCCTGGTCCACTGCTTGCTGTGCTCTTTCGCCAGCACTACCGGAACTTTATCAAGCAGTTTAAGATGAGCGTAACTCGAGACATTGAGAGCGGAAAGACATACGTGAGCATACTGGACCACATAAACAGTTCCAGGATTACCGCCGCCCTCCTGTACCACTTTAAGACTGGAAACTGGAGTTTGGTCAGCAAGACCAAGTACACTGGGGTGGTCCAGCAGCTTAGCCGTATTACCAGAGCTGCTACCAACTCGCACTTGCGCCGGTTGGGTACACCGATGGTCAATAAAGATGGAAAGTCTACTATTCCTAGAATGATCCACGCCGATGATTTTGGGATAAACTGCATTGTGGAAACTCCTGAAGGTGCACCTGTTGGCCTCGTAAAGAATTTGGCGCTGGTCACGTACTTGGCAATTGGCAGCTCCGCGGAGCTGCTGGAGCGGCACATTAAGGAAGTCTTTTCCATTGAACCCATGGGAGAAGACATTCCTACGATGGTTTTTGTCAACGGTTACATGATTGGCAAGACAAAGGATCCAAAAACCTTGGTGGAGCAGCTGATTGAGTTGCGGCGCTGCGAGGACATTCCATTTGACACGAGCATCATGCAAAATCCCTCCGACGGCCACGTACTCATATACTCTGATTGCGGTAGGTGCATCCGCCCGGTGTACGTGTTAAAGAACTTGTACAAATTTTCCAATCTATACGCAAGTTGTTCCTCCCACGAGTTGTGGCTTCAGTTGCGCGTCAATGGTGTGATCGAGTACTTGGACAAGATGGAGGAAAATGCGCGCTGCTTGGTTGCTATGCGCCCCAACGAAGTCGAGCCGTACCACACCCATTTGGAGCTCCACCCCAGCGTCATGTTTGGCTTGACCGGCTGCGACGAGGTCTTTCCAGAGCGAAACCAAGCGCCGCGGAACATGTACCAGGCGAGCATGGGTAAGCAGGCAATTGGTGTAAGCACACTAAATTACCAAGATCGATTCGACATGCATCAGCTGGTGCTTGACTACCCGCAGCGTCCTTTGGTAACTACGCGGATCCAAGGCATCCGTAAGCAGGGGGCGTTGCCATCGGCCCAGGAAGTCGTGGTGGCGATCATGTGCTACGGGGGCTTCAACCAAGAGGATGCCGTCCTCATCAACCAATCGGCCCTGGACCGAGGCCTCTTTTCTACGACAAAGTACGTGGTGTACACGGATGATTTGGGAGATCGTGGAACAGAGGACGAGGTTTTTTGCAACCCCAGCAGCATAAAACAGCTGAAGAACAGGAATGGTGCTGCAAACTACTCCAAATTGGAGGAGGACGGTTTTGTAGCAGTTGGGGTAAAGGTGGAGCCCAACGACGTCATTATTGGTAAAGTTATGGCGTCTGTGGAAGTGGACGAGTTTGGAAATCAGGTGGAGGTGAAGCGGTGCAAAAGTACAGTGGTCAAGAAGGGGGACGGTGGGTACATCGATAAAGTGATGCTGACCACCAACCGAGACGGAAACCAGATGGTACGGGTCAAAATACGCTCCAGGAAGGTGCCGATCATCGGCGATAAACTCAGTTCGAGGCACGGACAAAAAGGCACGATTGGCATGACCTACCGCCAAGAAGACATGCCCTTTTGCCTGGATGGCATGACACCGGACATCATTGTCAACCCGAATGCCTTGCCTTCCAGAATGACGATTGGGCAGCTGATGGAATGTTTGCTCAGCAAAACCTGCGCAATTTCCGGCGCGTACGGAGATGGCACGGCGTTTCGACGGGTCAGCGCAGAAGACATAGCCGACGAGTTGCAGTCGCATGGCTTCCACCGTTACGGGAACCAAGTCATGCACAATGGCTTTACGGGGGAAATGATTGAGACAAACATCTTTATCGGGACCACTTGCTACCAGCGATTGAAACACCGCGTGGAGGACAAGGTCCATGCACGAGCAAAAGGTCGGACCACGTTGTTGACGCGTCAACCAAGCGAAGGTCGGTCCAATGAAGGAGGTTTACGATTCGGGGAAATGGAGCGAGATGCCTTGCTGTCCCACGGCAGCACGCAATTCATACTGGACCGCCTCTTCCACTGCTCCGACCCTTATTCGATTCCCGTGTGCGATCGGTGCGGGTTGATTGGGGTGCCTGCGAGCAACAAGCAATTTGGCGCGACCATTCACGGAAAAGCCCGTTGCTGCAATCGCAGCTGCCATGGCAACTGCTGGACGATTAATATACCATACAGTATGAAACTATTATTACAAGAGATGCAAGCAATGGGTGTGGCAATGCGTTTAAGGTTGAAGAAGACGGATGATTTTACCTTAAAATGTGTGGGATTGGGTTAACGTATTATTTTTTTCCTGCTGTTTTTTTTACTGCTACTACTGTATGTCACTCTTACACTTTTCTCTTGTTTGCATTCTATAAATATATATTATATATAACTCTCTACAATTTCTCAAATGAAACGATCAAAGCGCAGCAGAAGTTTGCCTGCTACCCTTCGGAAAGCCAAGCGATTAAAAAAGGATGCGAAGATACCATTTAAAAAAACGTGCAACACACTTGTGCAAAAACAAAAACCCGACGTGACAAATGAGTTGGTCCGGGAATTTTTATCTATTGCGTTTACAGGCCAAGAAAAAAAAATACGACCCATTGTAACATAGTTTAAAACTTATCGACGCATCAACAGTTCAATCAGCGTCCCTTGCTTTTGGTGCATAAAGTACACCATGATCAGAATCAATATAGTGCATACCATTATTACAAACAACATATCCTTCTCCGTAAAATGAAAGGAGAAGCGCTGTGAGACCTGGACATTTGGAGCATACTTAGTAGGACCGGGGGTCTCCAGGAGTTGAATTTTTTGCGGCGTTTCTTTCCAGACAGAACTTAAAAGAGAACCACGCATGATGTTTTTTTAAATTTACTTTAATGCAATATTTTTTTTTCATATTGTTACATCCTTCTCGGTTTCATCCTCCTTCTCTTTGACTTTGTCGTTTAATTGGTCAATGATTACGTCCAACCTGGCGCGTGACACGGAATCTCCCGCGTAGGTGGATTTTAAATTCTCCAAGCCTTTCTTGGCATTTAACAATTCCACTTCCAAGCGATTAACCACGTCGTCATTGTCTTGCTTCTTCAAGCGCAGCAGCTCAAATGCCTGCGCGAATATTTCGGACATATGCAACAAGTTAATCTCTCGACTTTCTCCATTTACGTAGCGTCGCAACGCTTGTAGGTATTGATTGTCAACACGGACTGTGTCTCCCCGAGTGGAAACTTTATCATGCTGCCGAATCTGGGCAATAATCTTTAGACTGGTTAAGATGTTGGTGGCGTCACCCATGTTGTTGTTTTTTTGTTACACCAACATTATTTATTTAAATCAGTCGTCGCGCCAGAAGAAAAAAATGTTGCGTAAAAAGAAAAAAAAATGGCAATTATTGACTTAAAAACAGATTTAACTATTGGCTTGGTATTGGCGTGTGTTCACTTAATTTTAAGTGGTGGGTTTGTGATGCGTATCTTTGGCCCAGGCTCAATCGTTGGAAAGATCCCATTAATCAACATGTTAGTCGATCCAAACCATTACTTGTCTATTTCCATCGTTGCATGTGCACTTATGGTAATTATCATGGGCATTGCCGTGTACGACGAAGATAAAAAATAAATGATAACTTATTCTACTTTTTTTTGTGCTTGATATGCTTCTTCAGTGAATTTGGAACGTTTGGGTAGGTTGGTGGAAACAACGAGAGCCTGTTGGGGTTTAACTGGTACTTTCTATCTTTTACTATGTAGTGGGGTGGCTTAGCCTTCTTACGTATCAAGTGTCGCCACATGTTTTTTTGTTTTGCGAACATATTTAAAATTTTACTTTTTCAACCACACAATCATTGGGTCCGTTGACTCCACCAAGTAGTGCTTCTTTGGCAGCTCTGGCAACTCATCCAACGCAGTCAGGACAGGAAAGAACGACAGCTCTTTGTACACTATGGGTTCAAAATGAAACCGTTTAATCCACGCCAAGATTGCCCACGGCGCCGTTGTATCCACTTCCCTGACATATTTTTCGGTGGGTGAGACGAGAATGCAAAGGTTAATGTTAAGTCGCTTGGCAGTAAAATTAATAAGTGCTTCGTCTGCATGGGTTCCGATGCTCTCCGCCTCGTGAGGTTGCACCACACCTGGAACTTGTAAAAATCCCTGTGCTTTTAAAAATTTTGTGTACTCGTCTACGTCAACAATAACGTCCCGCAGCATGTGCCCAACCTTGAGCTGGTCCTTTTTTGTTGCCTCGGCATAGATTTTTCCGAACAAAACAATGGCGAGACTATGAAAGAAGCATGATCCATCGCCGTACGTGAAAATACGCTTCCACTCGCCACCAAATTCTCCAGCGTGGAGGACTTGCCCATTCATTTGCTTTCTTGTGATAAAAAAAATGCGCGTGGATTTTCGCCGAGCACATTGGCTTATTCCATGCCGTTGAATGGCTGTAAATCTTCCTTCTCTCGCAACTCCACGTCGTTGGTCTCAAGTACTTCCACTCTATAAAATGCCCATTTTGGTAGCAACAGTTTTATGTCATCTAAGTTGCGTCGCAGAACATTGTCTGGAATGCAAGCGGATTCAGTTTTGATATCCTGTAGCAATTTTTTTTGAATATGTACTTGGTTTCGCCGGACAGCAAACGCATATTGGACCAAGAGTTCCACCGACATGTTTGTTATTTAGCAACCATTTTTGTTGGCACGATTCCAACGCTTTAAAAACGTTTCCCTTGCATCGGTGACTGGCAAAGTCAGCCGCCTCTCGGTGGCTTTCGCCTCATGATCTTGCTTGGGTTGGCGTAGTTGGTTGTTGCCAAGGCCAACTAGTTGACTGGGGCGCTGCATGTACTTTTCGTTGCCATTGAACAATTGGTTTTTGGTCGTTGTAAATCCTGCATACAAATTATTGGAAGCCATCTTTAACTTTGCAACAACAAAAAAATAGAAAAAACTAAATTTAAGGGAAAATGAAAATACCTTAACAAGAAGTTCCTTGATGCTATTAGTATGCTAAGAGAAAAAGCAGTTAACCAACTACTCCAACTTGCACGGCGCAAACAACCAACAAGTGTAACATTACACACACCTTTTAAAAGAAAAAAATAAATCTTCTAGCCCAACATGAATTGTATTGAGTGCCAGAATTTCTGCCACATATATTCTATATGTGAAAAGTGCCAGCACTCCATATGCAACGATTGCTTTGGTGATCGGCTCAAACGTCAATGTGGCAACTGCTACAGCGCGAAGAAATACCGGTCCGAAGACACGTTTTCAGAGGAAAAAGATGCAGCAGAAGAGGCTGAAGTGCTCCTGGTTGAAGTGGAGGAGCGTACCATGCATGCGTCGTTTACAAAAGATATTCTTGGAAAATGGGAAGAGTTGTATTTAAAAATAACTGGTCGGTACGGAGCCACGCAATCAGAAAAGTTTCGAACGGACAGGGACAAGCAATGGGACGAGGAAGAAGAGAGTGCAAAAAAGATTGTAGAGGGAATGAGGAGGCGCATTGAAAGTAACAAGCGACGGATACAACATAAAGAAAAGCAATTAATTACATCTTATTTTACGAAGCAAAAGGAAAAAGGGTTGGCAACAAGCAGTCGCCGAAAGAAGAAACCAAGAAACATAGTTACCTCCAAAAAGCGTTTTCATTTTCAATTTATGCCTTAATAGTTGCTAGTTATCGTAAATGTCTTGCGCTTTGCCTCCTCAAACAAATCATTGTAGCAAGCAGGGCACGTGGTACAAATAAAAAAAAAAATTACATCATCTGTACTGTATTTAATAGTTGTATCTATTTGCTCCTCTTCACAAACCCGTTGCAAACATCGATTACATATATCTTCATCTTCCTCTTGCCATAAGAACTGTCTACTCATACCTGTTCACACAGAATAATTCCTATTACTGTATGCAGTAGGAAAAAGGAGACAAAAAACGGCAGGTGTGCACAGACCCAGAAAAACACAAGCAACACAAATAATGTAAGTTGCAGATCTTCCATATATTATTAAATGGTTGGTACCAAACGATCGATTTGTTTTTAATAAGAGATATGTTGTTTCCAGTTTAATCGTATTGGTTTGTATGGTTAACCCGTCTAAAACAATTTAGAAACCTTAAAAAAATGTCAGCTGCCGCAAACGTGTTTTTTAATATTGATTTGCTGCGTCACATCCTTTCCTACTGTCCCCCGAAAGATCCCCCCTTGCCAACATGCTTACCAGTTCGCCGCTACATCGCCAAGTCAATGTTTACTTGCATCTACGTGGTATTTCTCTCCCGCTTTACCATTATTTTAACAGCGGGGGCTGCATCGGGGTAAATTTCATGAAGGTTATTTTTGGCGGTGACAATGGCACAAACCCGTCGTTGGAGGGGGCCTCTTTGTCAAACAAGAAACTGCCGGATTGTGTCTGGAGCGGGTCGTACGGGCCGTGATCGTACTGGTTTGGGTCGTACATCTCCTCCTGTGTATTGTACGCCGGTGGGCCCAAATCTAGAGGTGGGGGGGTGATTGTGCTCTCCTGCGGTTGATACGGTGGATGTGTTGGTGAATACTGTGGGCTTGTTGGTGGATGTGTTGGTGAATACTGTGGGCTTGTTGGTGGATGTGTTGGTGAATACTGTGGGCTTGTTGGTGGATGTGTTGGTGAATACTGTGGGCTTGTTGGCATCATGTTTGGTTGCCCCCAATCTCCTTCGTTTGTTGTTGTTGGCATTCCCATCATTTGTGACCCCATCATCATCCCCCCATCCCATGGGTTGCTATATTGGACCGGCGCAGTTGTCCACATTTCATTCGGAAACGCACTTTGCGACGTTACGAGTGGTTGCATGGTTGCTGGTACTTGGGTCAGTGGCGCCAAATACCTGTCAAATGCTTGCAGCAGGTCGCGAAATGGAGACCAAACTCGCTTTTGTTCTAGCGGCTTGGGTGCCCTTTTTTTACCAATAAACAGGGGTGCTTTCTTTGCCTTTTGATGCGCTACAGTAAAACTGCCTGTGCCGGAGGCAATGCGCTTCCCAAACATGATGTTTCCTGTAATACCTTGCATGGAATCAATTGTTCCCTCTGCTGCTGCCTGGAAAAACACGTCCGCCGTTTCTTCAAATGATGCTTTCAGCAAGGGGCCTACCTCGGCCCGCTTCATTCCATGCCTCGATACCGAACATAAGAAGCCGAACTGGGTCATGCTGTCTGCCAGCAAACCCAAGTGACGGGAGTTTAGGTAATTTCCATCAAATGTGAGGACCATCGTAAGCTCCTCGTACAAACACGTCCTGGCACACTCGATTCCCATTAAACCTTGCACTTCAAGCAAATCGTTGCTAAAGGTTCTGGAAAAGTCTACGCTACCATCGATTGCCATAATGTGGGCCATGTCTGTGCCATCCGTATCAATTACATATTCTTTCCCTCTAACCACTTCCCCATCGTTGCTGCATTTTGAGCAAAATTCTTCCCTGCAATAAGCTTGCTTTATTTTTTTCGATCCCTGAATCTCCAAATTGTCCACAAGGTCCTCCCACTCATTCGCTGTCAGTGGCTCCTTTCTTGATTTCTTCACCCACGCAAGCACCACCCACTCGTCCATCTCTGTTTCCGAGGTGATGATGTAAAAATCCAAGGGCTGCTGTAGCAGTGCATCCTCCACTTGGTACGGTTCGACCCACCGCTCTACCATTGCCTCTTTATTTAAGGATACTCGAAGGCACTGGGGATGCGTCTCCACTTCGTCCAATTCTACCTGCGCATGCAGCCGTAGCAACTCGTCGTCTTCTGCTGGTAGTGTTGATTCCCACACCTGGTACGAAGACATAACATCTCTCAAGGTTACGTGCACCAAGCTTTTGGCAACTTTGTACACAAACTCCTCCATGTTGCACATCGGCTCTTCGAAATAAATAGTCAAACTTGGCGTTTTGATGTTTTCCGATTTGCTAACATCCAACAGCTCCTTTAACCTAGGCACCCCAAGGGTAACGTTTTTAGAGGCAATTCCGGAGTGATGAAACGTATTTAAACACATCTATGGGGGGGAGTAGAAATGTTAGGTAAGGAAAGCGGATACTTTGTTTTTTTATACAACTTACCTGCGTGGTCGGTTCTCCAATGCTAGAAGCAGCAATCGGACCAACCCCGCTCCCATATTCTACCAATGCACGCTGAATTTGAGAGTTTATTCTGTGCAGGAGCCAGTTTAACTTGTCCTGTTGCATTGGTGGACGCTTGTACATCTCCAAAGCGACGTGGGTGCGAACGTGCAGGCTCTGGTCTTCTCCACAGTGACGCTCTATAGAAAGCAGTAGCAAGTCAATTTGCGCATTCTGGTATTGTTGTTCCACGACTGGCAGTACAAACGTCCTTCCTTCTGCAATCTCAAACATGCGGGGGATGTTAATTGGCAAGTACAAAGAGGCGGAAAACTGCTTCTCCCAGGCCAACTTTATGTTGCGTACTTGATTGCGCAGCGGCAATGCTCTGGAGTCTATGTCAGCGTCTCTCCACGTCAGCTGCGGCACCCGGACTTTCTCTATCCACCGCGCATCAAACCCGTCGCCACCGTAAGAAAATTGCATGATTTGGTTGTTGGAAGACCGAACCGTGCGATCGTACGCTATCATTAAGCTCTCCATAAACTTAATCAACTTCCTGGAAATGTAGCCGGTCAACGCTGTTTTGACGGCTGTGTTAATCATTCCTTCCCTTCCACCCCACGCAGAGTAGTTAAACTCCTGTGGGCTTAACCCGAGCACGTAACTATTAGGGCAAAATCCTCTGCCAACGGGGTGGGTTTCTTCCGGGCGATAGCAAGACATTCGGCCAACTGGCCTGCCACCTAGCACCGCTGTCTGCCCAATGCATCCCATGATTTGGCAGATGTTAATAATAGACCCTTTTGACCCGCTCTGGGTGCACTGCAAGAAGCCGTTCTTGCGGTCGAGTCGATCCATAACAATTTTCCCCGTTTTTGTAAGTACCTTTTGCAGCTCGTTAAACATGTCGCCCTCGCTCATCCCTTCGTGGAGTTTGTTGGTGTAGGTGTCTAGAATCATCTTCTCTACATTCTGATGAGTTGTCGCGTCGCAGATGCAATCTTTCATACCAATGCTAAATCCAGTTTCTCGCAGCCATACCCGCACCAACCGCTGCAAGTCGCTTAAAAAGTTGCTGGCACGAACGTTGGAAAGGTCATTGCAGCACAGATGTGGGATTCCGCCAGGCTTTTTGCCTACGCTGGCCTTGCACAACTTCCCACACAACAGTTGGCCATGCCTCACCAGAACACAGCGCTCCTCGTTGTCCATCGGGTCAAATCTATCGGCCCCCCGAACCAGTTTTTGCATGCACACGTCGGGCAGGCAGTGGGACAGGACTTGCTTCCCTGTAAAGAGTGGCTTTGGCCACACGATTGCTGGTATTGGCAACCTAGGCTGGTCTGCGTACCGAATCTCCATCGAATAATTCATAAACTTGTCAGGCGAAACAAAGGTGTCTTTGTCACTCATCCGAAAGCATCCAATACACGTGTCTTGGATGGCGCCTATGACTGGGGCATTTGCCTGGGGGCTGACAATTTGTTGTTGAACGTTCAGGATGTGCTTAATTTCTGCCACTGCCTCGTAAGATTGCGGCACATGCATGTTCATTTCATCTCCATCGAAATCTGTTTAGAAAATATGTTAGGAAATGGTACCAAGAGAAGAAGAAATGTACAAAAAAATACTTGCCTGCGTTGTACGGACTGGTACAGCTGACATTGAGGCGAAACGTAAGCCCAGGCATGATTCGCACAAAATGACCCATCATGCTCTCTTTGTGGAGACTTGGTTGCCTGTTGAAAACAACCACGTCTCCGTTTTGTAAATACCGCTCAACGATTGCTCCCACACGCAGGCAGTTTGCAAGCTTTTGGCGCATATCAGTTTTTAGCATAATTAACTTGACCATCGTCTTGTCTGGGCTAATAACTGAACTTGCGCCTTTTAATTTGCCCGCCCCCACCACAATTCGCCGTTTCATTGCATCCATGTTGAGTGAATTTACAATTTCAGGAAACGTCAACTTTAACGCCACAAACTCAGGCACCCCAAGCTCTTGCAGGTCGATGGAAGCGTCCGGTGTAATTACCGACCTTGAGCTGAAATTAACCCTCTTTCCCATCAGATTCCATCGCACTCGGCCTCGCTTTCCAGAAATTCGCTGTTTCAACGACCGGATCTCACTCGTTCGCCCCCCTGCTTTTTTCTTTGCCTTTAAAGAGCTGTGGTTATCCTTGTCGATCATCTGCGCGATGTGGCTTTGTAAGTCTTCCTGCAGTTTGTCAACCGACTTTCCCTCTTTTAATAATTTTCCAATATTCAGGTTGACCTTTTGAATTTCTTGCAGCTTTATGGTGATGTCATCTTGGCCCCTCGATCGCGAGCCGTCGCAAACAATAACAGACGGTCGTATCGCAGGTGGTGGTACTAAAAGGCAGGTCAACACCATCCACTCTGGGCGAGTCATTTGCGAATTAAAACCGAGGAATTCAATGTCCTCGTCTGCAATGTGCTTGAGCATCATACGAATTCGTTCTACCGTCAGTGGAATTTGGGCAGCCTCGTACATTTCCTCGCTTGAAAACTCCTCCTTGTCACATTTGAAATCCGCTTTAAGTAACGACCCAACCTTGTTGATTTGCGGCTGACAACACTCGCACACGTGGCATGTTTGCTTGCTTTTGCACAGGGCTGACAGCGAAGACAGCCATTTTTTCTTTTGCTTTTTTTGGTTAAATTTTGGCGACAGCCACTTTGGATCGTTTCGATCAACCTTTAGTGCGCTACACCAGTAGCATATACATCGTAGAATTTTGCAGACCGTGTCGACGTACCCAATATGAAGGACTGGCGCGTTTAGGTTGATAAACCCAGTGTGCCCCGGGCAATCGATCAAATTGTTCCTGCAGGTACCACAACGATAACGTTTGTCTGTTGTTCCCATTCTTAGATCGTTCATCCCATTGTCTTTTGGAAGGCTGGCTTGGTACATTGAAGAATGAGTAATTTCTACCTCCCCGATGTTGCGTATCTCTTCCGGCGACATTAGTGAGAATTGGACGTAGTCCACCTCGTGTGTAACTATTTCTGCCATGCGTTGAAGTTGGTGGTGTCGCTTTGTTGTATTGGAAAAAAATGGAAGGGTAAACGGGGAGAAACACGAAGTAAACATGATACAACAAGAACCTTATGTAGTTAACCAGTGTAAAATAGCACATTGTATATTACAACATCTGCTTATTTTAGCATACATATGGTACGAAACAAAGCAATTATTATACAATATTTTAACTCCCTATCGTCTTCTCTCACATTCACCATATATTGCCCGGAAACTAATAAAAGTGCCGTGGGTCTTTCGTATGTACAAGCGAAAATGCATGGCATCTTCGGTGTTAAGTTTCAAAGCTCAACATTGGCTCCAGCGAAAATTGAATAGGAGTAGGACTGTCTTGTAAACCCAGAAACAAGTTGTCCGCACGACTAAAAGTGTCTTGCGGTAAGGTGTCCTCGGGCTCCTCCAAAAGCAAACATTGAATAGAAGTAGGACTGTCTAAGTTCTCACGCCCCTTTAGACTAGGCGGTAAATCCAAAAACACGTTATCGTCACGCGGAAAGGTGTCTTCAGGCGTTTCTGAAGTGTGGCTATCACCACTGTCTTGCGGAACATATAGAAAGGTGTCTTCAGGCGTTTTTGAAGTGTGGCTATCACCACTGTCTTGCGGAAGATACGGAAAGGTGTCTTCAGGCGTTTTTGAAGTGTGGCTATCACCACTGTCTTGCGGAACAAATAGAAAGGTATCTTCAGGCGTTTTTGAAGTGTCACTATCTTCCGGAAACAAGTTGTTCAAAATCCGAACGTCTTCTACGGTGAGATCATCAGCAAAATCCAAATTACTATCTTTTTGCGACTCTTCTGTGGTAGTTTTTGGCAACGTATCCGGTTTTTCGCTATCTACTCGTTTTTTTTTTGCACGCCTTTCGTTTCTCACTACCTGTTCTTGTTTTCTCTTTGCGATATCTACCTGTTCTTTTTTTCTCTTTTTTTTTGCGTTTCTCTTTGCGATGTCTACCTGTTCTTTTTTTCTCTTTTTTTTTACTCGCTTTTCCTTTCTCTTCTTTCTTCCTATCTCTTTTTTTCTCTTTTTTATATATGGTGTAGGTTTCTCCTTTATCAATTGTCTTTTCGTTTCATTTCGAGTATTCCTTTTGAACAATTTATGTTTGATGACTTCATCGATGAATGTGTTCACATTCATGTTACCACTTATAAATCGCATAGCATCTTTTTTCACCAAGCGCCTGTGGAACATTGCCTTCCATATGTTCACATTTTTTTCTCTTTTCGCTGACAACTTTGTCAACTGATTATTAAAAATATACAATAAACTTTGTTTTATAACCTCAGGAAAATGTTCACAAACAATTGCGTCTGTAAATTCGTGCAATAAATTATAATGGTTTTCATGTACAACATACAACAACACAAACAACGAGTCGATTTTTGTTGTGCCTTTCTTTATCGTTTGTATACACGCTTGCAATGCCATGGTATGTTTGAACAAACTTTGGTTGTTGTGTTTTTTTTATCCTTGTTCAGTCCTTGTGTGTTAATGTTTTTTTTAGTTATTGAATTCGTTTCTGGTTAACTGGGATTTCCCGCGCTTGTTATTTTCAATAAGTGGTTGGTTGCTAATGCTATTCGTATGTTGTTAAAATTTGGTTAATTCTTTTTTTTTTAACCCTATTTTCTAACCTTACCTTTTTCTTACATCTTGCAAATAAAATGACCTCTGTGAAAAAATATTGTATTTGTTAATAGTATTCTTCATTATTTTTTTAAGGTAACTTTTGTATAATAACAAGAAAAAGAATAATAATTGTTCCAATAAATAATACTACTGTAATAAAAACCAAAAATAATAAACAATAATAACAATAAATAATACTACTGTAATAAAAAACAAAAATAATGGTATAATAATAATTAATAGTCATTATTAAGTTACTTCACCAGAATGTAAACGCAGAGCAACGAAACGCAAAAACAAAAGTAAACAATTTAAATGAGGTATAAGCCAAAATAAATTACCAAAAAAAGAAACAAGGTATGTATATGATCGATGAATTATGGATAAAAGTGAAAAATTATCTGTTTGATTACAAAAAACTTCATATGAAAAAATATAAGCCAATTGTAAAATGTTTTGATAATATGTTTAAAGAAATTTATAAACGATGGACTCGTTTTCCAGTGTGGCAAAATACTAATGAGATAAGTAGAGAGGAAGAGAACTATGAATATTTAGATAAGAATAATCTTAGAAATCTTCCTTTAACATCCGTTTGTTTTAACCCAAATCGTGACAATAACGGTGGGTGGTATTGTGGATATGGTTGGAGGGAAAACATAAAAAAATGAGTTCGTTCTATTTCGCTTTTTCTTTTTTTGGGTGGGAAGCAAAGCAAAGGAATCATGAAAGTATTGAGTTTCGACATGGGGATCAAAAATTTAGCATATCTTATCTTGCAAAAGCAAGAAGAAGGTTTTGACATTCAGTTTTGGACCGTGGAAGACATCACTGAAGGCTACACCCGAGCAAAGAAGCCGACAATCGGCCAATGCACCAAAGCAATGGTAAAGCATTTGCAAACGATTGATATTAGCGGAGTCACGCACGTTTTGATTGAGCAGCAGCCCGTCGGTTTTCACCAGCGCAGCAACACCATGATGAAATGCCTTAGCCACGTGGTGCAGGCGTTTTTTATCGATAGAGGAATTGAACATGTGGCATTCGTCTCGCCAAAGCGTAAATTGAAAATGGACGGCTGCCCCGACACGAAAGGATTAAAGACGAAAGAAAGATACAACCTTCATAAACAATTCGCCATCGATAAAACGTTGGAATTATTACCGGAAGGTAAATGGAGAGACTGGTTTTTATCTCTAAAAAAGCAAGACGACGCGGCTGACGCATTTTTGCAAGCCTACCAAACATTAATTGAAAAGCAAAAAAAACGAAAACGAGCGAGTAAGAAATAAGTTTTAATTTATGTAAAGTGGAAAAAGGAGATATAAAAGTAAACGCTATATGTTATTTTTTTAGTTTTCACTCTCATCAACATCTTTTACGGCCAAATAAAACCGAATATGGGACGATTCGATTCCGAGATTGTAGTCTAAAATCATAACGTCGTCTGATAAACACACGACAATCTTCGATTCCCTGTCCATGTTTTTTAGAAACGAATGGATCATCGCCGAGTCAAATGTGCCCTTGTAAAATGGTTTCCACTCGCCCATATCCAGATGCGTTTCGCCAAGCATTTTCGTGGTGCTGGCATCTTTCTCGGGTTGGTGATGGAAGCCACATCGCCCTGCTTCGCCAAAGAATTTTGTCACGATCAATCGATCGTTGCGATCTTCGCTTTTATTTGCCAAGATTGAGAAATCAATTTCAGTCGCCTTGCTTTCTTGGGAATGCTTGACAAAGCCTTTCAACTCACTTAAATCAAACTCAATCAAATTTCCTGCATTCATGTCTTGCATGCTTACGTCATCGTCCTCCAACAGCTGCAGCGTTTTGATGTAAAACACTTTTTTCGAACGCCGCTCATCGAATGTTTCCAACGTCAAGTTATTGTCGCTTGCGTACTGCACGATGTGAAGAACGGAAATGTTGGGGACATATTTTAACAATTGGATCAAATGCTTTAACTTTACGCACGTTTTGACTTCCTCCTGCGAATCGTTTGCAAACGTCACCTGGCAAGCATATTTCAACTGCACAAACGCCACTTGCTTCGAGTCTAAAGCGTTGACTTTCATCCCGGAAAACGATCCCGAGGAATTGGCAACCGTAAAGGTCAACGTTTCAAACACGCTGCCAAGAATGTCGCACATGTTTTTGAAGGAGCAAGGTGCGGAAATGACCATCCGAAACACCTCCTCCGTTTTGTTGCCAATTTTTTGCTTCTTTGCTGGCTGTTCATTCATCATCATGTTTTTTATTCTGCGTGCCTTTAAAAAAAAAGGATATTTGCCGTGTGGTTATGGGTTGTACACAGTTAATGCATGTGTGTAGACGTCCCAAACCGACAGCAAGCACTTTACTTCTTTTAGAAAAATCGAGTTAACGTGCACAATTTCACGTTTCTGGCGCAGCTCCTCGTACACTGTAAGCATCGATTTCTGGCGATGTCGCCAAAGTAGGTAGGCAAGCGTGACTGCCACTGACCGGCTTGCGCCAAATTGGCAGTGTACAAGAACTCGCTTGCCCTCCACAATCGCCTGGTGCAAAGTCAACGTGACTTGCAGTCCGTGACTAGCGTTGAAGAACAGGTTTGCCCCTTTAACGTCTCGCACCGGGACGCGCAAAAAATGCGTGAGGTAGTCGAATTGTGGGACTTCCATGGTCGCATTGATAATTAAGTCGTACGATCCGACACTAAACATAGCGTTGATACTTGACCCTACAAAGAGTGAACCCTTTGTAAACGGATCGACGTACATACAGGAGGGTGGGAGCAGCACCGTGCGGTATTGTGTCCACTTGGATGGAGTGGAGAAAGTGATCAAAGAATAATTATCGTCTCGAATGACGCCGCGCTCCGGCTGCTCCCCACGCTGACTTCGCACCAGCCAATCTTGGAGCTTCCAATACAGTAATTGTAGCGGCTCCCAAATCATACTTTAATGCTAAGCAAGATTATTGAGAAGTTTTTATTATTCGTCATAGGGAAAGTCGCCCTCCATTGTTTCCTCCACACTCGAGTCGTCCGAGGACGAACCCTCAAATTCACTCTCCGAGTCCTCCTTGTCGCTTCCAGAGTCAACCAAGGCATCTTTGTCCACGTCGTCAAACATCAACTTGTCGTACTCCGGGTCACGGTATCGTGTGACGGCTTTTCGCCGCCGCTTGCTCCTACGTGGCCCGTTGGAGTCGTCGTCTTCCAAAAGTCGCTTGTCGTACGGAAACTCCTCCAGGAGGGTGATGTGCTCTGGCTTCTCATGTGGTGGGTCGGACACTTGCTCGATCTCGGACTCGTCCCCCGACTCGTCTTTCACGATGAAATCCACCAAGCTGCCTTCGCTGTCGCTGTCGTCCGATCGTGTATCGTCGTCTTCCTGTGGGAGTAGGGTATCGGTATATGGTGTAGTCATGCTCGTTTTATGCAAAGGTTTCAAAAATGGTAGCGTTGGGGTTTTCTCTTGGCACAAGAAAAAAATTGCGTTCATTTTCTTTTTTTTTCGAAACGAACGAACCATTTTTTTGTTGGGGTAAAAGAAACCCATTCTTTCTTTCACTTCATCATGCCCCAATCTGCATACGGTACATTAACTCACCTTCACTCTCCAGGTGGTCTGGAGAAATTTTTAATTGAATCACCAAGCCTTACTTTTTGGCGCTACCAACACTTACAGTACACCAACTTTGCTATTGATTACAAAATGGTTAGCATGGAAGGTTCAGCACAAAACCCGTACCACAAATTAGATCGCGAGGGCGATTTATTAAACGACATGTTCCTTGTGGTAGAACTTCCAGCGCTTAAAGACGAACAACAATATATTGACTCCGTTGGTCAGTTAATGATTAAACAAGTCGATCTGAGCTTGGGAGGCGCCTGCGTGAAAAGTTTAACCGGTAACTACTTGTACTGCTGGGATGAATTAAGCGGTGGCACCAAACAATTAGAGGAAATGACAATGAAATACGGCTCGGATGCAAAAGCGAAAGCAGCAGCAAAAACCGTGCGTACCTTGTACGTGCCATTGCCATTCTTTGGTTCTAGTGGCAATGCGCTGCCATTGGTCGCGTTGCAGTTCCACAACATTAAAATTCAGTTCCAATTCGAAGACATCAAGAACATTGCAACAACTGGCGCGTTAATTAACTCAGTGCAAGACAAGGTATACACTGCCGCCAATCGAGGAGACGGCGCCGCATTAGAATGGAAACACATCAAGTGCCACTTGTTGTACGGCCAAGTATACTTGAGCGACGACGAGCGCTCGCGATTTGCAGACTTGGCAGTGGAAATGCTTATTACCCAAATCCAATCGCATGACGTTGTTACCGGAACCAGTGTGTTAGGCTCCCACCGCCTGAACTTTAACCACTCTGTGTCTGAACTCATTTGGGCAGTCAAAAATGCAAGTGGACCAAGCCTTGCTGCGCCATTTAGCGGTAAAGCAATCGCTGACACAGGGAGTGATTACGACGTCTTAACATCCGCAGACATGAAGTTAAACAACAACCCGCGTTGGGATTCCACCCTTCCTATGGAGTACTACCGCTTGGTTCAACCGTACCAGCACCACAGCAACATCCCAAAAGCCAAGGTGTACTGCTACAACTTTGGGTTGCACCCAGAGGAGGACCAGCCTTCAGGGGCAGTAAACATGTCCCGCATTGACTCGGTAACGTTTAAAGTAACCGCGGACAACGCGTTGGCTTCACTAGATGATGGTGCAGAATTGTATGTATTTGCACGCAACTACAATATCTTGGTCATCAAAGACGGTTTAGGTGGCTTAATGTACGCATCATAAACTCGCATTTTGTCTTTCGTTGAAAAACAATTCTTTTTTTTTTTGTTGGCGTAAATAAAACATTCCTTTCGCCTTTCATCATGCCAAGTCAAGATTACTCTGTTCTAACCCAACTCAACACTTTTATCAAACTTGATAAGTTCATCAAAGATAGCCCGGAGTTAACGTTCTTTCGCTATCAAATGTTGAAAAGCACCAACTTTGCGCTTAACCAGATTGTGGCGCCAATGCGTGGCTCCCACAGCAAGCGCTGGTGCACCATCGAGCGCAAGGGCGATTTACTGGGACAATGCTTCCTTATCGCCGACATGCCAGGCAGTAGCGTTGCCTGGAAAAAAGACGTGGGCCGTGCCATGATCGAGAGCGTTCAGCTGGAGATCGGCGGCCAGTGCGTCGAGCAGTTCAGCGGCCTCTACATGATGGCGTGGGACGCGTTGAGCGGCGGCTTAAAAACCTTGAGCGGCACCTCCATGATTGATATTGCAGACACCGAGAAAGGCAAAGCAAATCGCCTGTACGTGCCATTGCCATTCCACTTCTCCTCCGGGAACCCGGGGTTAAGCCTTCCACTAATTGCCTTGCCGTACCACGACGTCAAAGTTACCGTGGACTTGAAAGATATTGCTGCCATTGCAGGCGCTGGTGCAAAAGTTACTGAGTTAGCATCCAAATCCAAATCAGGCGAACGCGGCCAGGCTCAAATTGCTGAAAACGATCAACAAGCGTTGGCATGGTCCGACTGCCACTTTTACTTGGAAACCTGCCAAATCTACCTGGACAAGGAGGAGCGCGCGTCCTTTGCTGACTTGACCACCGACATCTTGATCGAGCAGGTTCAAGACAAAATCATGTCCGCAAGTGACTTTGGACGCCCGATGTGCTTGACCTTCAACCACGCCGTGTCCGAGTTAATCTGGTGCAGCCAGACAGCAGACTTGGAAATCGGCGGCGATGCATACACTGGCATCTCCCTCACCTTCAATAACCACGAGCGCTTTGACAAAGAGCACAAAGAGCATTTGGAATACTTTTCGAAAGTACAACCATGGATGCACCATAGTAGCGGAGACCCAAAAGATATTTACTGCTACAACTTTGGGTTGAAGCCGGAAGATCCACAAGTGTCCGGTTCCGTGTCGTTGTCCGGCATCGACAACGTCATGATGACCTTGAAAGGTAATTCTGGCGCTGGAAACACCACCCACATCTTTGCACGCTCCTACAACGTGTTAAAAATTGGCCAAGGCATGGGTGGCATTGCCTTTACCTCGTAAGTTTTTTACAGTCGCTTATTTATTTTTTTTTGTGCGCCCTA
>Ga0315315_10000316_pt1 | contig 38875 bp, 56 predicted proteins | sample M140m3416metaG_FD_203699 | JGI IMG/M metagenome (GOLD analysis project Ga0315315, IMG submission 203699) | Ammonia-oxidizing marine archaeal communities from Monterey Bay, California, United States - M1 40m 3416 | ecosystem: Environmental > Aquatic > Marine > Intertidal zone | place: USA...
TATGGTTGCAGTCAGTGTCTTTACAGATGCGGTCAAAAATTGGGATCATTATTTTTTGCAACCGATGAGCAATGTCAACTTGATAGTCAAACGTGTGTTTCACTTTAGCCGCAGACCGTGGGCGGCTGTTGTCCGAAACTCGAACAATCAACCTCCCCACGACCTCGACGGTGTGACCGTTTACTTTTTTAGAGATCACCGCCACCGGATGGAGCGTTTGCAAGCCAATCACCAACCTTGTTTCGCTTGCGATCGTTCCACTCTTCTACAACTAGATTGACCCACCCTTTCTTGCCCACCAAAAGGCTCTCGCTCACGTCAAGGCTTTCACCTTTAGCAGTAGCAATGCCAAGCGATTTTAAGGCTTGATCAATCCTCCAGAACGCTTTCTCTGTGAAAGTCAGCGAGTCATAGATTGTTTTACCATCATGTGACAACACGTTCAGTTGAAGATCAGCCTTCTCATTGCCAGCTTGGCTGTAACCAAACTCAACGGACTTAACTTCGACTTCATATGCGCCTTCTTCTAACAGTGCAGGAATTGCACCCCGATCTTCGAATGTGTAATTTATACTAGACATTAGGATTTTTTGACCAACGAGTTGTATTTTGTTCCGTGTACAAAGACTGACTCAAAGCGCTCATTGATCTCTCGCTTTGCGTCAGCCTGTTTCAGTCCATTAGCCTCTGCATAGGCTTTGACTAATTCTGTTATTTTTAGCGTGCAGCAATTGACAAACTCTTCATTGGTCAATCCACTTGCAGCAAAAGCCGCAGCTAAATCTTTTATTTTTCTTGGAGTTGTTCTTGATTGAAACTTAAAACCTTCAAGTTCAACCCCTGCTTCAACTGCTTCCTTTGCTTGTCTTTCAACAGCTTCCGACCAAGGTTTTAGCGCTCTTGCAAATGACAAGGCTTTGGCTAAATTCTTTGGTTCTGATATTTCCTTTGGGTCAAACAGTTCAACTTCTTTATCAAATGAGTCTGCCACCTTTAGTGCAAGCTTGTTCATAGCTGGACAGGTAACAATTGCACCGCACCAAGTGCAGTATGGATTAGGTTTTGCTTCATTTCTTTTGTAGCTTTCAATTAATTCTCCGACCAGTTCGTCGCACCGTTGTTGACTGTATTGCTGCACCTCTGGTTTCTTTTCAAACCCGTACAACACATGGAATGTGATTGGCCCTTTTTGCCCTCTTGCCATATTCATTGCAGCATATATTGCACACTGTGCGTCATAGCTTTTTCCGGCTGCTGGTAATCGCCATTTCAGGTCAAACATCTGTGGCCCATTTGCTAAATCCCAGCGACCTGAAATGATTAAAGGTTCATCAATTTCATCACTCTGAATTTTAAGTTTGCCAGCCTTCTCCCATTCCATTGGCCATGATTCAGATGTGTGAGCCTTGATGTAATCAATAGCCCACTCAACACCATCACGATCTTCAAGCTCAAGACCTGCAAGAGGTTTGTCATCTCCCTTAAAGTAAGATTCAAGAGCCTCATGCCTGTCTGTTCCTGTCGACTTCTGTTTGGTGTCAAATGGTTGAGACTCCCAAGGCCAGCAATGTAATTTGGCAGGTGCGCCACTGGATCGAACCTTTATCATTTTGGCACTTCCATCAGTTCTGTCTTAATAGGTTCGAGCTTTGGCAATTCTTCAAACAAAGCTTTTTTTTCTTCTTTGATTGGCTCTTGTTTGAAGTCACGCACTTCTTCAGGTGAATACAATCCTGAGTTCACTTCTGGGCAAATCATGCGCACTGCTTTTGATATTAGCCTTGCCCGTAGCATTGAGCTTGGTTGTTTAGTCCAAGGTGAATTGTTACGCACAAGACCTGCCTTCTTTGCTTCGTCAATAGAATAGCAAATGCGCGTTGTTTCACCTTCGAAAATAAAGTCAGCCTCTGCTGTTTTATCGTCAAAGGTAACCCATTTAACTTTGCCACCTCTCTCACGATACGCTGCAAGCATTGCATCAGCACGCATGGACAAGCGCCCTTGAATCAGGTGATGAGTTCGAAGCAATTCAAGCGGATCTTTCTTCTGGCTCACACAATGAAGCGCTAAGACAATTCCTTGTTCCACTTTCTCACATCCATACATCCCTGATTTTGTAAACCACGTTCCCAATTTTTCAATTGCGTCAGTGGGATCATTTAACTTGTCGTACATGGACACCGAAGGCATGATCTCGCCTGTTGTTGTTGCAGGGGTAGCAATCATTGACTTCTCATTTGCTTTGTCTTTGGTTTCTGCCTCTGCACTTTTTTCTTCAATCATTTGCATTTTCTCTCAATATATTTTTCCAAGTCATTTTTTTTGACTCTCTTTGATTTGTAACCAAGATCAACATTCTTCAGATCCCTTCTTGCAATGATCTTTCGAACACCGCTTTCAGATAACCTCAAGACTTCTGCTACTTCTTGATATGTCATTAGTTTTTCCATTTGTTAACAGGTGACTGTCGGTGACTGTCACCTCCGTTAAAAAAAAGTTCAGGATTGTTCCTTAACTATTTTTTTCAATTCACGCCGCAATAATTGCGACACACTCAGATCATCAGCTTTTGCCAATCGCTCCACTTGTTTTTTTAATCTAGGCGCAACTTGTGCGCCTATGTATTTAAGGTGACTGTCACCTTCTCCTTGTTTTATTCCCCCCATGTTTTTATGTTTATCGTGTTACTGTTTTTTTGTCTTCTTCTACCGCTGAAACTGCTGCCTCCTCCACTAAGGCTTTCAACGTGATCCTTCTTCGTTTGGCTATAGCTTGTAGCTGAGAATGAAGAAGCTTGTCGACGTAAACGCCAATGCCTTTCTTGTTTTCCGCTCTTTGGTTTGCCATAGGACAAACAATAATCTGAGGTGACTGTCACACTGTCAACCAGAATTTTAAAATTTTTATAAATTTTTTATTGCCCCCATTGATCGCTGAGAAAAGTAATATTGTTTAGAAACAAATTAGTCAAATATAAAATATTATAAAAAACACAATATGTTGTGGATCATTTATTTTACTTCCACAATATAATGTATTTGAGACGAAGCTTTGAGATTCATTATCAATAATTATAAAGGTTTTTGCAATACCAAAACTCAAGGGCGGTTTCTTTTGTTGTTATTTCTCTGTAATTCTCAAATAGTATTTTTTCTGAATGTCCTGCTTGCAATGCAGTTTTTGCAGCATTCTCAAAAGCAGCCAAATGATAACTGCAATATGAATGACGCAAGACATCTTGACTCCACTTGAAGTTCAATTTTTTCTTAATCACATCAAACCTTTTTCGAAGGTTTACGAACGGAGGCGGTGAACCTTTTTGAATGTAGAAAAATGCAATTGGCTCAAGATCTACAATTCTGCGCCTTCTAGTTTTGCCATGCAAAACCTCAACATGATTTTGTTTTATTGAGTTAGCACCTAGCCTATTGATCTCAGCAGGGCGAATTCCAGCAAACATTGCTAATGACACATATGTCAAGAGAGCTGGATCATTTGCCTCAGTAACAGACAACAAGTGCCTTGATTGATCCACAGTTAACACTGGAGGCAATTTGTTTTCCACCGAGGGTGATGAGAGCGCAGCCACAGGGTTTGAGTCTCTGGCGCGTTTTTTGACACAGTCTTCAAAAAGCGTGTGAAGAATTGTTTGGTAGTTTTTTAGTGTTTGCCCTTGCCATTTTCCTTGCTCAAGCCAAGCGTCAATTTGACGCCAGTCAATTGATGACACTGGTGTTGATTCACCAGCCCAAATTGAGAACCTAGTCCACACTGTTTTCAGGTTTGCAATTGACTTGTGACTCTTACCTGCCCGAGTTCGCTCACGCAAACCAGATGCAACAGCTTCACCGACAGACATTGGAATCAAACTTCTGTCTTTCCCTTTGAAATTTTCAACAGCCTGCAACAGCCTAAATCCAGTAGCCTTGGCTTGACTGTGCGCGTTGATAACATCAATTCGCTCACTAGCATCAAGCGACAGCCACCAATCACTGTGAGTGCGCTGTCCTCTTTCATGTTCACGCACAAACGCTTCAGCCAGTGTTTTTGTGGCAAACTTGATACGTGTTCGAGTTCCATTGACTACACCGTCAGCAACCCAAGTCTTTTTCCCGTGAACCTGCCAGCGCTTAACTTTCATGAAAAGAGAGCGTCACACTTCGTCACACTTTTCAAGGCTAAAATGGGTTTGAATGGGTTTGAATAGGAAAAGCAAATAAACTAAAAAACCTTTTAAATATTGGTTTTAATGGAGCCAGTGATCGGGATTGAACCGATGACCTGCTGTTTACGAAACAGCGGTTTTGTTTTTATTCCCTAAGAAACGAAAGACTTTTAAAAACAGTCACAGGTTTGGTCACACTTTTTGTAGGAGTTCAAATCTGTTGCGCCACTTTTCCAAAGGGTCATTCACTCCTGATGGAGTCCAGCTTGTTGTGGTTTTCAGCTTTTCTTTTGATGGAATAACAAACCAAACGCTGTGCGTCATTGCAAACAAGATCCAAAAATGAAAATCATTTTTTTTGTATGTCACCCCGTTATTTCGTGAGGTGTGAAATCTGTATCTTGGTGATCTGTTGTCAGATTCACGCACTGGCATTTCAGAAGACTTAACCTGAACCAAAACGCTGTGACCGTTTCGGTTTGTTGCAACAAGGTCAAATGGGGCAGGTGTCTCAGGGCGTGACACGTGCCAGTCATGCCGCATTAATTCGCACGCTGTTTGTAATTCTCCGACAGCTCCTGACTTTAAGTTGTCCATTACCTGCGCTCAATTTCATATTCGAGTTCAGCAACTTTTCGCAGTGCTGCCCGAGTCCAGTCAGGTGTGGTCTGTGCTGCTTTTTGAAACTGGGGGTGATCTGTCAGGGTCGAGACTCCATTCAGAGGCAGTCTCGTCTTGCACCCTATCAACAACAGCGGAATCAATAGCGCTATCAATTTCAGAAAGTTTATCTTCATAGTTTGACTTTGCTTTTGCTTCACGAATCCTCGCAGCAACAATCAAGAAAACCTTCTCAAGCACCGGCAGTGCTTTACATAGCGCCACGACTGCGCTGACAAGGTTAATCACTGTGACGTATCTGTCTTGACCCCTTTGCGCAAAAACATTGCTAGGAGTGAAGTAATGACGATCTGAATCATGTTTGCCATAGGCATTAACTCAGGATCTTGAAGCCATGTTCCGACTGCAACAGCTATCGCACCGGAGGCTGTGGCGTAAGTTTTTTTCCCTTTCATATTTTTTTAGTATAACCCGTTGTCTTTATTATTTTTCTTAACTACTTGATAAATTTTGCAGCATATAAAAATCAATGTTGCAAATGAAATGCTGACTTGAAGCGCTTGACTCAATGGCAGATACCAAGTGCCGATTCCTGCTGAACCCGCACCGAAGACTTGAACGTCATTGGTATCTACAAGCATTTTAATTACTCAGCAGAAGTTTCTTCGATGACTTCAGCAACTGGCTCTTCAGCGACTGGCTCTTCGTTCACAACCTGAACTTCTTCAATTTCAGCCTCTGGTGCTTTTTCTAAATTAAGATCAGCCAAAACAAGATTGCCGATGTACTCGTTATCAGAACCAGCAACCTCTGGAGTCCAGTTTGACCATTTCTCTTGATCCACCCTAAACAGTCCGTTGTATACGGGATTTGGGAACCACTGATCAACCTCTTCACCTTCATCGTTTTCGATGGTTCGCTTGCCGTATCCAAGGACATTGAATTGCATTGAGAACGGTGAATCGCTCGCTGAGTTTAATCCGATAACGAGCTTCGATATGTTCAAACCCTCTTCGGGCTTCGGGATAGTGTTTACTTGTATCATCGTAAAATTATTCTGTTACTGCCGGTTCTTCGACTACGGGTTCCTCGACTGGTGTCGGTTCTGGTTCTGGTTGTTGCCACGGCAACCCGTCTTGCTGCGCTGGTGTTTTTAACGCATCCAAATTCCTGCCAACCGTTAATTCGATGTTGGCTACGCTATCTGAACCAAGTTTTTCTTTCGTCCAAGCGATTGCGTTTTCCTCGCTCACTTCAGCGTATGGAACGCCAAACGATTCTGGGTCTGCATCGTCTGGTTCAGTGAACCAAACGTCTCCACTTATTGAAGTTGAAAACTCGTCTTCAGTTTTAGTACAAAGCCAATCTGCGGATTTAATATACCCAGTTTCGGCATTGCTGTTTGTGTTGTTAATTGTCCAAGTTGTCATTTTTATTATCCGTTAGTTGAGCGTGATATTTCGCGCCACGTGGTTCCGAATTTTATCAACATAATAGAATCATTCGCTTGTGATAGTGTGAAATCGCCAGCGAGTCGCAAATTATCAGAATCGTCTTTCAATGTTACACTCCTACTAGTAACGCTGTTTAAAATTAAAATGCTGCCGGTGCTGCCTCCGTTAATAGTGTTAAGGTTATCGCTTGCAGCGTCTCCTTCGGTGTCAACAGTATGATAGCTGCTTGTAATAGTTATACCGCCGCTGGCAATAGTGAGTTCACTCGAACTGCCAAGCGTAGTAATTCCTGCAAGTTTTGCCTCTCCTGCAAGATAAAAGTCTTTAAAAGAATTCCCATTCTGACCGAGATCAACGGTGTTATTGTTAGTCGCACTTTGTGTCGCTGGTAGAATTGCGTTGGTAGCAAACGAAAAACCGCAGTGATTTACAACTGTTCCAGAAATAGTCAGATTGTTGCCGATTGTGGTTATTCTTCCAGCCTCGGTTCCGGTGCTGTCATTTACAACAATTTCACCAGCTCCGTCGATTACCATGCGTTCGGCTAAAGCTGACCCGCTGTGAGTGTAAAAACTCAGTTTAGTCTTAGCACCCGTGTTTTCTGCAATCGCCCGAATGCTCGCTACTTCAGTACCGGAGTGATGCGGTGCAAATGTAAGTCGGGCTTCAGTCCCTGCCGTTGTTGAAGAACCGGGGTCGTTGACTAAACGCAACTCTGCCCCTAATGCTCCGTCAGCGTTTTTGGTTATCGAGACGACCCCCGCCGAACTGACGCGTAATCGTTCTGTTACAGCTGTACCAGCATTTGTTGGGTTCGTATAAAAAGCCATATCGGAACCGTTTAATGCACCGATAAAACCTCTTCGAATAGTTTCGTTACCTAAGTTAACACCAACCCAACCAGTGCCGGTTGCTGCAATATCCAAAGCACCGGCTTTATTAGTCCCAGTCGCTTGGATTGTAAGAGTATTAGTTGTGTCAGCACTTAACGAATACGGGTCGGCTGAACCACCTATCGATACACGCCCCTCCGACGAAATCCGCATCCGCTCCACTGCCGCCGCAGCCGAACCACCGCCAAGAGCAGTTTTAAAAACAAGCTCGCCATTTGGCGCACCAGAACCCGCATTTTGAGCGCACTGAACCGCACCTAAAACGCGTGCACCTGCTCCGCTCGCATCGGTTGTGTAAAATTCTAATGTGCCAATATTTCCAGAATCAGAAGAACCCCAGTCTTTGGTGTTAGTTAATCTGAGTTTAGATTCTGTAGCATTGGTAACGGTAACGAGTCCCGCCGATGAAATCGTCATTCTTGCTACACCAGCGGTCGTAAAACCTAACTCGTTTGCTGCCGCTCGATACATACCTGTGTCGGTGTCGTCGTTAAACGAAAATGTCGGTGTACCAACGTCACTAACTGCCGCTCTCAACCTAGCTCCAGTTTGGCCAGCAACATTTGTTTCTAAAACATTCGTGCTAGTTTTAAATTCTGCAATACTAAATTCGTCTGCTACTATTTCACCGTCCGCAGGAGTTCGAGCAGTTGCCGCAGAAACTGAAATTGCCTTACTGTTAAGTTGAACAATCTTCTGAGTCTGTAAAACTCCTGTCGCTGAAGCAGTTCCGTCTGCGGCTCCTGCTCTGTCCTGCACCATTAGCGACTGCGTTGGATTAGCAAATGCTAGGTCGTAATCTGATACTGCTCCGATAGCCACACAGCTAACATTGTCCATCGTTCCCACGAAAGTGCTCCCCACTTTACCTAAAATAACCCCACTTGAAGATGACTTAAGTGCTTCAAATTCGTGCGTGAAAGTTCCGTTGCCTGTTATTTCTGGAAGCGTAGCAATTGTGTTTGCTCCTCCATAGTCCCACAACTGCAAAACTCCATTAGCCGAATGCCCGCTTATGTCATAGGTAATTCGGTATTTTTTGCCAACAGTAATATTCCAATCGGCTCGACGGATATAAGCCCAGCCTCCTGCCGCTGCCCAAACCACATTATTAGTCCCGTAAGTTACGCTTGTTAAGCCCCATCCGGTTGTCCCTCCTGTGAATGTACCGTTCGTAACTAAATTAGTCTGACTACCGTAAATCTCAGAAAATTTTAGATTTTTGTTCTCGAATTTTTCTTTAATTTCCGAACTGGATAACACCCGATTATAAAACCGTGTGCGCGACAGTGTTCCTTCAAATAAATTGACCGCGCTTGAATAAGCAGAACCGATAAACGCATCACTACAAGAGTCTATACCGTGACTTGCGCTTATTGTTGCAGTTCCTACAGAAACCCCATTGTCAAACAGAGTTGCTGAAGTTGAGTCAATTGTTACAACGAGATGATGAACCTTTAAATCGTCGCAAAGTTTAACGCCAAAACTTTTCCAAGAGGTGTTATCAAAAATGCCCCAGTTATAACTTATAGAGCTATGTGTGCCGAATATAAATCTCCCACCGTTTCCGAAATCTAAAAAATAGAGATTTGATGAACCAAACGAATCAGCTTTTAAGACAAACTCGAAAGAAAACTTTGTTCCTAAATCTGGAGGCGAAGCAATGTCTATGCGACCGGCCGCACCATCAAAATGTAGGCCGCCATTTTCCGCATTACTTAGCGAGCTTGTGACTTCGCCCGGTGTCGGGTTCTTTCTGTTAATTGTAATCATAGCCGGCCCTTATTTATCGTAGAATGCAATTACACCATCGCCGGCATTTTCGACATCAATATAAAATTGTGCGTCTGTAAAATAATCGTCGTCGCTGTCGGCTGTGAATGTTATCGAGTCGCCAGGACTTAACGGAATGCCTGCACTGTCATTGCTTGAACCTGGTTGTATATAAATCTTGCCCGCGTTATCTGTGCGGGCCGCCTTCATGCCCACAAAAGTAAATGAATGCCCGCGCACTGAACCAGAGCCAAGAGCCTCCGGCGTGCCGGTTGCTGATACTGTCTTTATTATGCTGCCAAATGTTTGCTGTGCCATTTTATTAAATCATTAAGGGTTTACTGATAAAAGAATCCAACGAGAAGCGCCACTGTCGTATATGAATTGAGCGCTTCCCCTTGCTGTAATTGTCGTATTTGCTGCCGACATTGTGTAAATTTTATTTGCTGCAGTTGATTCGTTGCTGCTCTCATGCTCGATTACTACGCCATAAGTTGCATTGCTATTGTATAGAATCAAAAAACGCCCATCAACGCCGCCGCTAATGCCTCTTAAATTTGCTGTGGCTGAAAGCGTGCCTAACTTCACAAATGTTGCATTGTACGGGTTTAAAGTATGATTGCCTGCGCCAGTAATTGTTGTGTCGTCGTACCTGGCAAATCTAACCTGGGCAGCGTTTGAGAATGTAACTGAACCGCTAACAGTCCCGCCAGCCTTTGCTAAAAAATTAGCGTCGGTTTGAGTTGTTGTATAATAACTATTTGACGGCGAAGGACTACTCGCCCCGGTGTCTATGCCGTGTGGCTGAATGTTAATTGATTGCTGTATTGCCGTGAGACTATTGCTCCCGCTCACATACTCCGCTTCGATGGTTGTAGTGGCTGGCGATGTATTTCCGGCGTAAGTTAAACCGTCAATATTCGACGTATTTAGCGACAGTGTGCAATCGGCGTAATAATCAGAACCGTCGGCCGCTATACTTGTAGCGCCTGTTGTGGCTAAAACTGCCGGGCTGCTAGAACTTGGTGTGCATATTGCCAACTCAATCGAGCCGGCTGTTACCAGGTCAAAAGGTGATGTAAGGCCGCCGTCTGATTTGGCTGTTACAACTCGGATACGCAATGGCAAAACGTCGCCCTGGTAAAGTTTGTCCAGGGTGAAAGTACTTGAATCGTAACGCGACGTAACAAATTTGCGATTTGTTAGGTCAATTGTTAGCTCAAATTTATTAGCCATTGCTGGCATAAGGCTGCCGTAGGCTCTTAAATTTGCAAGCGGAGGCTAGGCCGAATGAGTAACCGGCGGCGTGACTTGGCAAAAATATAAATACTGAGCGCTTGAACTTGTGGGCGTGACTGTTTGCTCGTCTGCCGTTAAATTCCTAATAACATCACTGCCAACTTGCCCACTAGAATCAACTTGTTTTTCTGCAAATTTGCCTTTGACAGAAGTGTTTGTCCGACTGGTGTCGTGTAAATAAATTAAAATTGCTGGGTTTGCGTGTGTAGTGTGTCCGACGTACCTGGTTCTGTATGCTGAAGTGCCGTCGCTATTGGTTGAGGCCCAAGTTGCAGCACTGTTTACATAAGTAACGCCCTCAGTGAGCGTATTAATGTAACCGGAACCAGACAGAACAGCCTTAGAAATTGGCCGTTTCCAATTGCCGGTTGTGCCTTGCCTAAAAGTGTCAAATTGTGCGTTTGCATCGCCAGAAAAATATATTGTTTCTCTATTAAAATCTATTATTTGGAAATGCTCTTCGTATCTGAATTTAAAACCCATTGCTGCCGCTTTTGCTTTTACGTCTGCAATTGTAACCCACCTAAAATTTGCCATAACAGCTTTGTCAGCATCAGTAGCATGAGTGTAAATATCATCTGGAAAATCGCTAAAACCTCCAGCGCCGCCAATTGTAACGCCTAAACTAGACCAAAAAGTATGAGAAGCAGAACCGGAGACAAAAGAAGCATAAGAGTCTTTAGGGACGGCATTCCAAAGAAAAGCAGACAGAACTAACAAGCTACCCGTTTCCGGCTCTGGTTTTTTGTTACCAAAACTTATCTCGTCAAAACAAAGCGGCCTTATTTGTGTGCATTTTTTTAACATCGTCACAAGGTCGTTGTAGTGTTCCTTTAAAAGATTCGGGCGAACATATAAAGTGTCATCGCCAGATATTGCGCTAATAAAACTTGCACGACTTGCGCTTGATGCTTTCTTTTTCTCTAACTCATGCGAAATGTCGCCAGGTAAAGTTAAAGGGTAACTTCTGTTGTCTGTTAAATTAATATTAAAAGGCTCAATTTTAGTGTTCAGATTACAAGATTGAAATGCGATACCTGAATTTATAATTGAGCCAATACCGTTTTGCGTAAAATCTGCACCAGACAAGCCGACAGGGTCGTTATTAATGTCTAAATGATTGTAAGCGCTGCCCCTGTTTTGATATTTCTTGTCGTGTTTCGGCCCTTCAAACTGCCTGTGATAATCAGTTATATTATTCCTGGCTATAGGCCAACCCCTGCCAGTTTCTTTGCTTCCTTGGTCGGTATATGCAAGCGCTCTGTCTTGTTTTAATTTTATTTGTGCGTCATTTGACGAATCAATGTAAACGTCGAAGCTGTGATTTTTGTTAAACCCGTTAAAATTTACTGTCGGATTTGTAGGCGTTAAAACAGTAGCAATTTTCCAATCTTCAACAGAAAACAGAACTGGCCCTTCAGTCGTTAATTTTATCTCTGTTCCGCTGCTTGTTGCGTAACTTCCCAGGCTTGTATTATATTCGGATATATAATCACTAACAGATTTTGTGCCGCTGTTTAATTCATCAAAAACGCTGATACCAAAAAAACCATTTGATACAGTTGGATTTGTAGCATTGCCGGCCTTGCAAGGCTCACCGATTCCAGTCTGTAAATAAACATCTGCACCAGTTGAGTCGCCAACATTTAAAACCTTTGGCTCATCGTTATAAGTAAGTAAATTGGTACTTTTCTGCCATAAATAAAAATAATCGTAAGCAGTTGATTTTGTTATTTTTGCTTTTTCAAATAGCGTTCCGCTTGTCCCGTCATCTATATCTAAAGTTAAGCCGGCAGCCGAAAAAGCAGAAACAACAGAGTCAAAACCATTAAAGGTTATTGTGCCATATTCGGGCGTGCTACTGCTTGTTGCTGCCCTCATATAACTAATGTCGCCTTTATGAAAAACTAAATCGCCAACCTTTGTGCTGTTAGTTATTTCTGGAACGTGTCCAGCGTTATAATATTCTGTGCCAATATCTGTATATGTGTGAGCGTCAAAAGTTATTCTTGTTGGATGTTTGTGCGTGCTTATAGCGTCAGAGCTATCTTTTCTTTGGCCTACATTCTCTAATATATTATATAAAAACGAGGCGTTAGTTATGTTGTTAGCCCGCATTGTGTCGGCAACAAATCCTGAGTGGCTTTTAAAATATAAATACCTTGGGTCGTTTACATTGCATTTAAAAAAATATTTATAAGTTGAATCGTAACCACTTGTTACACTGTCACGCCTAACACATTTTTGAGAGTATTTAGGAATGGTTAAATTGTAATTATTTGAAGCAGACGAACCAAAATAAAATGTAATGTCGTTTGCTGTTAAATTGTGGATTTTGAAGCAATTATATTTATTATTAAAATTTTGAAATTCAAACTTATAACCCCCAGAGCCATCACTAGCAGCATCGCCTATTAATAATTCTGCAGTGCAAAAGCGCCACTTTTTTTCTGGATGAGGTTGGCCTTTATCCCAAAGATAATACTCAACCCCGTTATGTGTCCTGGTATGCGCTTTTAAAGAATCATTCAATCCTATGTCGGCTGAGGTTGTGGCGTATTTATTGGTGCTGTCGTAATATGTTAACGTGGCGTTATTTGCCGCTGTTTCGTATGTAGTAGAATTATAAGTTGCCGGCAATGGTTGTTGCACGGCGTACAAAACAGATAAATCAGTTGCGTCGTGATTACCTGAAGTATAAAAGAAAAATTGTTTGCCTGTTATTAAAGGGTCAGTTGGGGCGCTTATTGCGTTAGAAGCCAGGTAAATAGATTTGCCGTCAAGTGCTTTATCAATTATCGAATCCGCTTCAGTCCAAAGCTCATTCATTTTCGCCGCTGTTGGCGATTCGTTCCCCGTTAAATAATTTACAGCCATACGGCCGCCCCTCCGCTGCCGCTCCCCCCTGAAGACATCCGGCGAGGTTGTTTTATGTCAATTTGTGTGCCGCTACTTGTTCGGCTAACTCTTATTTTATTATTACCGCGTGGCTCTAAACTTTTTGCATAAGCCAAGAGCTTATTCATCCAAGAGTTTTTACTGTTTGTTTCTGGTAGTTTTTGCGGAGGTTGCATTTCTTTAACTTGCTACAGTGTAAATCCATTTTGACCAAAGCTCTAATTTCCATTCTTGCGTCAATGTAACTTTTCGCCGTCCTTCACTAACAATTTTAGGCGCACCTTTTAACCATCCCCATTGATGGTCTTGGCCGTCAATTTGTTGTATTCCAGTGCCACTGTTAACGCCTGCCGGCAAACTGTTAGTGTGTGCATTGGTTAAACTTGTAATCATTGCCGCGTCTAGTGTCGGCTCGCCGATTGTTGAATTAGAAAGTAATTGCGATGGCGTAATAATTTTATTCACATAAGAAAAAGCTCTTTGCACGATTGCAGCCGAAAAATTGTAATCCGGCGAAAAAGTCAAAGTGTGCCGTAGCGTGTACGTCGGCCTAACAAAACTGTCTTGCTCCTTTGTTAAATGTCTGTAAATGCTTTTAAGGTCTGCAGGGCAATTTGAATCAGACAAAAACGCCGGCTCAACAACGTCGCCGTCTGCGTCTACTTCAACCTCCTGCTCTAGTTGTTTTTTAATCTTGTTTCTGGATTTCTCATTAACAGCGGTTTGAAAATCAATAGCTTTAATTTTTGGATGCTCCCATAAGTTAAATTGCGTGTCATTGCCGTCTAATTCCCAAAGCTCAACCGGCGCTTCATCCAGCCCAGAGCCGCCCCATACGTCCTTTTGATAATTTACAAACAGTTTTGCAGTTGCCCCGTCTGGCTCAAATCGAATATTGCTTGCAGAACCGTCGCGGATATAGCGGCCCATTAAACCGCGCACTGCTTTCGTTTCGCCTTCAAATTCTTTAGTAAAACTGAAACCGTTATTTTTATCCCAGGCAATGCTTGGGTTTTGTTCGACCAGGTGAGCGCCCTTTACTGTAGCCATTTTATTCGGTGTTTTGTTTTATGTCTTTTGTATTATTAACAATTTTAGTTAACAATCTGTTATTATCTTTTTCAATTGCTATAGGGTCGGCCGATTGACTAACTGCCGCGCCTATTCTTTGCAATGAGTTCAGCGCCAAACTAGGCCGCATAAATCCACCACTGCCGGCGGCTGCCGCTGTAGCTGCAGCTTCTGGCATTTGCGGCCCAATCATAGGGTTTAAATTAAAACCAAAAATACCACTTGTATAATCCTGCCTGTTTTTTTCTGTAAAAGGATTACGCAAACGCGGGATAGGTTTGCCGTATTGTTCATTTAAATCTGACCACTCGTCGGCGGTTACATCATTACCAACAAAGCCCGCCTCTGGGTCGTTCCTGTCATAAAAAGGAGCAGTGAGCATATTCCCAGTGTTAGTCAAAACATTGCTAACCCTCTCGCCTAAACTTATATCATTGCCGCCGCTGCCACTTATAAGCATTTCAAACAAGTCTGCCATGCCGCTAACAGCGTCAGCCGCAACCGGCAAAACTTCACGGGAAAGTCTGTCTAATTGGTCATTAAAGTCTGCAAGGTTTTTAATTGTTTCAGGGTCAATAGTTTTCGGTGCATCGCCCATTAAATCAGCAAACCCACCAGTAAAAGCAGGGATTAAAGCAGAGCCACCGCGCCCCATTATATCCTGCAGACTTTTTGCCCTATCCAATGCGCCGCCGGCTTTTTCAATTGATTCTGCAATCTTTAAAAATATCTGTTCAGGAGTTGAGTTTTTCAGGAGTTGCATTGTAATACCAAACGCCTCAAATGCCCTCATTTGAGTTGTTAAGCCCTGCTTTGCTCCTTCAATAGCTTTGCTGGTGTTTAAAAATGCCTTCTCTACATCTGTCAAACTTGCGCCGCTCTGAGTTGCTGCAAAATCAAATTTCTGAACAGTGTCAGTGCTTGCGTTTATTCGCTTGGCTGTTTTGTCAATTTGGTCGGCGTGCTGAACGATTCGCCTAGTTGCACTTGTTAAAAAACCAACAGCAAAAACGCCGCCAATCATACTCGACATACTGCCAGCCATTCGCGCGGCTGCACCCTTCGTGCCGACTTCCATTTTCCGCAAACCGGCAGCCCATCCAGAACCGTCTAGCGACGTTCTGCCCTTTACGTTCATGTGTGCGGTTGCCATTAGTCGTTTATTCCTTCCTGCGCTTCTCGATGTCGGCGCAATAATTCATTTGTAGTGTCGTCGTTAATTTTCAAGGAGCCTTTCAATTCGTTTAATGTTAGATAATCCCACCAGGTCTGCCCAAGTGGCTGGTTCATTACTGCAGAAGGAGAGAACCCGCCTTCAGAGATTAGCTTTACCCTCATAGCTTGCGGCCAAGGTGCGCCGGCTTGTTGGCCGTTGCCTCCTTCGCTTGGCTTTACCCAAAATTTGGGCATCTCTAAAGCTGCATTGATATACTCGGCAAATAGTTTGGCTTTTTCGTCGGCTTCAAACTCTCCGACATTTTCGGCCCATGCTTTTATATCTTCACCAAGTTCGCCGCGCCTTAACAGTTCTTGAGCGCCTTCAAACGTATTACCGCAAACCAACAAGCCCAAAAGCAAATCGCCTAGAAGCGGTTCTTTGTTTTCAGAAACAAAGGCGCAATCTAGGCGAGTGAGTAAAAGATAATGTCCTAAACTAAACGGCCGCAAATCCTGTCCAAGGATTGTGACAGGTTCAGGAATAATACTTTGCAAATATTCATCCACACTTTAAATATGCAAATCTTTACCAGAACCAGAAAAAGCACCATCCTCTAAGCGTAACAGTGTCAAGCTTGCAGTCATTTCGCTTTCGTTGGAATAATTTAAAGAACTATTAGTGAGGTAATATTTGCCGTTTAAATCTGAAGAACCGCCTGCAAAATCCGCCAAAGTAATCACGCTTCCGTTTGTTCCTATTTCGGCATTCGTGTCACAAACAACATTGACAGAAACTTCTTTTGATTCGTCAAAAATAACAAAGCTCATTGCTTCGCCTGCGCTATTTTTAATCTGCTTAGTTTCGGCGCGTGTTCCTCCTGATGCGTCTGTGATTATTGCCGCGCCTGTGAATCCTGTTGAGGCATTGCTAACAATGCCAAATTCTACGGTTGTGCCTTCGACGGTTGCCATATTATGCGATATTTGTGAATGTTGCGCTTGGGAAATTAATCAAATTTACAGTCATAGTCATTTCGCTTTCATTGCTGAAATTCATATCTGCATTTGTAACAAAATATTTGTCGTTAATTCCTGAAGCTGTAAAAGAGTCTAATTGTAAAACGCTGCCAATTGCCGGCAATTCAACATTGTTAGCGGTTACGACTGTAGCCGTCACTTCTGTAGTGTTATTACATAAAACAAAAGCTTGAGTATTGCCGTTGTTGCCTTTAATGCGTTTAGTTTCTGAATTGCCAGTTGCATTAACAGAGGTTACAGCGGCTACACCAGTAACAGCCGCGCCGCCTGATGTTTTCAACCCGCCGGCTATGCCATAAATTACTTGTGTGCCTTTTACTGTAGCCATTTCTTAAAATTCCTAACTGATGTTGCTAGTGGTCGGCAAAAGCTCAAGCGAAACCTAGCGGGTATGAATTGCGACTACACCATCGCCAGCCGTTTCTACATCGATAAAAAACTGGTCGGCGGCAAAATGATTATCCTCTTGCCCTGCCTCAAATGTAATTGATGCCCCTGGTTCGAGCCTATATCCGGCTGTATCGTTGCCGCTTGCTGGCTGAATATAGACATTGCCAGCGTTTAAAGTCCTGGCTGCCTTCATGCCTTGAAATGTTATTGAATGGAATAATGTCGAATCTGTGCCAAGCACTTCGGGCGTGCCAGTTGACGAAACAGTTTTAACAATAGTATTTAAAGCCGCCCGCAAATCTGAATGCCCAGTTGATACTAAATCTGAAGGGGCCGCCAAAACGTCAATTGATAAATCACAAACCCAATTTCTGTCCTCAACTGTTTTTGCTATGTTAAAACTCTTAGCTGCAAAAACTGTAACCTTTTCAGTTGCATCGCTTAAAGTTGAGGCGATGTTTGTGTCCATAAATAAATCACGAACAGTTGCGACGTGTGTTTGATGGTTTGCAAGCGTTGTGTCGTCCATTGATTCGACCAGTCGAATAATTAACTCACAATTAAAATTGCCTGTGCCTGGTATTGATTCCTCGCCGCCTTCACATATTACCAGGCAACGCGGTAAACTAAGCTCGTCATCATCTTCGCCTTTAGAAACTGTGATACTGTAACCGGCAAAGGTGCTGTTTGCGTCTAGGATTGCCTTAGCGCGTGTTTCTAGTTTTTCCTCTAATGTATTAAAGCCCATCTTTAAAAGCCTGCCTTGCGCCAATCTCGGCCTAGTTTTCTGTTAATGTATGTTTTCATGTCTGCCATTGCTGCCGCCATTCCTAAACGTAACCCTGCTTGAATTTTCTTTTGTGCGGTTCTGTTATTTTTGGTTGCGCTATTTACTACCAAGGCAGACGGTTTTAACTCTGACCTGGCGGCGACTGCATAACCTTTAGGCGCTGCTTTGCCTTTTGTTAAACCTTTAGGCCAGCGCACTCGGTCGCGCCTATCAACCTTAAATGAAAGCGATTTGATTGCCGGCAACCAGCCAGCTTTTAAGAATCTTACAGCCTTTACTCTTTGGTTAATTAATTTCTGAGCCTGGCGTTCCAATTCCTTACCCCATACCAAAGCCTTGCCCGCTTTTCTGCGCCGGCTGTTTACGATACGAGCGGCAAAACTATCTTCCTTTAGAATGCGTTTGCCTTTGCGTAGTGCGCCTGTTTTCTTGTTGCGGCTTACCTTGTTACCCGTTGCGCCAAGTTTATATTCTATCTGTGCAGGGTCGGCCGCGTCGGTTGCTTTCAATGCGTGGAATGCTAAATCAAGAGCCTTCTTGTTTACGATTTCTCGAAAACTTCTTTTATTAACCTTCGCGTATCTTCGCAAGGTGCGAGTAAATTCCGCGCTGTTAATTGTTAAGCTCATCTGTCTGCACTCATTAAATCAAAACGAACCTCTGCCCCGTCGCCGGTTGTGGTTATCTTTTCAATTCGATAAGCCTGACCGTCAACGGTCATTTTGGAACCTACAGCCGGCAAACTTGTGTGAGCGGATTTTTTACCGATAACTATTAAGTCAAAGTCATCGAGAAAGCCGCCCTCGCCTGCGTCTTGGCCCTTTGATATTTCATTGACTGCACCCTGGTAGGTAGTCGAGCCGATTATATAATTGACCGGCAAGTCGTTAATCATTTCGGCTATGTCATCCGCGTAACTCATTTGTATAAAAAAACCGGCAGCCGCGTTTAATCGACTGCCGGCGTATCCATTACCCTACTAACAGTTATGCGGAAATTTTCCTCCGCCGATGATAAAGAGGTGACTTATACAGTACCACTTCATCAAATTTCGATTTATCATTATCAGCTTCCGCCTTCATTGCTTCAAGTGCCTGGTCGGCATCGTTACCGATATAAAGCGTTTTGAACTTATCGCCTTTACGAGCGATTGCAATGTTGACTTTCATTAAGCTGAAACAATTCGTTTTAGTGAATCAGTACCAGTTGCGACACCATACATTAACGTACAAGTCACGTATTGTGCCCCGTCTTTCGCCTCATACCAATTTCTCAACTGGAGAGTGATTCCTGTATTTGGGTCTTGAACAGACTCAGTAGAACCAGCCCAGTTTTCTGGTAGTGCTGGCTGGCGGCCTGCAATTATTAAAGCCTCTTTGCCACAAACAAAACCTTCTAGGTTTTCAGAGTTTGCCGGAATGTCAGAATATTCTAACACGTCGAAACCGTGAACCCGTGGGATATTGTTGTCTTGAATTGCGCCAGGATTGCCAAAAGCATAACTAGCCTGGATGGCGTTATCTTTAGCAAGTGCAGCGTAATAAGCTGGCTTGATAACCATTGCGCGGCCACTTCGTGGTACGTTCAATGTTGTCAAATCACCAGCAAGGCCGGCAACATCGTCAGCGCCAAAGTTTGCGGCTGTTACAGTTGATTTATTGCTGTAAGTTGCGTTAACAACCAAAGCAAGTAAGTCGTCCATCATTGCATTAACAACAGAATGAACCGCAGGGCGAACAAATGTTCGCTCCAACAAATCAAGCCCGCCTTTAGCAATTTCTAAATCAGTAAACTTAGCAGTGAAATGCTTGTGTTTATTTAGTGTGATTGTTTTGGCTGTAGATGTTACATCTGTAGCAGAGTAACCGCTTGTAGCGTCGCCTGCAGAAACAGCACTTGCAACGCGAGTACTGACCGATTCACCAACGTCAGCTACATCTGAGCTAAAGTCGGTAGTGAATGCCGAAACAACCGGCATTTCTGCGCTAAGTGTTTCGAGCGTTTGCTGTGCAATTTGGGCGAGATTTACGCCGCCTAGTGTGTTTGCCATATTATTTGCTCCTTAAAAAATTACTTGGTTAAAGGTTTGATATTTTCACGATAGAACAAGGTTCTATCTTTTAAATTTTCAATTGCGCTGTAGTCGTTCCAAAGTTCGTCTAATGATTTCACTTTATTAACTTCTTCAACTTCTTCGGCTATTGGCTCGGCTCCTTGTAAGGCAACGATTTCGGCAGCCTTCTCGCCTGCAATTTCTTCAACTGCTTGCTGTTCTGCTTGAGCGTCTTTTAGTTCGCTTTCAAGTTGCGCTACCTTTTCGCCTAGCGCCACGTTAGTAGCTTCTAGTTTTTCGTTTTGTTCTCCAAGCGCAGAAATACTGGCGCTGGCCTCTTTATTGCCACCAGTCAAAGCTTCAATTTGGCTTTTGAGGTCGGCGTTTTCTTCTGCGATTGTCATTTTAATACAAAAACAATTTAGTTGATTTTAGTCTTTCCCTAGAATTTGCAAGAGGGTTTGTAAATTTTTAGCTGTGCCGTCTGTCATTCCAACTTCAGAAGCTCGCCGGCCGGTCAATGTTTGGCCTTGCATATATTCAAAATTTAAGTCGGCTCGATACTTTTTAACGAATCCAGAAAACTCGTTGTAAGTTTCCATTACCTCAAGCTGTAGGTGCTTCCTTACTTCGTCATCTAATGCCACGCCAGGGAATCCGGCAGCTTTATATTTGCCGCTTTTAAATATTTCTACGTTTACACCTTGCTCTTTTAATGCGGCGCTTGTGTCCATTACTGGAAGATAAACGCCGATGCTGCCAACCTCTGCCGATGGTGCTGCAAAAATGCCATTTGCTCCGGCTGCCATCCAATACGCGGCGCTTGCCATCATTGAATCCGTGTAAGCATATATTTTTTTGCTGCTCGATTTTTGAACCTCTTCAACTGTTTCTGCCAACTCAGGCACGCCGCCAACGGTTCCACCTGGTGAATCTACATCTAAAATTATTGTGTCAATTTCGTCGTCCTCTGCCGCCAGTTCAATTGCTGCTATAACGTCAAGCGTATCAACTGCGCCAAGTAATTTTGCAATGGCTGAAACCTTGTGGCCAATAACTCCATGTACTGGAATAATTGCAACGCCATTTTCTTCGCTCATTGCGTAGTCGTCCAACTCGTCGCGTTCGTCGTCGTCCTCCGCTCCTTCGATAATTGTTGCGCCTAATGTTGCCTGTGCCTTGTTAATGCAAGCCGGCAATATAGCCCATTTTTCAAACTCCTGTTCAATCGTCATTTTGTGGTAATCCGTTTGGTGTTAATAGTTGTACTCGGTTCGGGTCAATGCCGTACTTGTCGGCTAAATCTAAAACAAACCGTTGCTCTGAAATTCTTTTTTCGACTTCGTCTTCCCAATGCAAACCGCGCTCTGCATACAACTCTTGTAAGGTTGTTAAGCCTAGCTTGTAATCTTCGCGGGCTGCCCCTGCATCCCTGCCGCCATCGACTGAAATTTTACGCGGCCCCTGGTAATGCCAAGAATACCAATCGCCATTTTTAGGGCGTGGTAATAAGCCGGCTTTCATAGCTTTGCTTAATGCGTAGCCGTCAATGCGTTTGGCTATTTTTCTGACAAGCCTTTGATTTTTTTCGACGGTGCGCTGTGCTTTGGCTGTTACCAGTCGAACAACTGCCCCGCCAATTTTGGTAGGGTCTAAACTTAAATCGTAAGGCCATTCGATAGCCTGGAATGCGCTTCTTAAAATTGTGTTTTCAAATTCCTGTGCGTTTGCTCCTGGTCGATTGCGCTCAACTACTTCAATTTTAGAACCTGAACCAGCGCGAAAATATCTAATTGCGCCGCCCTCCATGCTTTCGAGAGTAGTTGATAGGCTGCCGTTTTCTACGGTCTGCTCTATAAACGCCTCGCTATCGTCTGCGTATCCGTCTTCGTTATGCTCCACTAAAGCGATACTACTGGCTGCCTTCTGGGCGCTTAGTTCGTACTCTCTTAGTTCTTTTACGTCTTGAAGGTCGCCAGTAACAGCACTTAAAGGGGTAATTCCTCGGCCTTGGTCTGCCCATTCTGGGAAATAACAAAGAGCCATATCACGCGCTGAAATTTTTCTCTCGCCGTCAATCATGTAAGCGACTGCCCTGCCCTGCTTATTTGTGATTACTCCGTTATGTTCGTTAGGTGATTGCTGGCGTGAGTTTATTCTGTGCGCGGGTATTAATTGTACTGCAGGATAACCGCTGCCTGTTTTTGTTAATAAAACGCCTACATCACCGTCGCGTTTAATTGATAACAACGCCAGGTAGAGCATTTCTTCAAAATCGCATTTGCCCTGTACATCTAAAATACCATGAAATTCTTTAAGCCATGCCTCGGCCTGCACTCCCCATTCGGCATCTTTGCCAATATATTGAGGGACAAATGGCTGAACTGAATAAGTGCATTGCTCTAACAATGCGCCGCGTACTGGTGCAAAGTTTCCAAACAACCAACGGCCGGCGCTAATTAATTGCTGGTGTGTTCCTGTTGGTATTAGTTGCCTGGTATCTTTATTTAAATATCTAAGCGGCCGCCTGTGCCGGTTGCTTTGGTATTGCGGTTCCCATAGTGAACCAAGTTTTTTAATAAATCCTTTAAGCATTTCGGAATTTTGCGTAGGTGCGGGTAGACAAATAACCGTATGTACCAGGGTCTTTTTTCTTTAGTGCAAAACGGCATTCCCTTAAAACCTGGTCAATAGGTAGCGTGAATTGCTTTGTAGCATTGCGGCCGCCTATGCCGTATGCCATCAAAGTTTTACCCTCTGTGAGCATGGTTTTAGCCTTTGCTTGTATAGTAGTTATTTCACTTGTGGTGAAATTAAGAAATAAACCTTCTGCCCGCATTTCTGTCTATGTTAGCGGGTACAGTGATTTCTCAAGCGAAACAAAAAGAAAGCCGCCCCTGGTAAAAGTCTAAAACCAAAGGCGGCTGTTATGAGTGAGTATGTCAGCCGGTGGAAACCAAACCAAAACCGGCGAAAACAATTGCAACCTAGTTGGCCGAATCGTCAAGCGGTTTACGCGGCCGACCTCGCGGCTTGCTGCCAGGCTTCGGCGGCCTGCTTGCGTTAGCCCTGGACGCTGCCGCCTTGGCCTCGCTGGTTGCGCTGGCTAATATCTGACCAGGATTGATTGACTTGTTGCAATGCGGGCATTTGTAATTTGTTCTCACTTGTTTGGTTTCTAGTCCCTCGCCGTGACAGTTGCAGCATCCATATAGACCAAGAGCTTCCTGGTCAAATGGATAACTGCAAAAGCGGCAAGGTGTTAAATTCATTTTGTTTCTGCAATTTGCTTGTGAAACTTTGCAGGAACCTTGCGCCCGTTATCAAAATGGCTCGGCAATGTTAATGTTTTTATATTTAAATACGCGTAACCAAAATCACTACCCTCCCCATCCCATACATCCTGTTTAATGCAAATCTCAATATTTCTTTTACCAGGAATATACGGCTCTTTAATTCGCTCGACTGACTCAATGTTTCCGTTTTTGTCTGTTATTTCTTCAATCCAATTATATTCAATAATTTTTTTCACTGTGCAAAAGTTGGTTTGATTGGTTTTTCTGTTTCAGCGTCCCAAGCGTTAATAATCAACTCGCCTGTGCTGTCATCTATATAAACGGTTTTGCCATTAATTGTAATATAAACCACTTCTTCTGTTTTCTTTTCTATTTTCATTTTGTTTGGTTCCTTTCTGAGGGCGGCGCTTATGCGCCGACCTCCTTCCTTGCTTCTTCTGGTAAAAACTCACTGGCAGACTCTTGCCAAATAACTTGAAAAACTTCTGTTCTGTATCTTTTTGAATCTGTGCTGTTTGGTGCTTTGCCGAAACTCCAGTGTTCACCATTGTCTCGTAAATATTGAAAACCTAGCGGATAATATCGATGGCTTTTGCGAAGCACTTCGCCATTTAATTCATATACAAATGTTTTAAAACTACCGTCGCGTTTTAGTTGAACCTTGCCTGTTATTGTTTTTGTCATTTTGTTTTTAGCTTTGTTTGGCTTGGGTTTATTCCCTCGCTCTGAAAAAACAATAACCTAACGTTAGGTTATACGCAAGCATTATTTAAAAAAAGTTTTTGCTTATTTACTAAGGTTTTTAGTGTTTTATGAAAAAAGTTTAATATTTAAGCATTTTCCGCCAAACATTTTGCCATCATTGCGGCCGCAATCTGCATACCTTCACAATCCCAGATATGATTTCCTCTTTTACCTACTCGATGCCATTCGTAAACGGTTTGACCGGCCTTGTCGTGGCGTTCCCTTCTTCGTTCTGAAAACATTTGCAGTTCGTACTCGTTGCCAGCATCAGGCGTTACAGTCCAGCTTGCCCCTTTTGCATCGCGCAAGTTTGCTAATACATCTTTGCAAGTTGGGTTCGACCAATGGAACAAAGTAACCGGCCTGACTCTGCCCTGGCTTTTTGTTCCTACGGCAGGGTCTACATAGACACGCGGAGAAAATGCGCGTCGTATTGTTTCCTCTTTAATCTTGTGCGCGAAATCTTTTGTTTTTGCTCCCTTCAAAGAAGTAAAACCAAACTGCTTGCAAGCTGCATAAACTTTCTGCGCGTTATAACCACTGTCGATAAAAACCAAATGAGGTTTTACATTATACTTAGCCCGCAAGTCTTCAATACTGTCAAAGGTCAAAGGCTTTGACCAGTGAACAAGCCGGCTTTGCCCATCGAGCGCCCAAGCTCTTACCACTAAATAAAACAAATCGCGCTGAACATCGACAGTGGCAAAACGAAAAGCCTCATCTGCCCAGGGCCATGATTCATCATGAACCGGCAACTCTCTAATTTCGTCGTCGGTTTCCATTTCCTCAACCCAAGGAACTCCAAGAGATTCGGCTTTGAATATTTTTAAGGGTACAGTTGTGCCGACTTTTAAGGCTGCCTTTGCCTGCAAAAATTCTTGAACCAAATCACGCCAGGAAACCCAAGGCGGCAAAACTGCCGACCATTTAAAAGAAACTTTTTCGCTTGGCGCTTGCGGATTGGTTGCCCGCCACTTGCCAGAAATTGCAAATGCTTTCCTAATATCTTGCCGGTCTAAAAATTGCGCCTGGCAATGTGGGCATTCGTATCGAATTGTTTTGCCCAACTCGTCAAAGTCCCATTCGTCATTCACATACGTTTTTTCGTTGGTATCAAATTTGATGTTTTCAAAATTCATTTCGTGCCGGTCGTCGCACTCAGGACATAAAACCTCGTAGACTCTTTGGTCGCCGGCAAGATAAGCGCGGTGTACATGGTCGTTTTCATGGTCAGGCGTTGAGATAACAACGCGCCTTGCGTTCCAAAACGCCCGCGTTCGTTTGATTACCATTTCATAAGCTCCAGGCGGATAGTTCCGCACCTCATCCAGAAACAGCCAGCGAATAGGTTTAGATTGCAACTTGCTTTGGCTGTTAGCGCCATTAATCACTAAAGGCATCGAGGCAAAATTTATTTCCAAAGTCGTTTTAGCGTGTCGGTCATTTGGGAATAACTCGGCTACAGCGTCGCAGTTTTCGAGCGTCGGCATTAATCGAGTTCTTGCAAACGTCTTGGCTTCGTCCTGTGCAGCCATTACCCACATAGCCGGCCCTGGGTCTTGTGCGATGCACCAAGCCGCCAAAGTAATCACCATTTGAGTTTTACCAGATTGAGCGCTGCACATAATCGCCAGGTCTTTAACTCTATTGTCGCCAAAGCATTCCATAGGTTCTTTTGTCCAAGGTGCAATGTTGGCATTAAACTTGCCAGGGAATGGGCTTGTTTTATCAACTACTATGTTTTTCTCGGCCCAGCGCCAAGGCGGGTCAGTACTTCGCGGCGCTATGGCTCGCCTGGCTATTGCTTCAACCGTTGATTTCTCCACTTGTCATCCTCCAATATTGCAAAAGCCTCGGCTATGGCTTCGCGCTGTTTGATTTGTATGTCTGCCGCTTTCATGCCTTCAAGTATTGGCGGCAATTCGTTCTCTAGCTTGGTATATATTAGGCTTTTAAATTGGTGAACCATTCGAGTGACTTCTGTCTCGACCTCTACAACTGGTATTAGCTTGCCTAATTTTTCGTCAATTTCGATTTCAAGCAGGGCATTCTTCCGCTGTAGGTTCTCGGCCTGCAATCTACCTCGGTTTAGCTCGTCGCCCTCAACGGGTTTCAAGCCTCTGCTATTTATGAATTTTTCCCAGGCATCAATATCATGCCTTTTCGTATTGCTGGTTGATGGTGCGCCCTCCATTTTTAACCAGATATAAAGGCTTGCTCGGCTACATCCTAAAGAGTCGGCAAGCTCAATCATCGTTCCTACTGTTCGCTTTTTTTTTGCTGCCATATTTTAGATATAAGAGCCTTTGTTTTTGTGTGCTGTCGCCATACGTTTAATAAATAAAAATGCTTTCTATGTGCCTTCCCTTTGCTTAATTGGCCATTTTTCCAATCATAGAAATAAAAAAGTCGGGAATGGACACCTCTGGACAGTGATTGTGCGAAAAAGATTCCTTATAGGGGGGTATATCACAGCGGTAAGACCTCCTGCGCCATTCGCTTGGCGGCAATTTCGCAATACTCTTCTTCGCGTTCTATTAAAACGGCTTGGCGTCCTAAATCTTTTGCCGCTCTGCCTGTGGTTCCTGAACCGGAGAAAGGGTCAAGAATAGTTTTAACGTCGCCGGCCTGCAATATGCACCACTTCATTACGTCTAACGGTTTTTGTGTTGGATGCTGGTTCTTGCCTCCCTTGTTTGGCTTTGTAAATTCTTTAACCACCGAATCAAATGAAGTCCAAACAAGTTCCCCGTCAGCAAAATCGCCGCCCATAAGTTTGCGCCAGTACAGCCAGCACCGACTCGGAGGGAGGTTAAAATAATTCCCCCCAAATATCATTTGGTTTTCGCATTGGTCTATCATCATGTCGATAAGCCATTTTTTCGGGGGTGCGTTATCCCATCCCATTTTTTTGTGATTTGCTTGCGACTTGCCGCGAGTCCTTGCCTTTCCGCCATGCTCTCCAATCCCGTAGGGAGGGTCGGTCAGTAATAAATCAAATTCACCAAGCGCCGGCAGAATTTGCCTGCAATCCCCGTTGTAAATTGTAACCGCTGAATCCTGATAGTAATGATTCATAACGTCCTCCATTCCATGTCGACATAATAATTACCGCTCTGTTTCTGCTCGTTTTTAAGCAGATGCCCTATTTTTGATTTGCTTGGCGTAACCGTAGACAGTCCCTCAATGATTGTTGCAGGGTCTACGTTAAAGCCTGCAAACCTCAACCATACTTCTAATCCGCCAGAATTAAAGAATGAGGCCAGAGTCTCAATGTCTGCCGGCCCATCAAATGCGGTCGGCAGCTTGTAGTTACTACTGTTCCTATAATATCCTTGTATCATTTCCCTGTTCACCTCTCCTTGCTTGTTTATAAACCCAACCCGTCTAGCCAGCCGCCAATCTCTAACAGCCTGCTCTATCACTGCCCCTGCAAAATACATTGCAGCTAAATCTTCAGGACTGTCGGCAGCGTCATTCACTTGACCAAATCTTATTGCCTTTCCTATCCCATCCTACATGGCGGCCTCTCTTCTTGTATGCTTTAACTTGCGGATGGTCTTGCCACTCGACAGCATCCGGCCAAGTGGCCACTACCTCAACCCAGCCGCCAGGTAATTGCTCATCTGGCTTGAACTCAATGTAGCGTTTACCGCCTACCATCTCAGCTAACTCCTTTGCCGTCATTTGGTTCATTAGTTCGATATATATATATATTAGTGAACTAATGAACTACGTTTTTGTTAGGAAAAACACCTGTTCAGGGTGACTCAAGTTCACCCCTGAACTAGGCAGTTTTTCTACGCGTAAACCATTAGTTTTAAAGGGTTTAGGTGTGTTTTTGTTGTTCATCGTACTTTTACATTAGTGAACCGACCAAAAGGCATCCATATACCGCCCTCTTGCTTAAATACTAAGTCATTCTCTTGCAGTACTTTAAGTAGCTTATAGAAGCTCGTTTTCCCTATTCCATGCTCATTCTTAGCCTTTTCAAGCCAATCGCCAAAGGTCAGCCCTTTAGATGGCAGCAATTCAAGTATCTGCTTCTCGCTGAAGGCTTTGTTTCTGCCAGGTTGTTTAATCCCCTCAACGTCAACGTCTGCACATGGTCGCAATTGTGGGAAGTCCCAGCGTAGGCCAAACGCCGGCAATGCTGGGAAGGCTCTCAGTGTAGTCTCACAGATATATGCGTCTTCTTCTTCATGGTCTGTCAGCGTTATAATAGCGTCAGGGTCACGCGCTAAAACACCGCTGCCGCTCATCCTATCTATGGCAAACTTACCCGCTTGGCTGCCTTTACTGAAATGATGCGCTAGACCAACGGCAGAACCAGATTGAACAGCCAACGCCTCAAACTCATTCATTAGGTTAGCCATCTCGCCGGCATCATTCTCTGAACGCCCGCCTAGTAACTTATAAGCAGGGTCGAATATAATTAGGCTAAAATCATGTTCACTTATTGCCTTCTCTATAGGAGGCCTTAAATCGGTCATATCTGCCGCGAACCCTCTTAAATTCATCACATGAAGGCGCGAGATGTCCTTTATCTTCCTAGCCTGCAAGATTGCGTCCATACGCTGCCTAAATAGAAAATCTGGTAGCTCGAAGTTAACGTATAAAACATCCCCTAAATTAGCCTGAAAACCCCACCACTTGCCGCCGGTTGATACTGCCGCCGCTAAATCCATCAAAGACCATGTTTTGCGGCCCTTACTTGTGCCGCCTACAATCAATTTGCCGCCCTTATATATTACCCCGTCAATCACTTGCGGAGGTATTGCCATTGGTTCAGCGCTTAAATCATCGTAACTTTTTATTTTAAACGCTGCCGGCGCTGCATTTTCTTTTTCTTCAGGCTTATCGACCTTTAACGGCCTAGCCAATACCAGCCCATCTTTTAGCGCCTCTTTGCCTGCCGATTGTAGCCATTCATTCGGGTCTTTGTGGTCAGAAGGCACATTGACCTTGTAAACCTCGCCAGCGGCCAATTGTGCGACATTGTTAACCCATTTTTGGCCAGGTTCATCATTCTGAGGCCAGATATATACCTTCTGACCTTCAGCCATAAAGTTTGCCAGCTTCTTGGTATTGGTTGCCCCTCTTGAAACTAACACACAATGTTTATCCGGTTGCCATGCGCCATTCCCAAAACCTTGGCTATCCATGAAAGCAAACGCATCCCATTGACTTTCAAAAACGTGCATATTAGGCGCGTCATGTTTACCAATTAACCAGGGCTGATTTCCTCCGCCTGTTATCCGCCAACCGGCTTGATTGCGTAGGTGCATTCCCTGGTAAGCTCCACCCTCATTGTAAATGGGAAAGGCAATCGACTTATCATATAGGCCGATTAATCCATGCTCGATAAGGCCGGCAAGTAATGTCTTTGAATAGCCTCTAACTTCGCCAAGTTTAAGTAGCCATTTCTCTTTTTCTACTAATGCCTCAACAGCCTTAACCCATTCGCTAGGCACTGCCGCCTTACCAATTGAAACAGTTGCTTCAAGTGGTTTGTGGTCGCAGTAATTCCTATATAATTTTAAAGCCTCTTTAGAATCGCATTTGAAATGCAACTCTAGAAAATCCATTTCGTCGCCGCCTTGGCCCGTTGCAAAGTCTTTGAAGTGCCAACCCTTGCTATCCTCGTAAATGCCCCAGGAAGGATTCCTGTCTGCTCTAAACGGAGAACAAACCAACTTCTTCGCAAACTCAGCATAACCTAATTGCTCCATCAATTGCGGCAGAGGCAACTTGTCTTTTAATTCATCAATCTGCATTTAAGCGCCTCCCGTTCGCCTGCCAAGTCTTCGTGTACGTCGCACAAATCGGCTACTCGTTTTGATGCGTGTATTACGTTGCCGTGGGTTCTATTGAATGCCTTACCTACTTGGGCGCATTTATTAGACTCGTATGCAATCGCCATACCCAACAAACGAGGCCAACTAATAGGCCACGGCCCGCGCTTTTTCTGCTTTAGTTTCTTCTGTGCAATTCCGAAATGTTTTGCTGTAGCTTTTAAAATTATTTCTGGTTTCATTTTGTAGCCTCTAAAATCAACAGCGCGTCGGCTGTTTTTAATGTCACTCGAATGTCAGGAAATAAACGTTGAGCCTCTGCCTTCAGTTTGTTTTTCCATTGTGTAGGTGTAAGCCCTTTGCTGGTTCCTAGCCCTAACTTTTTTTGCCACTTTTGCGGCGTGATTAATTCGGTTCTAATATATAGGCCGGACAATGCGCCTAATATATAGCCAAAGTTGCGGCCAAAATTGAACATTGCTGAACCTGGCGCACCAGGGCCGCCGATATAGCCGCCAACCTTCTCGACATACGCGACTGTAGGGTTGTCAGGGCTGTAAATATTAACTAACAAGTCGCGCAAATCGCCTTCCGTGTCTGGCATATTGTAGGCAACGACCTTCTTATCTGGATAACGTACTGCAATGCCTCCGCTTTTGCCTGGGTCAATTGCTATGTGTGTCATACTAGCGACCTTTTGGCTTCCTGAATTTCAGCGTGCAACAAGTCCAGCGGAGCAAGCCCGCGCAATGGCACAATGTGATTTAAAGGCCCGCGCCCTGTCACTACGTCGGCTTTGTGCGTGCGTGCATCTTGGTCGCGTATCCAGCCGACAATTATAACCGTGTCGCGTGATTTGTACTCAACCAGGACAAGCGCTGTATCTTCTCGCCGTTCCTCCTCTTCCTTATTCCAAATAACAGGCACAAGCATTCCTAGCCCGATGTTGTTACTTGTTTTTACATCAATTTTTAAATCGCCCACTTGAAAATCAACTCCACCGTCGCCGCTTGGTCTGTCTTCTAAATCTGGAGATAATCCGTACTCCAAAGCAAAGCCTACTTCGCCTGTTAAACCCTTAACCCAATAGTCGCCCGTTAATACTCTGTGATGAGTATCAAACCTATGGTTATTATGCCGGCGTGCAGCGTGGCAGTTGATTGTGTCCTGCCAATCGGCGGGTATGTAGACAGTCATTTGTTTTTAGTTTTTGCTCGATGTTCTCGCAGCATTCGTACTTCTTCGGGCGACTCTGCAGGCCAGCGGCCAGATAAAATATTCTCTTTAATTTTCTGTGATAATTTCTTATTGATAGCCTGGAAACTATCTTCACCTGACAAGCCTTTAACGCGGGTCATTTTTCAGCGTCATTCCCTTCATCAAGCAGTCGAATAAATTGCTCTTGATACATTGCATGAGTCACAGTAAGTAAATCCGAAGTGGTTCGCTTAGCCATTATATGGACAGCTAAGGCAATAATATCGCTATCACTGCATTTTAATCGTTTAGCTGTATCTTGTATGTCGGCTTTAGTTTCCTGATAAGTGCGAAAAGTCATCAATGCGGTTTTATATTTTTCCTTAAAAAGTCCGATTTTCATTTTTCCTCCTCATTTAGTTTTTGCTCTAAGGCACAAATATAAAACCATTGGTCAATGATTTCATATTTTTGCTGCTCCAATAATTGCCTAACAGATAACCGGCACAGATGTTTATTGCCGTTAGGATTATGCTCTGCCATCCCTGCAAGAAATTTGGCGTTAGCTTCCCTGCCAAATTTGGTCATGCCAATTTCAAGTAGTTGCTCGTCTGTTGTTATTGCATTCGTTCCCATACTGCCTCCGTCAAATCTAGGTCATTATAAAGGTATGTTATTGCCTCGTCCTTGCTTGAATAGTAAAGCTCTGCAAAATGCTTTCCGCTGCCGTTCTTTTCACCTACACCAAGGAAACGGCCCAACCTATCAAGGCTAATTCTTTCACCGTAGGCGCTGCAAAATAGCTCCATTGTGTCGGTAATATTTTTGCAGTAATAACGACCGTCCTTTATTCCTGTAGGAACACTTAAATTGTATTTCCAACTTCTTTTAATTAGGAACGGCCAATCAAAACTATTTGAATTATGGCCAACCCATTTAGCGCATGAATTACGCCGAAAATATTTCCAAAATTCTTTCAGTGTGTGTTTCTCGTCCTGGTAATCTAATACAGTCCTCTCGCCTTCAGTCTTCATACCAATAGCAAGCACGCGCCCCGTGAGGGGCGACAGTGCTGCTTTGGCAATATACTCGGCGCGTTTCTTTTCTATATACTCGTCAATTGATTCCTGTTTCTTGTATGTCTTAGGAGCTTCAAAAAACGGCATATCTTGTTTTAGTTCCTCCTGGCCAAGAGCCATAGTTTCTATGTCGAAAAATATTGGCGCTGTATTGTAATAATCTACTTCTACCTCTTCCACTGGGTTTGGATTTTTTGGCCTAGTCATTTAATTAAAAAGGTACGTCGTCTTCGTCTAGGTTATCGGCTTGCACTGGCGCTGTAGGCTGACTTGCTGCCGGTTTTACTGGTGCAGGGGCCGGCACAGGGTCAAAGCCTTCTCTGTCTTTTCTGCGAATATATTCACCAGTTAATTGAGGGAATGCCTCGCCCTTGCGTTTAGGCGTAAGGGTGTCTATTGCAGTGTATTCGTTGCCAGTCGCCTTGCTCGTTTTAGTCGTTAAAACCAGTGTTGCGTTTACGCCTACAAGTTTCTCAAGTGGGATGTTTTCGCCGCTTTCTATCGGCTTGCCTCGCCAACTGCATAAGAATTTAAATAGGCTGGCCTTTTCGTTTAGAGGTTTACCAGGTTCCGGCAAATTGAAACGCTGAGTCCTAACTGTAAACGAATTGCCTGTCGACTCAACCAAGCCGGCTGTTTCCTTGTCCAATTCAAAAACAAACTCGCATTGGTGTTTTGTTCCGAAATCTGTGTTTTGTTCGCCTAAGTCAACAAGGTCGCAACAAGTTGACTTGTGTATCCCTGCCGGTGCGTTCTGCCATTGGCCGCCCGCCCCGCCTGTCATTTCTTCATATTTTACTTCTAACATTTTATTATTTTTATTTCAGTATTTGCCACAATGGCAAAATTCATTTTGTGCATTTCTTTAGGTAATCATCTAGCGCCTGTTTGCTGATTCTTACCGTTCTATGTCCTAGCCTTTGCGCCTTAATTAGTTTAGCCGATACAAGCCGCTGCACCTGTCGCTTGGATACCTCTAAATATTCGGCCGCTTGTGGATATGTCATTTGCCGAATCTAATTAGTTCTAATTTAGGTTTACACAATCCGGCCGCTGGGTCGCAGATTTGGGCGAAGGCTTCACGGCTCAAATCAATAGCCCTGCCTAGTCTTTTATTTGGGCCTCTATCGTTTATTCTTACAATTACGTTTTTCGGCCCGAGGGTAACTTTTACCAGCGAATTAAACGGAATCGGTTTGCCTTCCCATTCCCACATTGCAGCCGTCAAACCAGAGCCGTCGAAGCGCTCCCCGTTTGCTGTGATGCCGGCCGACTCCATGCCATACCAGGAAGCCGTAACTGTCGGAGGTTCTGCATAGGGTCGCGACACAACCCACATAAACACAGCCGCACTACTTATTATTGTTATAATTGTTTTCATTGTTTGGTTTTTTTGTTTTATTTTCGTCAATAAATTTTATTAAATCTTTTTGCTCAATTCTGTAAATTCTGCCAATTTTAAATGCTGTCAATCGGCCCTCTAAAATGTATTCTCGCACTTTTTTAGGGGTTATGTGCAACATTTCTGACACTTGTTTGACTGTTTTAATCATTAGTTAAACTTAAAATTATCAATTATATATTAATTCTATAAATGTTAATAACATTTGTATAACTGACTGCTAAAAATTCGCTGTTTAAATGTTATATTTCGTTGGGCAAAGTTATTCACAGTTTAAAATATGGATTTTGTTTGGTTTATTAGCTCCCCTTAAATACCTCTAAAGCACTTGAAAGAACATCAACGAAAACAAAAACATTGTCAACTAAATATATAATTTAGCAATATTTGTTTATTGTTTAAGGGGAAATTTGGTTTTTTTGCTGGCACTAAAGTTTGTTAAACCAGCGCCAGGCGCTTGGGTTCTGCTTCTTAAATAAGCAAATGCCACTTGCCAAATTTGATACGACTTTTTCCTCCTCATCATCAAATTGCAACGCGTACCCATGGGCTAAAGCGTGCAAAACTTCATGCAAGAATACTTCTTGTAACGTGTCTGGGTTTAATGTCCTGGCTAAAACTATTTCCTGCTTGTTGCAATCGCACCAGCCGGCAGCCTCGGCCATTTCGCCGTCGTCGGTAAACCTGACTTTGTAGGATAGGTTAAGAATCTGCAAACGCTTTGGCGCAGCTATTTTTCGAGTAGCTGCCATGCCTTGAAATATGGCGCTAGAACGCCGTCAGTTGCCCCAGGCGACCAGTTATAACGCGAAACCTCTGCCAACTCTACCGGCAGAATAAAAAAGGCTCTATGCTCCAATCCTACAAAAATAATTATATCGCATTCCTCTTTGGTGTATTTCTGCGCTGTCTGCCGGCATTTGCAGCCAAATGAATAGCGGCTTGAATGCTTGCCCTTTTCAATGATTGGCTTGGCTGAAGTCTTTACCTGGACGCGTTTAATTTTCTGGCCCTTGACGGCAGCAATATCAAACGAGGGTTGATGGGGCGACATACAAACTTGCCAGCCTCTTATAGCTAATTCTGCAGCGGCTAAATACTCACCTGCAGCGCTGGTTAGTAAAACGTCACTCGTTAGCGTTGGCCCTGTCATTCAATGCGTCCATTATTTCTTTCATGCGGGCGTCAGGAACGAACCAGCCGGAAAACTCCGACTTAAACGATTTACCAGCGTGGATTTTTTCTACTGTCTTGTTGGCTGGTATTACGACTATTTTCGAGGCGCAACTTGTCAAGCACACTGTCAAGAGCAGCATTAAGTAGCTCCTTATCTTCGTTAGCAATTGCAGTGTCAATATCATTGGCTAACTCCTTATACTCGCTGTTGTCGTCTTCGAGTTTCTTAATGCGCCGCCTAGCCCACCAACCAACCAGGGCCGCAACTATACCAAGCGCGGCCTCTAGCATTAGTCGTTCTTTTTGGCCAAACCTCGGCTAACACTGTAACCCATGCTGGCTAAAAGCGTTGAAGCCATGCCAAGCACTTTATCAATCTGGCTGCCGTCACTTATAACGCCAGAAGCGAATAAGAGGCCAAGAACGGCCGCTGCACTTGTGAACCAGAACTCTGTTGTTTTATAACCAGGTTTCATAAAATTATTTGCCGTTGTTTTTAATTAAAAAATAAATCTTCGCCACCAGGTAAACTAAACAGGCGGCCGATATACAAATTTGTAACAGTTGCGATAGCTCAACATAATAAACGCCTACGCCTCCCCCGCCCGCTCCGGCTGCCTTCACTATGTCTGCCACATCGTTCGTCATTTGCTCTCAGTGTTTACGGGTTCCATTGCACTAACAACCATTTGAGTAAATTTAGCCATGCCCTCACAAGGCGGTTGCTGTTTGGCAGACAGTTTTATATCGTATTTACTACTGAAATCTGTCTCGCGTGTGTGCGTTGATTTGCTCGATACAACGCCCGTATGATGTTTTTCATGCGAAAAGCCTGCACTTGCTTTTACTCCCCAAAAGCCGCCAGATACTTCGCCGTGAGCTTCTGTTTTACTGCCGTCTGTTTGTGTGTTCCCCTTTTCGTCAACCTGGCTAGTATGGCTTTTGATTTCCAAACTAAAATCAATCTCCACGTCGTCAATTGCCAGGTTTGGAATTGTCACACAAGAGATTAAAGGCATCTTTAGAGTTTGCTTTTGTGGCGTTGTTCGCCCCTCTATTAGTCTCTCGACCTCCACGTCTACTGTGCGAGTTTTTACCTTCTTAGTTTCTTCGTCGGTGGTAAAGGCGAACTCATTTATGAAGTCCAAAGTGACCATTGCTAAATCACGCTGGCCCTGGGAAGCCGCCGTCAATGGGTTAACGAGAAGGCTTTTTAAAGGCAAGCCTTGATAATCTTTTAACTGTTCTGAATCTGCAGCCATTTTTTATTTATGTTGTCGGTATTTTTTTAACTAAACTGTCGCCGATTCTTGCAAGCCCTTCAGCCTGGTCGCATCCAGCAAATTTTATTCTCACGTTAGCCATTCTTTTTTTTCTTAACTTGCCAAAACAGCTTTTTGCTTCTTTGCCTTCAAGGTTCAAATCAACTTCAAAATCTAATTCGCACTCCGCGATTTTTAGCGCGTTATGCGGCACAAGCGAAAAAACTGGCACCTCTACTGTCTTCTCGCCTAACTCAACCTTAACTGTTTTAGGTTTTCCATCATCATCGAAATAAGTCTTATTAAGATTCTCGATATAATCACCCTCTACCGTTTTCTGTGCTTCAGTAACGGCAGTGTATAGCGCGTGGAAAACGTCGCCGACCTTGTCCACTATTCGGTGTTTTCGCTTGGCTCCTCTGTAACTGCTTCGACAGGCTCAATTTCTGGTTGTGTCATGTCTTGCTCTACTCCTAAATCAGCAAGTACTAAACCGCTAATATATGCGTTGTCACTGTCGGCACTTTCAGAAGTCCAATTACTCCAGTTTTCACCCTCCAATTTATAAAGCCCATTATACAACGGCAAAGGCATAAAATTGCCTTCAGTATCTTTACCGAATGCGCTTACTGCATACTGCAAAGAGTAAGGCGAGTCGTTCACGCTGTTTAAGGCAATGACAACTTTACTAAAGTTTTTGCCCTCATCAGGTTTTGGGATTACGTTAACTTGTATCATGTCTAAATTATTCGGTTGTTGCTGGTTCTTCGACTGGCAAAGATGCTTCATACGCAGCCTTGACCTCGTCAGTGAATAGCTTTTCTGCCAACTCAGCGACCAAGCCGTTTTCATTTGAAACGTCATCGGTTGGCTGAATGTTTCTGACTACCTCCTGTGATGAAATAACATTGCCGTCTTCACTGATTTCAGACGCTTCGTTTACTTGTAAACCGTATGTCGGATAAACCGTGACCGATTTTAATGATGTATTTTTTTCTAAGCTCATTGTTTTTAAAATTAATTATTAAGCAACCGTCATGCCTGTTGGTTTAGCGTCACCGTGTCCCGCTGTTAAAGTTGCAAACGCTGTGACGCTGTTCATTGCGTAAGAATTAGCTTCAGTAAATGTGATTGTTAAAGTCGTTCCACTCGTACTTGTCGCCACACTAATGTCTCCGCCAAGATTTGCGTCCATTTGAGTGATAGCAGTGATACTTGTGTTTGAAGCTATTGCATAACGTACAAATGTCGGAGTTGCTGCGGTTGCCCCATCGCTACCCATCGCCATTCGGAGTTCGATTAGATGGTGAACCCAACGAGTCGCTTGGCTTGGGAATGTGAACGACACGGCAATTGTGTGGTCAAGCCCCGCAACGTGTTTGACGTAATTGGTAACATATCCATCTCCAATTTGCGTGTCTCCGGTAAATTTGGCTAGGCCCGCATTATTAATATTTAAAACTTCGGTTCCCGTGCTTGAATTATTGTGGCTGCTAATTCGCATAGTTGGTGTTCCGCTTGAACCAGCGCGATGTCCACTTATTAAAAATCCGTAGTTATCAGACACAGAAGTAGATAATGCTATCGACGTGAGACCAGTTGTGTTCTGCGTTCCCGAAGGTAATAATTTAAGTGCAGCACTCGAAAACGGAGTGCCAGTGGTTGTGTCTTGCGGTTTGTTAATTGTTACGGTTCCAGCCGTACCAATTCCTAAGCGTTCAGTACCGTTCGTTAAAAATTTATACGCCAACCCTACGCCAGAGTTACTTAAACTGTTAAAATTAGCAGAACCGCCTTTGCAGTTCATAAAAATGCTATCTCCGTTCAAAGAACGAACAACCTTTAAGCCGGAATTAAAACTATCATCAACCCCAGCTTTTACAGTTACGAGTCCCGCCGATGAAATCGTCATTCTTGGACTCGTCAACGTGTCCGTTCCACTATTGTTTTGAGTAAAGAAATCAATTCTACTCGATTGATAATTGGAACTTCCACCGTCCCAATCTGCATCCGCAACGAAATTAATCTTCGCGCCTGTGAGTGGTGGAGAAGCGGCATTGTCCGAACCTTGTCCAAGGATAGTTCCGATTACGTCATTAGCGACTATTGAAGTATCTTTAGCCCACAGACTTAGGTGAGCCGGATTATTACTGCCTCCGTCTGAAAGCACTTGAACAGCTCCAGTCGAAGAAATCGACATTCGCTCAATTAATGCATTTGCCGCACTGCCGTAAGACTTGAAAGAAAAGTTACCTTGTACATTACTGCGAGCAATGAATTGAGCCACGTCTCCAGAGGAAACAATATCAACTGCTCCGTGGGCGTGGTTTTCGTCCGATACCCTTAACCCGTAACCGTGTGAATCAATTGCAGTTGAGCCGGAACCATTACCAGTAACTTGCATTTGCTGAACTGGTGCGCCTTGGTTGACTCCAATTTTACCGGCAGAATCAATTTTTAAACGTGACGTTCCTGCGGTTCTAAACTCCATCGCATTTGAGGAGTGTGAGTATTCAATTCTACCAGCGTTGTTATCTGCGCTATCTCCAAAGAATATATTTGCCGCACCATTTGTTGGCGTAAGAATTGAGATTCCTGCTTGCGATTGATTAGTGTCAATGACAAGAGCGTCTGCAGTAGTATCTGCCGTTGCCCCGCTTGCTCCCTCGTACACTCGTAATTTTCCAGCAACAAGCTCATTGTCGGCTGGTGTAATTGCACTTGTACCAATACGAGCCGCGACCGCTGAAATTTGTATTGGCTTAGAAATAGCCTCAACCCCACTTGCCGAAATCGTGGCATCGACAGAATTAGTCGAACGGTCTGCCAACATCAAACTAGCTGTAGGCGATGCTTCAGAAAGGCAGTAATCTGTGACCGCACCAATTTGAACGACAGTATCGTTAGCGTCTAGCGTAACCGAGCCTGTTGCTGTGAATTGTGTTCCAATATTATTGTTCGCCGCTCCAACAGTTGTAAAATCAACTCCGTCTCTCGCTGTGATTCTGTAGCGTTTACCATTGGTAGTTGTGCCAGAATTTATTGTCGTCTGACTCGCCCACATCTCAGAAAATTCTAGATTTTTGTTCTCGAATTTTTCTTTAATTTCCGAACTGGATAACACCCGATTATAAAACCGTGTGCGCGACAGTGTTCCTTCAAATAAATTGACCGCGCTTGAATAAGCAGAACCAATAAACGCATCACTACAAGAGTCTATACCGTGACTTGCGCTTATTGTTGCAGTTCCTACAGAAACCCCATTGTCAAACAGAGTTGCTGAAGTTGAGTCAATTGTTACAACGAGATGATGAACCTTTA
>Ga0315315_10000317_pt1 | contig 38864 bp, 37 predicted proteins | sample M140m3416metaG_FD_203699 | JGI IMG/M metagenome (GOLD analysis project Ga0315315, IMG submission 203699) | Ammonia-oxidizing marine archaeal communities from Monterey Bay, California, United States - M1 40m 3416 | ecosystem: Environmental > Aquatic > Marine > Intertidal zone | place: USA...
AGGGGCTCTATCTGAATTAAATTTTTCTCCGTTCATTTATTTTATTCTTTTATACATATAATAATGAGGTCCTATGTCTTTGATATCAAATAAATCTCCTATTTCTTGAAAACCGACAGATTGATAAAAAGGGACTGCTTTAATTCTTGCATTACACCAAAGCAAAGTACATTCTTTTAATTTTAAAATCTGAAAAGCTTCTTGCATGATCTTTCTAGCATAACCTTTTCGGAGGTAATTGGAATCTGTAGCCATTCCTCTTAATCTGTATGGATTTTTATCTCGTATTTTATTTGTTTCTTCTGGGTAGAAAGTAGCGCAACTTATAATCTTTTCATCTATAATAACTCCTAAATGAAAAGTGAGGCTTTCATTATCTCTATTGTAAGATGTGGTTGAATAAGTTTTTCCTTGACGTAGCATCTTATGTCTTAAAGGACGAATTTCTTCCGCATTAACTAATTTAATATGTGCAACTTGGGATTCCATTTTATATTTTAACACATACATTTTTAGGTTCTGTAAAAAACTGAAGAGACTTAAACCCTCCTTCTCTTCCAACGCCTGAGTGTTTCATCCCGCCAAAAGGGATTCTTAAATCTCGTAAAAGCCATGTGTTAATCCACACAATTCCAGAGTCAATATTTGCAGCAACTCTGTGGGCTTTACTTATATTTTCGGTAAAGATAGACGCTGATAATCCATACTTAGTAGAATTGGCCATTTCCACTACTTCTTCTTCTGTTTTAAAAGAAATTAAGGAAACAACAGGCCCAAAAATCTCCTCTTGATTTATATCACAATCAGAAGAAAGTCCCTCAATAATTGTAGGCTGAACATAGTACCCTCCTTTTAGCTCACCTTCTAGTATTTCTCTTTCTCCTCCAACCAAAACATTCCCTCCTAAAGTTTTTGCTAATTCAATTTTTGCGAGAATTTTTTCCATATGATCCTTAGAAACTACTGCTCCTATATTAGATGTAGTGTCTTTTGGGTCACCTACTATTAATTTTGCGGTTTTAGTAACTAAAGCATCTCTAAATTTATCATAAATTTCTGCTTGCACAAAAAGACGAGAGCCACACAAACATATTTGTCCTTGATTGGTAAATGCAGCTCGAGCTGCCATACTTACTGACTTATTAAAATCAGCATCTGCAAAAATAATATTAGGATTTTTCCCTCCTAATTCCAAAGACAATTTCTTGAACATTGGTGCTGTAACTGTAGCAATATGCTTACCGGTAACTGTACCTCCTGTAAAAGAAATAATTGGTGTGTCCGGATGAGTAGTAAGTGGATCTCCTGTTTTACTTCCTAATCCATGAACAATATTCAATACCCCTTTTGGAAATCCTGCCTCAATACAAATTTTACTAAGTAAATAAGCGGTCATTGGAGTGACCTCAGAAGGTTTTGCAACTACTGTATTTCCTGCAGCAATTGCTGGGGCAATTTTCCAAGTCAACAAATAAAGTGGTAAATTCCATGGAGAAATACAAGCTGCTACTCCTAATGGTTGACGCAAAGTATAGTTGATTGCGATTCCGTCCATTTCATGCATTTCGGAACTGTCGTGTAAAATGGCACCTGCAAAAAATCGAACATTAGCTGAAGCTCTCGGTATATCTACATTAGCAGCTAAAGATTCTGGCTTTCCATTATCTTTACTTTCAGCTTTTATAAGTTCTTCTGAATATTTTTCAATTGTATCAGCTAGTTTCATTAAAATATTCGAACGCTTTTGCTTTGGAGTTTTGCTCCAAGTTTTAAACGCTTCTTTAGCAGCTGCTACAGCATTGTTAATGTCCTGTTTTTCAGAATCCGGCATTAAAGAATATATCTCTCCATTAGATGGATTGTAGTTGTTCAGATAGTTTCCGTTTATTGGCTCTACCAACTCACCATTTATATAATTTAAAATCTTTTCCATTACAAGCTAGCTGTTCTACCACCATCAACCGGCAGGTTGATTCCATTAATATATGCTGCTGCCGGACTACATAAAAAAGCGACAGCATTTGCAGTTTCATATGCCTGTCCAAATCTATTAGCTGGCACAGATAATTTCATTGTATTTGCAATTTCTTCTTCCGTTTTACCTTGTACAGCTGCTTTCTTTGTAATTAAAGTTTTTAATCTATTTGTATCAGTAAATCCAGGTAATACATTGTTTACTGTAATTCCATAAGCCCCTACTTCAATAGAAAGTGTTTTTGCCCAATTAGCAACTGCTGCTCTTATGGTATTAGAAACCCCTAAACCAGGAATTGGAGCTTTTACTGAAGTAGAAATAATATTAACTATTCTTCCGAAGCTATTTTCTTTCATACCAGATACTACTTTTTGTACTAAAATCTGATTATTAACTAGGTGCATTTTGAATGCATCTTCAAAAAAATCTGTTTTTGCATCTGTGATAGGTCCAGCTGCTGGTCCTCCAGTATTGTTTATCAAAATATGATATGTTCCTTTTAAATGATTTACTTTGTATTTTAGTTTTTCAGTATCCGTAAAATCAATACAAACAAAAGAGTGTATTTGGCCTTGAGATTTATCTAGCTCATTTAACACATTTAAAAGCTTACTTTCGTTTCGGGCAATAAGAGTAATGTTTGCCCCTAACTTTGCCAATTCAATAGCAGAAGCTTCCCCAATTCCTTGGGTGCTTCCACACACAATTGCATTCTTATTTTTTAAGTCTAAGTTCATTATTTTTTATAATTAAATCCTAAAGCATCTTTTATATTCTCTGGTAATTCCGGTAAGTACGAACGGGAAATCATAAGTGTAGAAATGTTTGCAATATCTGTAAATAGTTTGTGCTTATCGACAGTTTGCTTCAAATATCCTTGACCAGAACTTCCTCCAGTTCCAATTTTCTGTCCTAACATTTTTTCTACCATTTGCACATGTCGGAACCTCCAATTTGCAATTTTATGGTCTAGGTCCACAATACTTCTCAAAAACTGATATGGTAAATGTAAAATTGGCTGATCACGGTATAAATTAATTAGTAATGCAGACATAGTTGCTTTATATGAAAGTGTTGTTTCCCCTTCTACCATTGCTTTATTATGCTCTTGTTCAGAAAGTACTCTTTCAAAATATTTTTTATTTTCTTCAATCATACGGATTCTGATTTCTCTATCGCTATCCGTTAAGTTTGCAACTTTAATTGCCGCAATCTCTTTGTCTAACATTTTATTAACAGCTGCCTCATATTTTGCGGTAAAATCAAAGCCATCCATATTTAAAAAAGGAATTCGCTCCAACCATTTTTCAACTAAATTAAATAATGAAGAGTCTGCTTCTAACTCTAAAATTTCTACTTTTTTATCTCCTTCAAATTGTGCGTGATATGGACAGCCTCCAAACTGATGTCTTTTCTTAATTTTAAGCCCCAGCATTACTTCTAACTTTCTGAACTGATAAGATTGAAATCCTGATGCTGGAGACAAATGATCTCTAAAATCTAAGAAATCCAGAGAAGTCATTGTTTCTAAGATATCCAACTGTCCAACAAGGGTAGTCATAATTTTATTCACCCTATCCATTCTCCTTACAATTACACCAACATTACTTTCATTAATTTTATCCGCCTTAAATAAATCCATTACTGATTCAATTTCATGTAAAATCTGTTTGAACCATAATTCATATGTTTGGTGGATTATAATAAAAAGCATTTCCTCATGCGCTGCTTCTCTACCTCCACCACTTAAAGGATGTTGAGCATCCAATACTTTATCAAGAGCCAAGTAATTTATATAGTGTACTGATATTGTTTCGTCTGACATTATTTGAAATTTATAATGCAGCTAAAGTAAGCAATCTGATTTAAAAAATCAAAGATGAAATTATTAAAAATAAATAACCTAAAATACATAATGATTCTATCCAAAAAGAGAAATACATTTCCACCTTACTTTGTTCTGATTTTGCAATAAAAATTGAAACCACAAAATACAACAAAATTAATGCTAGTAAATTTGAAGAATTTAAGCTGTTATCAAATGATTGAAAAATAGCAATTAACATACAAATAAATAAAGCTGAAAATCCAATAAGTTTTGATTTTTGGATTCCAAAAAATAATGGAATTGTTTCTAAATTTTGAGCATCATACTTCAAATCACGAATATCAAAAGGAATAGTTAAGGCAAAAACAAACAAAAAGCGTGATATTAAGTGCAAAACAATATTTTGTGTAATTATAATATTATTTTCAAATATCAATAACAATATAGTACTGATGGTCCATATCAGAGAAATTACAAATATTTTGCTAAACGGTAATTTTCGTAAGCCAAAGGGATAAAGTAATGAGAGTAACCCTGAAAATATAATTGCAATTTGTGTAGTATTTTGAAATTTAAAAAAGTAATAACCACTCATTAGCCCACCCGATAAAATAAGCAAATAAATAGCTCTCTTATTTTCTACTAACCACTGCTTTCTAACATGACTTTCTCCTCTTTTAACTCTTACAACTCTCTGAAAATTATAGGTAAATATTGTTGAAAAAAATATAAATTTACTGACCTGATAATTTACCGTTTCAAGCAACAATTCAGAGCTAAAAGCCAAAGCAAGCGCACAAAGTGCAACCCAAATATTACTAAACACCAGAAAGCGAATGAATGATTTCACTTTGCTAACATACAAAATCTAAATAACGATATTTATAATTCGTTTTGGTATGACAATTATTTTTTTAGCTATCTTTCCTTCTAAATAATGAGATGTTCTCTCATGCCTTAAAACCTCAACTTCTACCTGTTCCTTGGTCATTTCGGCAGGCAAAGTAATTTTAAATCGCATTTTACCATTGAATGAAACTGGATAATTTATTTCTGATTCTACTAAAAAACTTGAATTAAATATAGGAAAATCTGCAATTGTTACGGAAGATTTATTTCCTAATTTACTCCAAATTTCTTCCGATATGTGAGGCGCATAAGTAGAAAGTAAAATTGTAAAATCAGAGATGATTTCTCTACTATTACATTTTTGTTCTGTTAGCTCATTTATACAAATCATAAAAGTACTTACTACTGTATTAAAAGAATGCCTTTCAATATCCTCAGCTACTTTTTTAATGGTTTTGTGTAGGGTTTTGAAATTTTCTTTCGTTGGCTTTTCTTCTCCAACATTAAAATTATTTTCAGAATTATGAACCAAACGCCAGAATTTCCTTAAAAAATTATGTACTCCATTTATTCCTTTTGTATCCCATGGTTTAAACTGTTCTAACGGACCTAAAAACATCTCATAAAGTCTTAAAGTATCTGCTCCAAATTTCTGAACTAACTCATCTGGAGTTTGTACATTATACTTAGATTTTGACATTTTCTCAACTTCATGTCCGCACAAATATTTTCCTTCATCATTCAAAATAAACTCAGCATCAGCATATTCCGCTCTCCAATTTCTGAACGCATCAATATCCAACACGTCATTATCTACAAGATTAATATCCACATGAAAACGAGTTGTTTTGTAATCTTTTCTTTTATCAAAACTCACAAAAGTATTCGTGTCTTTTATTCTATATATAAAGCTTGATCTGCCCAAAATCATTCCTTGGTTTATCATTTTTTTGAATGGTTCATCAAAACCAATAAAATCTCTATCATACATAAATTTAGTCCAGAAACGAGAATACAATAAATGCCCAACTGCATGTTCAGCTCCTCCAATATACAAATCTACTTGTCCCCAATAACGTGATTTTTCTTTTGCACAAAATTCCTTGTCATTATTTGGATCCATATATCGTAAAAAATACCATGAACTACCTGCCCAACCTGGCATAATACTACATTCCATTCTATCTCCTTCAAAGACATCCCAATCCTCTTTTTTGGCTCTAGCTAATGGAGGCTCTCCACTTGCAGTTGGTAAATATTTATCAATTTTAGGAAGCTTAGCCTGCTTGTCATCTTCCAAAACATAAGCTGTTTCTGCTTTATAATATACCGGAAATGGTTCTCCCCAATATCTTTGCCTGCTGAAAATTGCATCACGCAAACGATAATTTATTTTACCTTTTCCAAAACCGGCTTCTTCTATTTTATAAATCGCTAAACTAATTGCTTTTTTAGCCGGTATACCATTTAAAAAATCAGAATTAATAATTTTTACATTCTTGTCTAAATTTGCCCCTTTGCTTACATCAAATCCATCAAAAATATTAATAATTTGCAAACCAAAATGGGTAGCAAAATCCCAATCCCTTTGGTCTCCACAAGGGACAGCCATTACCGCACCAGTTCCATAAGAATCCAATACATAATCTCCAATCCAAACTTGCACTCTATTGCCTGTAAATGGATGAATTGCATAAGAGCCTGTAAATACTCCCGTTACGTTTTTGTCTATTTGCCTGTCTCTTTCCGTTTTTAGTTTTGTGGTATTTACATAGGCTTCTACTCTCTGTTTTTGTTCATTAGTAGTTATTTCTGTAACTAGCTCATTTTCTGGAGATAATACTAAAAAATTAACACCAAAAATGGTGTCCGGACGTGTAGTAAAAACTTCTATTTTTTCATCCGAATTTTCAATCATAAAACTTACAGAAGCGCCTTTTGATTTACCAATCCAATTCTTTTGGATCTCCTTTATTGAATCCGGCCAGTCTACAGTATCTAATCCTGAAATTAATCTATCCGCATAAGCTGTAATCCTTAAGGACCATTGCTTCATTAATTTTTGTTCTACAGGAAAACCTCCTCTTTCCGAAAGCCCATCTTTTACCTCGTCATTTGCCAAAACTGTGCCTAAACCTTCACACCAGTTTACCCAAGTGTTCGCCAAAAATGCCAAACGATAATTCAATAATATTTTTTCTTTTTCTGCTTCAGAAAAATTACTCCACTCCTCTGCTGAGAAACTTGGTGTGTTATTATCACTAACAGCGTCTGTGATGATATTGCCATTCTTTTCAAAATCAGTAATTAAATCTGTAATTGAAATTGCTCTGTCCTTTTCTTTGCAATAATAAGAGTTAAATAACTGCTTGAAAATCCATTGTGTCCACTTGTAATAATTAGGGTCAGAAGTTTGTATTTCTCTACGCCAATCGAACGAAAATCCAATTTGATCTAACTGTTTTCTATACCTTTCAGTATTATTTTTAGTCGCTACTGCTGGGTGAATTCCTGTCTGAATAGCATATTGTTCTGTTGGTAGGCCAAAAGAATCGTATCCCATTGGATGCAACACATTAAACCCTTTTAGTCTTTTGTAACGCGCAAAAATATCAGAGGCAATATAACCTAGTGGATGACCAACATGCAAGCCTGCCCCAGAAGGGTATGGAAACATATCTAAAACATAATATTTCTCTTTTGAAGTGTCTTCTGAAACCTTATAAGTTTCATTTACCCTCCAATGATCTTGCCACTTTTTTTCTATCTTATTAAAATCGTATTCCATCTTATTCACATTATTCGGTTTGCAAAGTTAAGGAATAACATCAATTAGTAAATTGTATTTTTATATTTTAGCAAACTATATGAAAACAAGCAAAAACAAAACTCTAAATAGAAGGATAATCTCGTCTTCAACGTCAGTTGTTATTAGCCTTTCACTTGTATTGTTTGTTGTTGGGTTATTGGGTTTATTTCTGATAAATGCGCAAAAATTATCAGATTATGTAAAAGAAAATATTGGCTTCACAATTATGTTAAAAGATGGTTTAAATGAGATAGAAACATTAAAATTTCAAAAAATATTAGATGCTTCTGATTTTGCAAAAAGCACTTACTTTATAACAAAAGAGCAAGCAACTGCTGATTTAAAAACTGATTTAGGAGAGGATTTTGTTGAGTTTTTAGGTTATAGCCCTCTTTTAGCGTCTATTGATGTAAAGCTTAATGCTGAATATGGAAATACTGATAGTTTGCAAAGAATCACAACAGAATTAAGCGAAAATGCAAATGTTTTTGAAGTCTACTATCAAAAAGATTTAATAGACAAAATCAACGCAAATGTAAATCGCTTGTCATTCTTTTTACTTATACTTTGTGTGCTTCTTTTCTTTATTGCTTTCGCGTTAATTAACAACACTATCCGGCTTTCAGTTTTCTCAAAAAGATTTCTAATACGAACAATGCGATTAATCGGTGCAACTAATAGTTTCATTCAAAAACCATTTATATCTAAAGGAATTTATCAAGGGATATACAGCTCGCTTTTTGCTATTTTTATGCTTATTGGTGCAATACAATTAGTGCAAGGAGATACAGCTAATATGCTTAATATTGATGATTTAAAAATTATTGGAATTGTTTTTTTGCTGATTTTAGTTTCAGGATTATTTATCAGTATTTTTTCAACTTTCTTTGCAGTAAAAAAATTTATCAAACTTAACGAAAATGAACTTTACAACTAAAAATTAAAATATGGATTTTGCATTCAAAAAAAAGAACTACACGCTTTTATTTATCGGATTAGCTTTTATGGCTAGTGGCCTAATCTTAATGATTGGAGGGGGCTCTGATGACCCAACAAAATTCTCTGATGAAATATTTAATTTTCAAAGGTTAACATTAGCTCCAATTTTATTAGCAACAGGCTTCATCATAGAAATTTTTGCAATTATGAGCAAAAGCAAAGAAGCTTAATAAATGGAAATAATCAATGCTATTATCCTTGGAATTATTCAAGGACTAACTGAGTTTTTACCAGTAAGCAGTAGCGGGCATTTAGAAATTGCAAAAGCAATTTTAGGAGAAGAAAAAGTAGGAGAAAAAAGCCTGCTAATGACAGTTGTCCTCCATTTTGCTACTGCCCTGTCAACTATTATTATTTTCAGAAAGGATTTAATCGAAATATTCTTAGGTAATTGGAAATATTCCAGTTTGCAATCTAAAAACTATGAAGCATTTCAATTCTCTTTAAAAATTGTTTTATCCATGCTCCCCGCAGTTTTTATTGGAGTGTTTTTTAATGATGAGATAGAGTCGTTATTTGGTGGTACATTGACTTTAGTTGGAAGCATGCTTTTAGTTACAGGATTACTTCTTTTTTTGGCAGACAAAGCAAAATCATCTGAAAAAAATGTAGGAATTAAAGAGGCCATCTTAATTGGTATATCACAAGCTATTGCGATATTGCCAGGTATCTCTCGTTCAGGGGCAACAATCTCTACTTCAGTATTATTAGGAATTGACAAAGAAAAATCTGCAAGATTCTCATTTTTAATGGTAGTTCCTTTAATATTTGGGAAGATAGGAAAAGATATTCTAACAGGAGATATTTCAACAACTGACACTAACTTTTTACCACTGTTAGCAGGATTTATAGCTGCTTTTATTACAGGTATGTTTGCCTGCAAATGTATGATAAAATTGGTTAAAAATAGTCAGCTGAAATATTTTTCCTACTACTGCTTTGCTGTGGGATGTATCGTAATTACTTATTCTTATTTCTAATATGACGTATTTTCCAGAAGGGGGAGAGGGATTCTTAGCAGGGCAAGTATTACTAATGGATAAGCCGCTAGGTTGGTCATCTTTTGATGTGGTAAAAAAAGTAAAAAACCTCATCAGAACAAAATATAGTTTAAAGAAAATAAAAGTAGGACACGCAGGAACTCTTGATCCTTTAGCAACTGGACTATTAATTATTTGCACAGGTAAATTTACAAAACGAATTTCTGAAATTCAAGCGCAAGAAAAGACTTATGCAGGGACAATTACCTTGGGAGGAACAACTGCATCTTATGATTTAGAAACTGAAGTGATTAACAATTATGAAACTTCACATCTTACTGAGGACCTAATTAAAGAATCTACAGCTCAATTTATAGGAGAAATTGACCAAAAACCGCCCATCTATTCTGCACTAAAAAAAGAAGGAGAAAGACTATATAAAAAAGCAAGAAGAGGGGAAAATATCGAAATTGAAAGTAGGAAAATTACAGTTAGAAAATTTACAATTAACTCAATTAAAAACCTAGAAGTTAACTTTGAAATTAAATGTAGTAAAGGAACCTATATCCGTTCAATTGCTAATGATTTTGGAGCAGCCTTAAATAGTGGTGGATATCTTTCAAAGCTTTGCAGAACATCAATTGGGGAATATCAATTGTCAGAAGCTATTAACTTAGAAAAATTTAAAAATCTGTTAAATAAGTAGTTTTACTTGACTTCGGCTTTTTCATACATTATATTTGCAGACTTTAATTTAAAACAAAATATAAGATGAAATATAAATTGTCAATGTACAAATTTGACTTACCTAAAACAAGAATTCCTAATAAACCTATTGAACACAGAGAAGACGCTAAAATGATGGTTGTTAATAGACAAGATGGGAAAGTTGAGCACAAAAAAGTATCTGATTTAAAAGATTATTTTGTTGAAGGAGATGTAGTTGTTCTCAATAATACAAAGGTGTTTCCTGCAAGATTACAAGCTAATAAAGAGAAAACTGGGGCTATGATTGAAGTCTTTTTACTTAGAGAATTGAATAAAGAGAACAGGCTCTGGGATGTTTTAGTGGATCCTGCAAGAAAAATTAGAATCGGAAATAAATTGTTTTTTGGAGAAAATGATGAGCTAGTTGCTGAAGTAATTGACAATACAACGTCAAGAGGAAGAACGCTAAGATTTTTATTTGATGGAACACATGAAGAGTTTAAAGAAACTATTACTGCACTTGGTGAAACTCCAATACCAAAACACTTTGGGAGAGAGGCAACTAAAGAAGATGCTGAGCGATTTCAAACTATTTACGCAAAACATGAAGGAGCTGTTTCTGCGCCAACTGCAGGGCTTCATTTTAATAAGATTTTGATGAAGCAAATGGAATTGAACGGAGTTGAATTTGCTGAAACTACATTACATGTTGGCTTAGGAACTTTCAATCCAATTATGGTAGAAGATCTTTCAAAACATAAAATGGAATCAGAAGAAATTAGCATCCCTAAAAGAGCTGCGGACCAAATCAATACTGCAATTAGGCAAAACAAAAGAATATGTGCTGTTGGAACAACTGTGATGAGAACTTTGGAAACTTCTATCTCTACAAAACATGAGGTTATACCTTTTGAAGGGTGGACAAATTTATTTTTATTCCCCCCTTATGAACACAAAATTGCAAATTGCATGCTAACTAATTTTCATTTACCTAAATCATCTTTAATGATGCAGGTTTCTGCTTTTTCTGGTTTAGATCTTTTGAAAAAAGTTTACAAAGAAGGAATTAAGAAAAAATACAATTTCCATACTTATGGAGATGCAATGCTGATATTATAAGATGCAAAAAATTGCTTTAATAGTTGCTGGCGGAACAGGAAGTCGTATGAATTCTACCATTCCTAAACAGTTTTTACTCTTAAAAGGAATTCCTATTTTAATGCATACACTAAAACAATTTTCTCATTTTGACAAAATCGTATTAGTTTTACCCAAATCGCAATTTAATTACTGGGGAGAACTTATAAGCAAGTATGGCTTTAATATAAACCATAATTTAGTCGCTGGAGGAAAAACTCGCTTTCATTCTGTAAAAAACGGATTAGCAAAAATTGAAAAATTTAATACTGTAATTGCTATTCATGATGGTGTTCGACCGCTGATTTCTACTACATTAATTAATAACTTAGTTGCTGAAACTAAAACTGGAATGGGAGTAATTCCAATTATCCCTGTAAAAAATTCTATACGGAAAATAGAAAGAGGAAATTCTGTTCATATTGACAGAAGTAACTTGTATAAAGTACAAACGCCTCAATCTTATTTAAGTGCTGATATCAAAAATGCTTACACTCAAGAGTTTTCTGAGCTTTTTACAGATGACGCTTCTGTTTTTGAAGCAAATGGAGGGAAAATAAAAACGATTTTGGGAGATGAAAAAAATCTGAAAATCACCACCCAAGAAGACATAAAGTTTGCTGAAGTATTAATATAAGTTAAAAGAATACTTCATTTAATTACTATAACTTCCTTAAAACCCATGATCAAATTTACTCCAGGGAATTTACCTTTTTCAAAAGTTCCTAACTTCTCAAACCCTAAAGCTTCTGCTCCATTTTTACACGCAATTTTCAAAAGGGTATTCAAATCAAAATTAGAGTTTTCTTGTATTATGCTAATTTCCTCTAAAATAGAAAGGGAATTATTAGAGGCTAAACTATCGGTTCCTACACATAATTTATCTGCATCAAATATTGAATAGTCTGGTAAGCTGTTTTCAATGTATAAATTAGCTTTTGGGCAAGTGCAGTAATAGTTATCAGAAATATTTTTCTTTTTAGCAAAAGTATTATGAACTAATAGCATTTTTTTATTTCCTAATTCCTCTACAACTGAATTAGATTTAGTTCTTTTATTCCATACTTCTGGACTCGCATTTCTTTCTTTCAACCAATTGTAGAATGATCCACTTTTATGTTCAAACAATTCATTTTCTTGTTTTGTTTCTTGCATGTGTATAGACATCAATTCATCTTCATTAGAAAATAAGTTTTTTACTTCTTCCATCAATTTAGGTGGAACAGAATATGGCGCATGGGGAGAAATTGTTGCCTTTTGTTCAGCTTTTCTAAACTTATTTCTTAAAACTTTAGCATCAGAAATAATTTGGCATACTAAGTCATCCTTAACCCCAAAAACTTCAATGAAATTATAATACTTTAAGTTACTTTTTTGCTTTTGAATTAGCGTATTAGTTGTATTGCAAATATCCCCAACTGCAACTATTCCATTTTGAATCATTTGCTTTTCTGCATTTTCAATTGCTTCCAAAATTTCTTCATATGAATATTCATTTCTTTGCTTAATTGCACTAATAAAATCCAATAACCCTTTGCCTTTCTCTGCCTTTCCTAAAAGGTGGGATAGTTCCAAATGACAATGTGCATTCACAAAACCTGGGCATAATATCCCCTCAAAAATCTCTAGTTTTTCTTCAGGTACTTCACTCCTATTTTCAAAAACTTCTATAACCTCTCCATTATCAGAAATTTGCAATACGCCCTGTTCTATTGGGGCTATATATAAAGGAAATAAATAATCGGCAGTTAAAAATCGCATAGCGCAAAAGTAATATATCTTTGCAAGATATTATGAGTAAGAAAGTAGACATCAGAGAATTAACCTTAGAACAGATACAAGAATTCTGTTTAGAGCACAAAATGCATAAATTTAGAGCAAAACAAGTTTACGAATGGTTATGGAAAAAGAGAGCTATTTCATTCGAAGAAATGACTTCCTTATCCAAGGGTATGCGTGAGTTATTTTCTAATAATTTTACTATAAATGCTGTAAAAATCCATAAAGCGGAAAGAAGTGTTGATGGCACAATTAAGTACAGCCTTCAATTGCATGATAAACTATTAGTGGAAGGAGTAATCATTCCTTCAAAAAATAGACTCACTGCCTGTGTCTCATCACAAGTTGGGTGTAGTTTAGCTTGTGAATTTTGTGCCACTGGAACAATGAAATTGGATAGAAACTTAAGTGCATCTGAAATTTATGACCAAGTTTTTATCTTAAATGAAGAAGCTATTTCTAATTTTGGGAGTCCATTGTCTAACATAGTATATATGGGCATGGGGGAGCCTCTTTTAAATTACAAAGCTTTATTAGGCAGTGTTAAACTCATCACAACTGAACAAGGGTTGGGTATGTCTCCAAAACGAATAACAGTATCTACTGCTGGAATTGCTAAAATGATCATGAAATTAGCTGATGATGAGGTAAGATTTAACCTTGCCATTTCATTACACAGCGCTAGCAATAGTAAAAGAAATATTTTGATGCCCCTAAATCAAAAAATAAAACTAGAAGAACTGAGGGAATCTGTTCAATATTTTTATGATAAAACAGGAAGTAGAATTACTTATGAATATATCTTATTCAAAGATTTAAATGACAGTTTAGAAGATGCACAAAAACTGGTGCAATTTGCAAAAGTTAGTCCATGTAAAATTAATCTAATTGAATATAATACTGTTGATGATTTACCTTATAAGAAATCATCAAATAAGGTTACTGAAAATTTTATTAAATTCTTAGAGGATAAAAAATTAATTGTGAATTTAAGAAGAAGCAAAGGGAAAGATATTGCTGCTGCATGTGGGCAATTAGTAACTAAAGTTAAATAACTTTTTAACAAAGAAAAAAGAATATTTTTTGGCGCTCATTTCTTTGTATATTCGCATCTCTACTTAACAAATATTTTGTCAATAATTAAAGATATAAAAGAGCCCATTAAATTGGAAATGGATTTGTTTGAAAACAAGTTCAAAGACTCATTAAAAAGCCAAGTTTCTTTAATTGATAAGATTATGCATTATATCATTAAGAGAAAAGGAAAGCAAATGCGACCAATGTTTGTTTTTCTAACAGCTAAACTTTTCGGCAAATTTGAGGAAAATACCTACCGTGCAGCAGCAATGATAGAGCTTTTACATACAGCAACTTTAGTTCATGATGATGTAATTGATGAGTCAGATTTTAGGAGAGGATTCTTTTCAATAAATGCACTTTGGAAAAACAAAATTGCTGTTTTAGTTGGAGATTTTTTACTCAGTAGAGGCCTGCTTTTAGCTGTAAAAAATGAAGAGTTTGAACTTTTAAAAATTATGAGCACTGCAGTTCAGGATATGAGTGAGGGGGAGCTTTTACAAATTGAGAAAGCTAGAAAACTAGATATTACAGAAAAAGTTTACTTTGATATTATCCGACAGAAAACAGCTACTTTAATTGCGGCTTGTTGTGCAAGTGGTGCAAATTCGGTTGGAGAGGATAAGAATACTGTTGAAAAAATGCGTTTATTTGGTGAAAAAGCAGGTATTGCTTTTCAAATAAAGGATGATTTGTTTGACTATACTCAGAGCACATTTATAGGTAAGCCGACCGGCATTGATATTAGAGAGCAAAAAATGACTCTTCCACTAATTTACACTCTAAATAATGTCTCTAAGCAAGAGAAGAGTAAGATCATAAATATTGTAAAAAACCATCATGAAAACGATAAAAAAGTAGCGGAATTGATTGAGCTAGTGAAAGATAATGGAGGTTTAAATTATGCTGAGAATTTAATGATAGAGTATCGTAATGAAGCGCTTGAAATTCTAAATCAGTTTGATGATAATGAGGCAAGAAAATCATTGAATTTATTGTTAAATTATGTTGTAAATAGAAAAAAATGATACCTCAAGATACAATAGAAAAGATATTTGATACAGTAAGAGTTGAGGAAATTGTAGGTGATTTTGTTGAACTCAAAAAAGCAGGTGTAAATTACAAAGGACGGTGTCCTTTTCATGATGAAAAAACACCCTCATTTGTAGTGTCTCCAACTAAAGGTATTTATAAATGTTTTGGTTGTCAAAAAGGAGGTAATAGCATAAATTTTATACAAGAATTACAGGGGGTTTCTTACCCTGAAGCTTTGCGATATGCTGCAGATAAATATAATATTGAAATTAAAGAGGAAGTGCTTACTGCTGAGCAGGAAAGAAGAATTTCAGCTAAAGAAAGTCAATTTATTGCAACTAAATTTGCAAGCGAATACTTTCAAAACGTTTTATGGAATACTTCAGAAGGGAAGGCAGTTGGATTAAGCTATTTTAAAGAAAGAGGGTTTTCTGAAGATACAATCAAAAAATTCCAATTAGGATATAGCCCTAAAAAGCAAAACTCCTTTTTAAAAGCAGCATCAAAAGCTGGTTATGACTTAGAAATTTTAGCCGCTTCAAGTTTAATTGGGAAAAATGAAGATGGAAAAACTTATGATAAATTTCGTGAGAGAACCATTTTTACAATTCATTCCTATACAGGCAAAGTTATTGGATTTGGTGGGAGAGCATTTAGCCCTGATGCGAAATCAAAATATTTAAACTCTGGGGAAACCTTAATCTATGATAAATCCAAAGTTTTATATGGTATGAACCTGTCTAAACAAGCAATTAGCAAGGCTGATAGATGTTTTATTGTTGAGGGGTATACAGATGTAATTTCGATGCATCAAAATGGAGTGGAAAATGTTGTTTCTGCTTCCGGGACAGCATTAGGAATCCATCAAATTCAGCTAATAAAACGTTCAACAAATAATGTGACTTTGCTTTTTGATGGAGATAAAGCTGGAATAAAAGCAACCCTTAGATCTATTGATTTGTGTCTAAAGGCAGAAATGAATGTAAAAATTGCATCTTTTCCTGATGGAGAAGATCCAGACTCATTCTCAAAAAAATTAAGCACAGAGGAATTTCAAGAATATTTAGAAAAATCTGCAATAAATTTTGTTGATTATCTAATTGAACTTTACAAACTAAATGACATCAATGACCCTTCTCAAGTTATTGAAATTAAAAAGAAAATAATCAGATCAATATCTGAAATCCCTGATGTGTTTAGTAGAGAAGAATATTGTAAGATATATCACCAAAAACTAGGATTAGAGGAAGTTAAATTAATTACCCAAGTAAATAAAGCAAGGTCAAGGTTAGTAAGCTCACCTATTAGAAATTTAAGCCCCAAAAAAGAAACTATAAAAACTAAAAAACTTAGTAGAGACCCTAAATATAAACTACAAAAACAAGAGGAAGAGGTTTTACGATTATTGCTAAACTATGGAAATGAAACATTTATCCTAGATGAAGAAGATGAAACAGTTGCTGCAATGATAATAAACGAGTTAGAAAATGATGGGATAGAATTTGCTACACCAATTCACAATGAAATATATCAAGAAATTATTACTAAAATTGAGGAAACTGGAAAAATAGATATTCAACCTTTTATAAATAGTACTAAAGAAAATATTAGTTCTTTGGCAGTAAACTTAGTTGCAACACCACACAGTATTAGTAATAATTGGGAAGAAAGACATAAAATCTATACTGGGCTTGAAAGCCAAAAGATGCAAAAAACTACTAAAAAAGCAATCTTATCACTTAAAAAAGGGGTAGTTGATTTTCAAATATCAGAGCTACAAAAGGCAATTAAAGAAGAAACTATTGATACTGCAGGTGTTAAAAAACTAAGTGAACTTACTAAGATAAAAACTCAAATTGCTAAACTTTTAGGAAGAAATATTGGATAAGTTATTCTCTATATTAATTTGCATGCTTTGTATTTCTAAAATTAAAGCTCAAAATATTAATTATGAAAAAATTGGTGATCATGTACAGGTAGCATTGCCTGTTTCAGCTTTCGCTTCTACTTTTATTTGGAAAGATAATCAAAAAGCTCCTTTACAGTTTATTAAAATTATGGGCACCTCTTTTATAGTAACGCATAGTTTAAAAAGAATTATCAATAAGGAAAGGCCAAATGGTGGTGATTATAGCTTCCCTTCAGGGCATACTTCAGCAGCTTTTACTGGTGCTGCATTTATAGAAAAGCGATATGGACTAAAAGCTGGAATTCCAGCGTATATACTTGCTAGCTATGTAGGATGGAGTAGAGTTTACTCTAATCATCATGATTATTATGATGTAGTATTTGGGGCTCTACTAGGAGTAGGGAGTGCATATATTTTTACAAAACCATTCAAAAATAAAATAGAATTAACTTTAGGTAGTAATCAGAGAATTCAAACTTACGGATTAAGAATTAACTTTTAGATCATTTAGCATCAATTGTAAATTTTTTCTTCCATTCCACTCATTTTCAACTATAGAATAGCAGATATCAAACTCATTAAAATCCTTAATTTTTTCAAAGGCATCTCCCATACTAAAACCAATTCCAGCAAGAAAACTTGATGCTGTTTTTATATTTATTCTCAAGTGAGATTTATCAGCACCTATCCTTTTCCCATAGCCATTATCTATTACACTCCTACTTACAAAAACAGGAGATAAATTCTGAGGACCAAAAGGAGAAAATTGTTTTATTACCCTAAATAATTTATCATCTATAGCATTAATATCAATATCCATATCAATATCAATTTTTGGGCATAATTGTTCTTCAGTAATGCACTCAGAAACTTCTTTTTCAAAAGTAATAATAAATTCTGCTAAATTTTCTTTTTTAATACTTAAGCCTGCAGCATATTTATGTCCCCCAAACTTTTCACATAAATGGGAACATTTTGAAATTGCTTCATATAAATCAAAATCATGCACAGAACGAGCAGATCCAGTTAATATGCCATCTTTTTCAGCAAATACAATTGTTGGTTTATAATGAGATTCTATTAAGCGAGATGCAACAATACCTACCACTCCTTTATGCCAATTTTTACTAAAAACAACAGTTGATTTTTTGTTTTCATCAATCATTTCTAGAGCTTCCTTAGTTATACTTTGATCCAAATTTCTTCTAGTAACATTATTTTCTTCAATAAATGAAGCTAGTTTTTTAGCTCTATCTAAATCTTGTTCAACCAAAATATCAACTGCTTTTTTTGCATGTTCAATTCTACCAGCAGCATTAATTCTTGGGGCTATTCCAAAAACTACATCTGAAATTGATAGTTCTTTTATTTTATTAGCAATATCCATTAATGCTTTTAATCCAGGCCTAGGATGAGTGTTGATTTGCTTTAATCCAAAATAGGAAAAAACTCTATTTTCACCAGTCATAGGTACAATATCCGCTCCTATACTTACCGTTAACAGATCCAAATACTCTGAAATTTCAGAAAAATCAATATTGTTTTTTTGACTATATGCTTGAATCAATTTAAACCCAACTCCACAGCCTGAAAGCTCTTTGTAAGGATAATGACAATCAATTTGCTTTGGATTTAAAATAGCAACAGCTTTAGGTATTTTATCAGCAGGGTTATGATGATCGCAAATAATAAAATCTACTTCTTTCTCATTAGCATAATCTACTTGATCAAACGCCCTAATCCCACAATCCAAAGCAATAATTAATGTAAAACCATTCTTTTTTGCAAAATCAATTCCTTTAAATGAAATCCCATAACCTTCTTCATATCTACATGGAATATAGTATTCAATTTCAGGCAAAAATCTTTTCAGGAAAGAATACATCATCGCTACAGATGTTGTCCCATCTACATCATAATCTCCATACACTAGAACCTTTTCTCTATTTTCAATTGCCTTCTCAATTCTATCAACAGCATCTTGCATATTATTCATCAAAAAAGGGTCATGTAAATGTTTTAGCTCTGGTCTAAAAAAAAGTTTTGCAGCATCAAAATTTTCAATACCTCTTAAAACTAAAAGATGGGCAACAATATTGTTTACTCCCAAATCCTTTGCTAATTTTTTTACTAATTTCTGATCTGATTTTTGAATAACCCACCTTTTTTCCATTACCTCATTATTTTGGTTTGCGTTAAAATGGAGTATTTATGAACAAGCTCAAAAAGTTCAGCAATCATTTGCTCGTCTATACCCAAATTTTTAGCATTCTCTTTTCTGTTCTTTAAAATATCAAACCACCTTTCTATCTGAAAGATAGTTAACTTGTTTTTATTCTTAAAGTGCCCTATTTCTTCTACAATATTTTTCCTGTCATTAAGTAAATCAATTATTTTAGAATCTAAAATATCTATCTGATTTCTATATTTAAATAATTCTTTTTTAAATGCTTCATCACGTAATTTAACATCTCTAAGTATTAAATTATTCAGTAGAATCTGTAAATCAATTGGTAATATCTGCTGATTAGCGTCACTTAATGCTTTGCTAGGATTATTATGCGTTTCTATCATCAAACCATCCATATTTAGATCCATAGCTGTTTGTGAAACATCCTCTATTAAAGAAGCGCTACCTGAAATATGTGAAGGGTCGCAGATAATAGGTAGATCGCGAACTTCTTCTCTTAACTTTATAGGCAATTCCCATTTAGGATCATTTCTAAATGCTAACTTTTCATAACTATAGAATCCTCTATGAATTGCTGAAAGCTGAGTAACTCCAGATTTATTTAAACGCGCAAAAGCTCCAAGCCAAAGACCAATTTCAGGGTGAATAGGGTTTTTTACAAAAACGGGTATATCAACTCCTTTTAAAGCCTCTGCAATTTCCTGTACGTAAAAAGGATTAACCGTGGTTCTAGCTCCAACCCAAAGCATATCAATTCCGGCATTCAGACAAAGTTCAACATGATTAGCAGTTGCTACTTCTGTCGCTACCTTCATCCCATTTTGTAGTTGTGCCTGTTGCATCCATTTTAATGCATCTTTACCAATACCTTCAAAAGAATTTGGATTTGTTCTCGGCTTCCAAATACCAGCCCTAAAAACATCTGCAACCCCTTTTAACTCTTTTGATATTTGCAAAATTTGTTCTTCTGATTCTGCGCTGCAAGGACCAGCAATTACATATGGTTTTTTATTTATAAATTTCTTGAGTTCCATTATTTTCCTTCTAGAATAATTACAAATTCCCCTTTAGGTTTTTTCTGCTCAAAATACTCCATTACCTCTTTTGCACTTCCCCTTTTTGTCTCTTCAAACATTTTTGATATTTCTCTAGAAACCGAAACTTTTCTATCCTCTCCAAAAAACTCACAAAAAAGAGAAAGTGTTTTAACAATCCTATGCGGAGATTCATAAAAAATAATGGTTCTTTCCTCCTCTGATAGTAATTTTAGTCTTTTTTGCCGTCCTTTTTTAACAGGTAAAAATCCTTCAAATACAAATTTATCAGAAGGAATTCCAGAATTTACTAAAGCAGGAACAAATGCTGTTGCTCCAGGCAAACAATCTACCTCAATATCATTTTTTACACACTCACGAACCAATAAAAAACCAGGATCTGATATAGCGGGTGTTCCTGCATCAGAAACTAATGCAATTGTTTTTCCTGACTTAATTCTATCAATCCATTTTTGCAAAACTTTATACTCATTATGCATATGATATGGTGCAATATTTGTGTCAATATCATAATGAGAAAATAGCTTTCTTGAAGTTCTAGTATCCTCAGCAAGAACAATATTTACTTCCTTTAAAATACGCAATGCTCTTAAAGTTATATCCTCTAAGTTTCCTATTGGTGTTGGTATTAAGTACAGTTTTGACATACAAAAAATTTAAAGAAATAATGGATAAAATTCTAGTTTTGGGCTGATTCTTATTGTTGGAGCTGGGAGATGAAAATAATTTAGCCAATGCTTAATTTTTATTCCAGCAGGAGAATTCCATCTTTTAAGCATTTTAGGAATATCATAATCAAAAGCAACATACCACTCATTTTCCCCGCCAGTTTTTGTTGCATGAGCATCTAAATATTGAGTGTCATCAATACCAAAACCGACAGCTATATTCAGCCATTCTGGCCAATAACAACTTTCAACAAAATGATTCACATCAAAAGTTACCCAATAAGTTTGGTTCGGATAATCATCTTGCCATGCATATTTATTCGTCTGTTTGCCTCTTTGCGCATCCAAAACCCAGTAAATATTGGAGCGCTTGTAATAAGAAAATTTAAAATTTATTGCTTTCAAATCATCATTATAATATTGAGCAACAGGCCAAAAAGCACCAGTAGAGCCTAAAGCTAAATCCCACTTACTGAAACCCCAATAAGGAGCATAAGCATCTTTCATTTCAATAGCAAGTTGCAAGCCAGAACCAAAAAACCCTCCATACCAACGAGCTTTTCTTTCGTCCATCCCCGCCCATTTCATTGAAGATGAAAAAATATCAGCAGCTTCTAATCCGCCCATAAAATGCCCCAATTTATCAACATTTAATGCGTACGTTAAGTCAGCGCCATCATCAAAATGAAAAGAAGTTTGTTTGTCAGCCCACCAAGAATTATGAATATAATAATATGAGCCTCCAAGCCCTATAAACAAACTACTACTTACAATAGCTACTCTTTTTTTATTGACTTTCAAGCTATCATTTTGTGCAAAAATATTATTGCAAAAAACAATTAAAAATCCTATTAAAAACAAACTTTTAAAATTCATAAATATTGAAATTGCTTTTCATACTTTTGTTAGCAAACTTAATAAAAGAAATTCGCACAAATGTTTTTAGAATCACAAATAAATTACCCACTGCAAAAAGGAAGTGTAGAAGTAATTTGTGGGTCAATGTTTTCTGGTAAAACAGAAGAGTTACTTAGAAGAATAAAAAGAGCCGAATTTGCAAAGCTTAAAATTGCCGTTTTCAAACCCAAAGTTGATGTGAGATATGATGAAAAAAAAGTAGTTTCTCACGACTCAAATACTATTGCCTCATATGCTATCCAAAATCCAACTGATATTTTAAATATAGCAACTGAAATGGAAGTGGTTGCTATTGATGAGGCCCAGTTTTTTGACAATGAATTAATAGCTGTATGTAATAAATTAGCTGAAGATGGAAAAAGAGTGATAATAGCTGGACTTGATATGGATTTTTTGGGAAAACCATTTGGAATTATGCCCCAACTTTTGGCCATAGCTGAACATGTAACAAAAGTTCACGCAATTTGTATTGATTGTGGTTCTATTGCTAATCATTCATTTAGGCTTACAAAGAGTAAAGAGCTGGTAGAGATTGGAGAAAAAGAAGAATATAAACCATTATGTAGAAACTGTTTTTCACAACAAAAATAATTTGGAATTTTCTAACGAAACTATATTGCACATTGATTTAAATAAATTAGAGCACAACTTCAATTATTTAAAAACCAAACTTAAAAAAGGCACTAAAATTATTGGTGTTGTAAAGGCTTTCGCTTACGGACATGGTGATATTGAAATTTCAAAGAAACTAGAAAAACTAGGCACATATGCTCTTTGGGTTAGTGATTTTGAAGAAGGAATTTCTCTAAGGAAAGCTGGCATTAAATCAAAAATTATTGTTGCTAATCCTGGCTTAAAAAGCTATGAAGAAATAATTAAATATAATCTTGATATTGTAATTTATAATCACCGATTACTTGATTTATACACTTCTAATAAGAAAGAAATAAATATTCATATCAAATTCAATTCTGGCATGAATAGATATGGTTTTGATGCTCAAGAAACGGCTAATATAGTTGAAAAGATAAAAAATAATTATCATTTAAAATTACTTTCAATTTGTTCACATTTAGCAGCATCAGATAAAGAAGAAAAACTAGAATTCACTCTTAATCAAATTGCTAAATTCAAAAAAATCTCTAAGAATTTTGAACTACTTTATGGAGCTAAAATTGACAAACATATTCTAAATTCTAATGGTGTTTTAAACTTTGCAAAGCATCAAATGGATCTAGTCCGATTAGGAATTGGTTTGTATGGATCATCAACTGATAAAAATTTAAAACAAATCAGTCGGCTATCAAGTGTTGTTACTCAAATTAGGGATGTAAAAAAAGGCGAATCCGTTGGTTATGGGCCTTCTTTTGTTGCTCCTGAAAATATGAAAATTGCAATAATTCCTATTGGGTATGCTGATGGTTTAAACAGAAAATTTAGTGGTATCGGTAGTGTTTACATTAATAAAAAAGAATGCAAGATTATCGGTAATATTAGTATGGATAGTTTTGCTGTTAATTCATCTAATCTTACTACACATGAGGGGGAAACAGTAGAAATATTTGGAAATAATTTGTCTGTTAACGAAATTGCAAAAAAGATAAATACAATTCCTTATGAGATTTACTCTACTTTAAATAGAAGAATTAAGAGAACTTATTCTGATTCATAACGACTATAAATTGTATATAGGAAAATATAAGCAATAGTAAGTATAAAAATAAAAAAGTACGAGTCAACAAGCATCAAAAACATGAAAGAAAAAGGTAATAAAACTCTATGAATTCCATCTTTTTCTTTTAACATCGCTTTAGTTTGATGATAAAAGATTAATAGAAGTAATATCAAACCTAAAATTCCAAGCTCAAACCAAACATATAAATATTGATTATGGGGTGTCGTATGTATGTAAAAATCGTGGCCAGAATCTACCTCATCAATAAATATTTTCCCAAAACTTCCTGTGCCATAACCCAAAATTGGCTTTTCTAAAATCCTATTAAATGATTCTGTAACAAAAACATAGCGAATATCCACAAGTTTCCCCCTACCAACTTCCCCATTATTTACAATTATATTTGAAACAGCATCAAATCTATTCTTGTAAACTTTAGTTGTTTTATAAACTATAAATTGAAAAGAAAATAGTAAAATAATAAAAGCAAGTAGCCTTAGGAATTGCGTTCGATTATAATATATAATATAAAACAATGCTGATAAATTAAATATAACTTGTCCTGCCCTACCTCTTTCAGTAAAAATACTTAATGCATATACTGCAATAAATATCATTAATAAATAATTATATTTTGTTTTCTTCTCTATCAAAATATACAATGAAAGTGTAAACGATAAAGCTAAAATAACATTATGATAATTATAAGTAATGAAAGCCGCATTTCTGTAAGAAACTTCAATGAAACTTAAATACTCACCTAAAGGTTGTATAATATTATTATTAATCAAAATTGAAGCTAACGCAGAAATGAATGCTGTTACTAGAAAAGCCATAACGCTTCTTCTAATCGTAAGTTGTGTAATAGCAATAGTTGCTAAAATTGGGAATACTAATAAAAGAGCTAATCTTTGAAATTGCCATTCAGCATTTAGATGATTGTTACCCCAAAAAGTTCCTAGACCATATAAGGCAATCAAAGCAAAAACAAATAACATCCATTTTGATGATTTTATAGTTTTAAATTTATTTTTAAATCCTCCCTCAATAATCCAGCATAATGCTAACAATCCAATGACTAAATTTGTAATTGCGATAGAAGTTGGTATAGTAACTCCTAATAAAATAAATAAGAACTGTTGAGTCTTATTTAATATATTATTCATTCCCCAATATTTTATTATACTCAGTATTTTCTTTCAAAATTTCAATTGCTTTTTCAACTTCAATATCAAAGTTAAGTCCAGCTTTTATCCTTCCTTTTTGATAAAAATATCTGCTCATAATTTCTCCTGTCAATATTTCTTTAATATCCTCTTTGCTTTTTTGCAAATCATCATTCTTATTCTCTAGCATTTTTGCAGCTAAAATATTATACTCAACAGATAAATTATCAAAATAATCTTCTTCCACAGCCTTATTCTTTAACTTTTCTAAGGACTTTTCTGTTTCAGTTTTATAAGTATATTCTTTATCAGAAATGTAAGATAAAAAGTCCGAGAAATCAGCATCAGAAAAAATGAAGTTTTCAGAGATTGAATCATGAGAAAAACGATAATCAGTTGCATAATCAAAGAAAAAGCGCTCCTTGAATAAAGACGGTATAATCATACTATATTTCTCGGGCTCTGTAATAATATCAGGAAGGATTCCTCCGCCATCTTTTACTTCTCTACCGTTTTTAGTTTCATAAGAAGTCATTAATGAATCCGGAATTTTCCCTACACTTCCATCATCATTTCTATTACTATAATCTAAAGCTTGAATACACCTTCCGCTAGGAATATAATACTTTGCAACTGTTAACTTTAATTGTGAATTATACGATAATTTTCGAGTTTGCTGTACAAGCCCTTTTCCGTAACTTCTTTGTCCAATTACTACGCCTCTATCTAAATCCTGGATAGCGCCAGATACAATTTCAGAAGCTGAAGCCGATGAAGAATTGATTAAAACTACCAAAGGTAAATCAGTATCCAATGGGCTTTTATTGGCCACATAAGACTTATCCCAAGATTTTATTTTACCCTTTGTACTAACAACTTCCTCTCCTTTATCAATAAATAAATTTACAATATCTACTGATTCGTTTAACAAGCCACCAGGATTACTTCTTAAGTCTAATATTAACCCTTTTAATTCTTGTTCATTCTTCAATAGCTTGATTGCATTTTTCACATCATTAGCACAGTTTTTTGTAAAAGTTCTTAATCTAATATAGGCGATTCCATCTTCAATAAAAGCTGAATAAGGAACACTTGCAATAGAAACTTTTTCTCTGTCAAAACTTACTTCAAATGGTTTTGTTTTATTTTTTCTTTCAATTAAAATAGTAACAACTGTGTTGGGTTGGCCTTTTAAAACTTTACTAACTTCTTCAGTAGTTTTACCTTTTGCTGATTTACCGTTTATTTCAAGAATTTTATCTCCAGCCATAAGTCCAGCTTTTTGGGCAGGAAATCCCTCATAGGGTTCAGAAATATAAACATAATTGCCTCTTTTTGTAATCATTGCTCCAATTCCACCATATTGTCCAGTTGTCATAAACCTAAAATCTTCAATATCAGATTCTGGAATATAAATTGTGTAAGGGTCCAATGATTTAAGCATTGCTTTGATGCCTTTTTTTATTAAATCTCCTGGATCAGTATCATCAACATAAAAAGTATTTAGCTCTTTATATAATGTTGTGAATATGTCAATATTCTTAGATATCTCAAAATAATTATCTACAAAACCTACTGACACAATAGAGGTAATTGCTAGAGATGACGCTAAAATTATTAATTTAAACTTTTTCTTCATATTTTTATTTTTTATGGGACCGGATCATGTCCGCTGCTACCCCAAGGATGGCAACTACAAATTCTTTTTACTGTTAATTTTCCACCTTTCCATGCTCCATATTTTGTGATTGCTTCTATTCCGTATTGCGAACAAGTTGGCATATATCTACATCTTGGTGGTAATAGCGGAGAAATAGCTTTTTGATACATAATTATAATTGTTCTAAATAAAAAAGAAAAAAACACATTCATAATTCTTCTTTTAAACGGGTTAAAAGTAATTTTATTTTTTCTGCTATGATCTTATAATCTACAATTTTGTTCTGCTGGTAAATAATTGCTAAATTTAACTGACAATTATTGCTCTTTAAATATTTTTCTAATTCACTTTTTTGAAGACGATAAGCCTCATTTATCCTTCTTTTTATAACATTTCGATCTGAAGCTAATCTAACGCGTTTTTTAGGAACAACTATTAAGGATTTAACAAAAACATTCTCATCATTATTATCTATATTATAGATAATTCTTAATGGTTTTTTAGATAGTGAATCCCCATTTTCAAACAATCTTTCTATTGATTTTTCATTACAAAGTTTTTGATTTTTAGGAAATTCAAACATTTTTTAAAAGTATAAAAAAAGGAGCTAGAAAGCTCCTTTTAAAAATATTATTACAAATAAATTATCTTTTTCTTTTATTTGCTTCTTTTATATATTGATCCAATGCCATTGACATTGATGGTGCTTTTTTATTTGGAGCAGCAATATCAACTCTTAAGCCGTTATCTTCAACTGATTTTATAGTTGTAGGGCCGAAAACTGCCAATCGGGTTTCATCTTGCTTAAACTCTGGAAAGTTTTCTAATAATGATTTAATGCCTGTTGGACTAAAAAATACTAAAACATCATATTTTACATCAGATAAATCAGATAAATCAGAACAAGCTACTTTATACATTTGCGCTTTAGTATAATCCAAACCACTTTCTTCTAACGATTTGTTCATTTGCTTTTTCAAAACATCAGAGCACGGAAACATAAACTTAGATTCTTTATGTTTTTGCATTATTGGTATTAAACTTGCAAGCGTTTGCTCTCCTGTAAATACTTTTCTTTTACGGTAAGTAATAAAGTTTTGTAAGTAATGTGCAATTGCTTCAGAAACGCAAAAATACTTTGTAAAATCAGGAACTCTAAGTCTTAACTTTTTCATCATTCCAAAATAATGATCCATTGCATTTTTAGAAGTAAAAATTACAGCATCATGATTTAAGATAGAAATTCTTTGCTCTTTAAACTCCATTGCAGTAATTTCTTCAACATGCATAAAAGGTCTAAAATCAATTTTTACTTTATGCTTTTTTTCCAAATTAGCATAAGGAGATTTCCCTTCAGGTTTTGGTTGTGAAATTAAAATTGTTTTTACTTTCTTCTTTTCAGCCATTTCTTAGTCTTTTTTAGTAAAAAACTCCATTTCCTAGTATTAAAAGAGGAAAAATTTCGAGCACGCAAAGATACAAAAAAATATAAAACTGAGGAATTCCGAATGAATTTGTTCCTATTTTCCAAAGCCAAAACAACTTCATTAGAATTAATATTATCAACAAGATGTAAGATGTTACTAAAACTATAGTTGTAATTTCAAATGAGAAAAAGTATAACAAAACTATTAACGGGAATAAAAGAAAGCCTAAAGCTCTATCAAAAAGCATAGAAAAAAATACAGCAAGCTTTGAAAGATCTTTTGTTTTTAAAATAAAGCCTAAAATATTTATCAGTTTCATTTTAAAAAAGAAAAAACTACTAACATAAACTAATATCAAGCCCACTGAAAGTAATCCAAATGTCTCAGTTATCTTTAAAATAATGAGCGTAAAATTAATTGACATTAAAAAAAAAGTAATTACATTAACTCTTTCTGTAAAAGCATTTTCTTCTCTTAAAAACTGATTAGCATATCTTTGAGCAAACACACCCATAAAAAGCAATTTAGCATGCTTCCAATAAAAACCTTTTAATAATGCAATCAGAAAAAATGATATTAATAATAGTATAAAGAAAATATCCTGATTAAAAATTATTTTACTTAAAGCCAAATTTTAAAAATTTAATAACAACAAAGATATATTTTATCATATCATCTATTCGATTAAAAAAAATTACTTTTGCATAAAAATTAACAACTATTATGACACAAGATATGTTTCAAGCGCCTGATTATTTTTTAATGGATGAACTGCTAACAGATGAGCATAAAATGATTAGAGATGCTGCTAGAGAATGGGTAAAAAGAGAGGTTTCTCCAATTATTGAAGAGGCTTGCCAAAAAGCAGAATTCCCAAAACAAATTATAAATGGATTAGGTGAAATTGGTGGTTTTGGCCCATACATTCCTGCAGAATACGGTGGGGCTGGATTAGACCAAATTTCGTATGGTCTTATAATGCAAGAGTTAGAAAGAGGAGATAGTGGGATTCGCTCTACTTCATCTGTTCAATCTTCATTAGTAATGTATCCAATATGGAAGTATGGTAGTGAAGAACAAAAAATAAAATTTTTACCAAAATTAGCAACTGGAGAATTTATCGGTTGTTTTGGTTTGACTGAGCCTGACTATGGATCAAACCCTGGAGGGATGGTAACAAATATAAAAGATATGGGAGATCATTACCTTTTAAATGGAGCAAAAATGTGGATTTCAAATGCGCCTTTTGCTGATGTTGCTGTTGTTTGGGCAAAAAATGAAGAAGGAAGAATTAAAGGTGTATTAGTAGAAAGGGGAATGGAAGGATTTACTACTCCTGAAACTCATGGAAAATGGAGTTTAAGAGCCTCTGCAACTGGTGAATTAGTATTTGACAATGTAAAGATTCCTAAAAATAATATTCTACCAAATAAAGATGGGTTAGGAGCTCCATTAGGCTGTTTGGATTCTGCAAGATATGGAATTGCTTGGGGAACAATCGGTACTGCAATGGATTGTTATGACACAGCATTACGATATGCAAAGCAAAGAATTCAATTTGGTAAACCAATTGCTAGTTACCAGTTACAACAAAAGAAATTAGCAGAAATGATTACTGAAATTACAAAAGCACAGTTTTTAACTTGGCGTTTAGGGGTATTAAGAAATGAAGGCAGAGCTACTTCTGCACAAATTTCTATGTGTAAGCGCAATAATGTGGATATGGCACTAAATATAGCTAGAGAGGCAAGGCAAGTTTTAGGAGCTATGGGAATCACGGGAGAATATTCTATCATGCGACATATGATGAATTTAGAATCAGTAATTACATATGAAGGGACACATGATATTCACTTATTGATTACAGGAATGGATATTACAGGAGAAAACGCTTTTAAGTAGGATGAAAACCATATTTAGAGTAATAGCGTTTTTAGAAGGAGTGTCTTATATCCTCTTAATGACGTTTGGCTTGTATTTTAAATACCAAATAGGTGATCCAACTTATGTGAAATTATTAGGAATGCCTCATGGAGTACTATTTGGGTTATATATCTATTTTGCAATAGCTTTTATTATGAAAGAATATGCAATATCGGATAAAACATTACTAATTATTTTCTGCTTTAGTGCGACAACCACGTTTTTACTAATATTTTTAATGGCATACTATTTAGAGATTATTTTTCCATTATATGCCGCTTTTATTATATTACCTCCTTTTTTAATCACATTATGCATTAAAGATGGTTATATATGGGATTTAAAGGTTAAGGCAGTTGTATTATTAGCCTCTATACTCCCATTTGGCACTTTTTATGTTGATTGGAAATATTTGAAAAACTAGAGATTTAAAACAGTCTTTACTTCTTTATTTTGCCAACAGCTTAGCTGCCTCTAACAGTTTGTTGTACCAGGTTTCTCCATATTTTCGAATTAGGGGGTTTTTTAAAAAAACATAAACTGGCACTTCTAATTCACTGCCGCATTTGCAAGCTGGCTCACATATTTTAATTTCCTCATAATTTACGGCATCAAAATCACGGTATTCTTTTATGCGTATTGGAAACAAATGGCAAGAAATTGGTTTCTTAAAATCAACTTTACCCGCTAATTGAGCTTTTTCAATAGCACATTTTGAAATCCCGTTTTCCTCAATTACAAAAGCACATTCTCTATTATTTACAAGTGGAGTAGTGACTTCGCCCTCAGAATCAAGTACAGCCACCCCTAATTTATCCACCACATCAATCCCCTTTTGTAACATATAGGGTTTTATCTGTTCATAAATATCTTCTAAAATAGTCACTTCCTTTTCTAACATTGGAGCGCCTGCATCACCATCTACACAACAGGCTCCTTTACACGCATTTAAATCGCATATAAAGTGTTTTTCAAAAACATCTAAAGAAATTATTTTATCGTCAACTTGAATCATATAGCAAAACTACATAATAAAATAAGAGAATTACTATTTTTGCGTCATGGCAAATTATGAAGATATCTTTAAAAAAGTAGTATCCCATGCAAAAGAGTATGGTTATGTTTTTCAATCCTCAGAGATTTATGATGGCTTAGCAGCTGCTTACGATTATGGTCCTAATGGAGTAGAATTAAAAAACAACATTAAAAATTATTGGTGGAAGTCAATGGTAAATATGCATGAGAATATTGTAGGTTTAGACTCCTCAATTTTCATGCATCCTACTACTTGGAAAGCTTCAGGTCATACTGATGCCTTTAACGACCCTTTAATAGATAATAAAGATTCTAAAAAAAGATACCGTGCTGATGCTTTAATTGAGGATCATATTGCTAAAATTAAAGCTAAAATTGACAAAGATTGTGTGAAAGCTGCCAAGCGCTTTGGAGATGCTTTTAATAAAGAAGAATTTGTAACTACCAATGTTAGAATTTTAAACAGGCAAAAACAAATTAATTATATAAATGAAAAAATGAATACTTCTCTTTCTTCAGGAGATTTAGAAAGTATAAAAGCATTAATTGAGGAATTAAATATAAAGTGCACTGTTTCAGGAACTAATAATTGGACTGATGTTCGTCAGTTCAATTTGATGTTTAAAACCCAAATGGGTGCAATTGCTGATGGTGCTTCTGATTTGTATTTAAGGCCAGAAACTGCACAAGGTATTTTTGTTAACTTTTTGAATGTGCAGAAAACAACCCGAATGAAAATCCCATTTGGAATTGCTCAAATTGGGAAAGCCTTCCGTAATGAGATTGTAGCGCGCCAGTTTATTTTCAGAATGAGAGAGTTCGAACAAATGGAAATGCAATTTTTTGTTCGCCCAGGACAAGAAATGAAATGGTACAAATACTGGAAAAAATTCCGCATGAAATGGCACAATTCTCTAGGAATTGGAGAAGATAATTACCGTTTTCATGACCATGAAAATTTAGCACATTATGCAAATGCTGCTACCGATATTGAATTCAAGTATCCATTCGGATTTAAAGAGTTAGAAGGAATCCATTCTCGTACTGATTTTGACCTGAAAGCACACCAAGAGCATTCTGGAAAAAAATTACAGTATTTTGATCCTGAATTAGGAGAAAGCTATGTACCTTATGTAGTAGAAACTTCTATAGGATTAGATAGAATGTTCCTTACCATTTTAAGCCATGCTTTCCATGAAGAAAAATTAGAAAATGGAGAAAGTAGAGTAGTCCTTAAAATCCCTGCACCGTTAGCACCTATAAAAGCAGCTATTCTTCCTTTAACCAAGAAAGATGGAATGCCTGAAAAAGCAAGAGACATAATGAAATCTCTTCAAATAGATTTTAATTGCCAATATGAAGAAAAAGATTCTATCGGCAAAAGGTATAGAAGGCAAGATGCGATTGGCACTGCATTCTGTATTACAATTGACCATCAAACTTTAGAAGACAATACGGTAACAATAAGAGATAGAGACACTATGACTCAAGAAAGAGTTGTTATTGAAAAAATACACTCTATAATTGCTGAAAAGGTAAATATTGTAAAATATTTAGCTTAGTTTGACCCTTTAGTTGTAACAGAAATTTTATCAAAAGCTGCATCAATAGGAGGTAATATTTTTTCTACCTCTACCGTTACTTCTTGCACTTTATTTAAAGCTAAAATTTCATCAACAATGCTTTTTGCAGGAACTTCAATCATATTAGATCTAACGGCCATTTTCTGCTTAACAACTTCTATAATTTTCACATAGTCCACTGTGTCGTTCAAATCATCTGTTTTTTCAACTTCAGATGTGTCTGAATCTACCCATACATTTACAATAAAATGTCCGCCTAAGACAGCTTCTTCAGGTAAATGGCCATGATGAGCAAAAACTCTAATTCCTTCTACTGTGATTAATCCCATTTATTAATTTTCTCTAAAGCAATTTCCATTCTTTTTATTGTTTCTTCTTTTCCTAAAAGTGATGCAATATCAAATAAAGAAGGACCCATTCCAAGTCCTGTCAAAGAGAGTCTAAAGGCAGGTAATAATTTCCCCATACCTAAATCTTTTTCTTCCAAGAATTTTTTGAATTCTACTTCAACATTTTCAGAATTAAAATCAGTTAAAATTGCTAACCTATCCTTTAATACTGCTAAATTTTTTGCTGTGTCTTCTTTCCATTTTTTACGAATAGTTTTCTCATCATACGATGTTGGGGTTTCAAAATAATACCTTCCTTCCATCCACATATCTTTTACAAAAGTGGCTCTTTCTTTCAACTGCTCACAAACGGTTGACACAAAATCATCTTCCGCATCTACACCATTTTCTTTTAAGATAACTTGTAAATCTTGAGCCAAAACTTTTGCTGATTTTGCTCTTAAATACTGCTGATTGAACCATCTTGTTTTATCAAAATCAAACTTTGCCCCTGCCTTCCCGACTCTATCTAAATCGAATACTTCAATCAATTCCTGCATAGAGAAAATCTCTTGTGTCGTTCCTGGGTTCCATCCTAAAAAAGATAGCATATTGATAAACGCTTCTGAAATATATCCTTGCTCTCTATATCCTGAACTTATTTCTTTTGTTTCAGGGTTAGTCCACTGTGTTGGGAAAACTGGGAATCCCAATCTATCTCCATCTCTCTTACTTAATTTTCCATTTCCATCTGGTTTTAAAATTAATGGTAAATGTGCAAACTGTGGTAGTTTATGCTCCCAACCCAAATATTTATATAACAAAACATGTAAGGGCGCAGATGGCAACCACTCCTCACCTCTAATCACATGAGAAATTTTCATTGTATAATCATCTACCACATTAGCCAAATGATAAGTTGGCATTCCATCGGATTTGAAGATAACTTTATCATCCATATGATTGGTATTTACAACAACCCATCCTCTAATAATATCGTTTAGTTTTACCTCTTCATTTCTAGGCATTTTTATTCTGATAACATAAGGATCTCCAGCTTCCAATCTCTTACTCACTTCATCTTCCGATAAAACTAAAGAGTTTTGCATAGTAGTGCGAGTAAGAGTATTGTATTGTGGAGAAGGAACTCCGGCGGCTTTCATTCGCTCTCTCATTTCAGTTAGTTGCTCTGAAGTATCAAAAGCATAATAGGCGAAACCATTTTTTACCAATTGTTTAGCGTAAGGTAAGTACATTGCTTTTCTTTCAGATTGCCTGTAAGGACCATACTCACCACCATCAACAACTGATTCATCTAATTCAATTCCACACCATTTTAATGCATCAATTAAATACTCCTCAGCCCCCTCTACAAATCTTGTTTGATCGGTATCCTCAATACGCAATATCATTTTGCCTCCTTGATTTTTAGCAAAAAGGTAATTATATAATGCCGTTCTAACTCCTCCTATATGTAAAGGGCCTGTCGGGCTTGGCGCAAATCTTACTCTTACTTCTGACATCTTTATTGTTATTTTGAGTGACAAAGATAGTGTTTATCTAATATAAGTAATTATATGCATATTAAAATTGTATTTTTGCAGTAATGAGGAGAAAAAACACATCAGAATTATTCAAAAGGCTGAATAATTTTATACGAAAATACTACCAAAATCAGCTGATTAAAGGAGGTATTTATAGTCTTGCAGTATTAATTATTTTCTTCCTTATTTTCTCAATAATTGAGCATTTTTCAAAAGCAGGAGTTGGTATTAGAACTTTTTTCTTTTGGACATACATAATTATTAACCTGATTATTGCAATAAAATATATTGTAATTCCACTTTTACATTTACTTAAATTAGGAGAAATCATATCACATAAGCAAGCCGCTAAAATCATTGGGAAACATTTCAATTCTATTAATGATAAACTTACAAATATTTTAGAATTAACTGATGAGCGAGATTCAGATAATGATTTGATTATAGCTAGTATTGATCAAAAAATGAGAGATATTAAGCCCATAAACTTTAATTCAGCTATTGATTTTAGAGCCAATAAAAAATATGTTAAATGGATTTTGATTCCTATTCTAATTATTGGATTATTCTTTGTTTCTGGCAAACAATACATACTTACAGAAAGTTCAGCTAGAATTGTAAAACACAATACCTTTTTTGAGCCAAAAGCCCCATTTAATTATCAGATAAATGAAGAGTTAAAATGTATTCAATTTGAAGATTATTTACTAAAAATAAAAGTAAATGGACATGAAATTCCATCAAAAGTAAAAATCTTAATAAATGGCAACAAATTTAACCTAAAATCAAAAGGGAATAATCAATTTGAGTATTTATTTAAAGATGTGAATTCTAATATAGATTTTTATTTATTAGCAGGAGGATATAAGAGTAAATTATACACACTTAAAAGTTTATTGCAACCAAAAGTTGTAGAAATTCAAGTGACAATAAACCATCCAAATTATACTAAGAAAAGTAAAGAGATTATTTTAAATAATGGGGATATTTTTGTAAGCGAAGGAGGTAATGTAAATTGGAGCATATCATTACAAAATACAACTAAGTCATCTTTTATATTAGATAAAAAAGAAGTCAAAGTGTCAAATAATTATAAGCTTAAATTTCAAACTCAAATTCTAAAAAACTCTTCTTATCAAATTATTAGTGAAAACAATAATAACCTGATAGATACTCTTAACTATTCTATTGTAGTTATTAAAGATGAATATCCTAATATTTCGGTATCTCAAACATATGATACTTTAAATTCTCAATTTATTTTTAATGGGGATCTAGAAGATGATTACTTACTTGAAAAATTAGATTTTATATATAATATCAAATCAAAAGATAGTACTAATAATATATCTAAAAGTATTCAGATAAATAGAACTTCAAAAGAGGTGTTTTTCTACACTTTTAATTTTAATAGTCTCCTTTTAAATCCTGGTGATGAGGTTTATTATCATTTTAAGATTTGGGACAATGATAAAATAAATGGCTCAAAATTTACAAAAAGTCAAAATTTTAAATTTACAGAAGCTAGTACAGACGATTTGATAAAAAAGAAAGATGCTGAAAATGAGAAAACAAAAATTGGCCTAAATAAGTCTATTTCTTTAGCACAAGAAATTCAAAAAGAAATTACTGAACTCAATAAAACAATTTTAGAAAAAAAGAAAATTGGATGGGAGGAGGAAGAAAAAGCTAAAGAAATTCTAAAAAAGCAAAAACAATTAGAAAAACAAATAAAAAACACTCAGAAGAAAAATACTGAAAACTTAAAAAATAAAGAGAAATTAAACTCCTCTATCTTAGAAAAACAAAAGAAATTAGAAGAATTAATGAATAACGTTTTAGATAAAGAAATGAAGGATTTGCTAAAAGAAATGGAAGAAATGATGGATAAAGCAGATAAAGAAAAGTTAAAAGATTTGCTGGATAAATTAGATAAAGAAAATTTTGACCTGGAGAGGGAATTGGATAGAGAGTTAGAGTTATTTAAACAACTCGAATTTGAGCAGAAAGTAGAAGAAACTCTAGACAAAATATCAGAACTAAAAGAAGCACAAAAGAAACTTCAGAAAGAAACTGAAAGTGGTAAAAAAACAAAGGAAGAACTTCTGAAAGAACAAGAGAAGCTCAGTAAAAAAATGGAAGAGATTAAAAAAGATTTGCAAGATTTGAGGAAGAAAAACATGGATTTAGAACAAAAAAATGAATTACCCAACACACAAAAATCAGAAGAAAATATAAAGCAAGAAATGCAAAATAGTATTGATGCTTTAAAAAAGGGGCAAAAGAAAAAATCAAAAAAATCACAGGAAAGTGCAATTGAAAAAATGGAGGAAATTGAAGATAAACTGAAAAGTATGCAAGAAAGTTCTGGAGAAAATAAGCCGAAAGAAGATATGGAAACTTTACGTAAAATTTTAGAAAACTTAGTTAGACTTTCATTTGATCAGGAGAGTTTAATTACTAAAGGAAACAATACCCCAAGAAACAGTCCTGAGTTTGTAAAAATGGTACAGCAACAAAACAAATTAGCTGATGATAGTAAGATTATTGAAGACTCATTATTTGCGCTAAGTAAAAGAGTTGTCCAAATTCAAGCGACAGTAAATAAAGAGATTGCATCTATTAAAAGTAACATGTTAAAATCAACTAAAGAGCTTGAAAATAGAGATGTAAAGAAGGCTGCTGAAAGGCAACAATTTGTTATGACTGCGACAAATAACCTTGCCTTACTTTTATCTGAAATATTGGAGCAAATGCAAAAAGATTTAGAAATGCCTCCGTCAAAATGTAACAAGCCAAAAAACTGTAATAAACCAAACCCAAACTGCAAAAAACCTTCAATGTCAGAGATTAAAAATGCTCAAAAGAAACTAAATAAGCAAATGAAAAAAGGACAAAGTGGCAAGAAAGGGAAGGGGAAAAAGAAAGGGGAGAAACAATCAAAAGAGCTTATGCAATTAGCAAAACAGCAAGAGCAAATAAGAAAACAGTTAATGGAGCTAAGAGATGAGGTTGGTAAAAATGGTGAGAAAGGTAAAATTGATCAAGCTATTGAGGATATGGAGAAAAATGAAAGAGACATTATCAACAATAGAATTACAAAAGAAACTATAAAGAGACAAGAAGAAATACTTACTAGATTACTTGAATCAGAGAACGCTATGAGGGAACAAGAAGAAGACAATAAAAGAAAAGCTACAGAATGGGAATTTGAGTCAGATAATACAACGGAAAAATATATGGAATACAAAAAGAAAAAAGAGAAAGAAGAAGAGCTAATAAAAACAACTCCAATTCAACTTACTCCATTCTACAAAAAGAAAGTAAACTCCTATTTTAACTCTTTAATAAAAGAGAACTAATGATAGCGTTTGAATACTTAGAAACAGAAGAAATAATAGAAATTTCTCACCAGAAGAAATGGTTAAAACAAGTAATTTCCAATGAAGACAAGTTAGTAGGAGATATTACTTACATCTTTTGTAATGATGATTATCTTCTTAAAAAAAATATACAGTTCCTTCATCATAATACTTTAACTGATGTCATTACTTTTGATTATTGCAAAGGTAATTCTGTAAGTGGAGATATTTTTATTAGTATTGAAAGAGTAAAAGAAAATTCTGAGGATTTTAAAGTTGATTTTTTATCAGAATTAAATAGAGTTTTGGTTCATGGTTTACTACATTTGCTAGGATATAAAGATAAAACTGAGAGTGAGGCAAACTTAATGAGAAAGAAAGAAAATTATTATCTCTCCAAATATTGAGAAAAAAATGGTACTTGAACAAAAATATGATGTAATTGTTGTAGGTGGAGGGCATGCCGGATGTGAGGCAGCACATGCTGCAGCAACATTAGGTTCTAAAGTTTTGTTAATTACTCAAAATCTAGAAACTTTAGCTAGGATGTCATGCAATCCAGCGATGGGTGGTGTTGCAAAAGGTCAAATTATTAGAGAAATTGATGCGTTAGGCGGAATGTCAGGAATTATTACTGATGCCTCTTCAATTCAGTTTAGAATGCTAAATAAAAGTAAAGGGCCGGCAATGTGGAGCCCTAGGGCACAGTGTGACAGAAAATTGTTTGAAAGAAAATGGCGCATGGCTCTTGAAGGAAATAAAAATATTGATTTTTGGCAAGATACAGTAGAAAATATAATGACCAAAAATGGTTCAACTGTAGGTGTTATTACAAAGATGGGGGTTCAAATTAAAAGTAAATCCGTCATACTTTGTAACGGAACATTTTTAAATGGATTAATTCACCTTGGTAAAAAAAATTACAAGGGAGGAAGGTCGGGAGAGCCGCCAGCTGAAGGAATTACAAAACAACTTATTAATTTAGGGTTTACTAATGGCAGAATGAAAACAGGAACACCTCCGAGGCTTGATGGTAGAACAATTGATTACTCTAAAACTGAAGAACAAGCAGGTGATAAAGATCCTGTAAATTTCTCATACTTATCTGACAATCAACTATCTAAGCAACACTCATGCTTTATAACTTACACTTCACCTGAAGTACATAAGATACTTAAACAAGGATTTGTAGATTCTCCTATGTTTTCAGGAAGAATAAAAGGTTTAGGTCCAAGATACTGCC
>Ga0315315_10000318_pt1 | contig 38851 bp, 38 predicted proteins | sample M140m3416metaG_FD_203699 | JGI IMG/M metagenome (GOLD analysis project Ga0315315, IMG submission 203699) | Ammonia-oxidizing marine archaeal communities from Monterey Bay, California, United States - M1 40m 3416 | ecosystem: Environmental > Aquatic > Marine > Intertidal zone | place: USA...
GATAAAGAATCAAGCAGCAGAAGAACAAAAAAGAAAACAACAGCAAGAGCAACAAGCTGCAGAAGAACAAAAAAGAAAAGAGGAGAAACAAAAAGAACAAACTCGGCTAAAGAATCATGCAGCAGAAGAACAAAAAAGAAAACAACAGCAAGAGCAACAAGCTGCAGAAGAACAAAAAAGAAAACAACAGCAAGAACAACAAGCTGCAGAAGAACAAAAAAGAAAAGAGGAGAAACAAAAAGAACAAGCTCGGCTAAAGAATCAAGCAGCAGAAGAACAAAAAAGAAAACAACAGCAAGAGCAACAAGCTGCAGAAGAACAAAAAAGAAAAGAGGAGAAACAAAAAGAACAAACTCGGCTAAAGAATCAAGCAGCAGAAAAGAAAAAGGTTCAAGCAAATAAAGAAAAGCAGATAAATAATAAAAAAATAGGTGGGAAGTAACTCTATTATTTAGCCCTATTTATATGAATTTGTTTTGCTAATAACATAGCATTTTTAAAAGAAATAAAACTTGCCTTATTTTTTCCAGCTATATTATATGCAGTTCCATGATCTGGAGAGGTGCGGATAATTGGTAGTCCAGCAGTAAAATTAACTCCTTGATTTTTACTTAAAATTTTAAAAGGTATTAGCCCTTGATCATGGTACATGCCCAAAATACCATCGTATTCTTTATAATTTCCACTTGCAAAGAATCCGTCTGCTGAAAATGGTCCTAGTACATTGATCCCTTTTTCTGTTGCTTTGTGAATAGCTGGGTGAATAATATTAACTTCTTGTTGTCCTATAAGCCCTCCATCACCAGAGTGAGGATTAAGCCCTAATAGTCCTATTTTTGGATTTTTTATTTGGAAATCTCTTTTTAAAGACTGGACCATCAAGCTGATTTTATTTAAAATAGCTCCTACTGTAATTGCCTTGGAAACTTGATCAATTGACAAATGATTAGTGACAATTCCTATCTTAAGCTTGCCATGAGTCATTAACATTAATGATTGGTTCTTATTGGTAATGCTTGTAAAATACTCGGTATGACCATTAAAATTAAAATTATTTCCCTGAATAGTGTTTTTGTCAATGGGAGCTGTCACTATACCATCAATAAGATTCTTCACTGCATGCTCACTAGCTTTACTTAAAGATTGAAAAGCAACTTGACCACTTACTTTCTTTTGCTGGCCAAATTCAATTTTAAAATTTGAATTGCTTAATTCAAAAATATTTATGACTCCAGATTTCGCTTTCATTGGGGTATCAATAATATTTATGTCCGCTTTAATATTCAAATGATTAAAATAAAATTCAATAATTTCCAAATCAGAATAGATAATTGGTATAATATTTTTTAAACTATCTTCATCTGAAAGTGCTTTTAAAATAATTTCTGGGCCAATACCGTTTGGGTCTCCTAGAGATATCCCTAATTTGATAAAATTCTGCATTTGGAATGATTATTGTCAAAAATAACCATAATTAGGTCTTTATTTATTCTTAACGTAATTATAAATATATTTAAATGATAAGAATTATGGTCCTTTTGAGTAATTTTGAATAACTATGTTAATTAGAGTTTTTAACTTTTTGTTTTTAATAATCCCCATATTTATTTGGGGCTCTCACAACAGAGGTGGTGAAATAACCTATACTCATATTGGAGGTCTAACTTATGAATTCACCATAACCACATGTACTGATTTAGGTTCGGCAACTGGAACGGATAGACCTGAACTATTCTTAGATTTTGATTTAGGAACTCCGTTTGCGCAAAGAGACACTCTCTTAAGAATCTCTCAATTACCATTATCCCTTAACCACAAAAAAAATATTTATGTTGGGATACACACCTTTACTTCTACTGGATCACATAGAATATCTATGGAAGATCCGAATAGGAATGCAGGAATTTTAAATGTTTGGCCCGGGGGAAATAGTGATGATGTTGTTTTTGCCTTAGAGACTTTCTTGATAATATCTCCTGTTTTAGGAGCATCTGGAGGAAATAACTCTGTACAGTTTACAGAATGTCCATGCCCTGCCATAGGATGTTTGAATAGGCCTTATTGTTACAATCCAATGGGTTATGATCCAGACGGAGACTCTTTATCTTATGAGTTGGTAGCTCCACTAGGTCAAGATGCACTTCCTTTACTGTTAGGAAGTTATTACGTTTTTCCAGATGCTATTGGCGGTGGGAATTTTACTATTGATCCCGTTTTTGGGACTGTATGTTGGAACAACCCTATGATGGTTGGGGAATTTAATTTTACAATTTTAATTTCCGAATGGAGAAATGGCTATAAAATAGGTTCTGTAGTTAGAGATATTCAACTGACTATTAGTAATAACTGTAGCAATAATCCACCTGATATTGCTCCTATAGACGACACGTGTATTAAGGCAGGAAGCACTCTAAATATAAATATTCAAGGTCTGGACCAAGATTTAGATTTTATTTCACTGACGACAGCAGGACTTTCATTTAATTTAGCTAATTCAGCTTCTACTTTTTCTTCTGTTGCAACAAATGGTATTGCAAACGGAATCTTGCAGTGGAACACAAATTGTAGTCATATCCAACAATCTTCTTACCCAATATTAATAGAATTAGAAGATAATGGTATCCCAGTTCTATCGGATTATGAAGCGTTTAATATCGAGGTTAGACCTCCTCCCATAACTGGGTTAATTGCATCTCCTATAGGGAATTCTATACATTTAAAATGGGATAAAGCTATTTGCTCAAATGCATTAGGATATAATATATATAAAAAATTAGGCTCTATAAATACATTTGAAGAATGTTGTCAATCCCCTAACTTATCGAGCTATGGCGTTTCACTTATTCATCAAAGCTCTTCAAATAGCGATACTACTTTTATAGACTTTGACTCGCTAGAAATTGGCGCCTCATATTGCTATTTTATAACCGCAATATATGATTTTGGCCAACTTGAAAGTTGCCCCTCTGATACAGCATGCTCAACACTACAAAAAGAAGTAGCAATTTTAACCAATGTTAGCGTTGTTATAACAGATTCTTTGCAAGGTATAGACTCTATTAATTGGATAAATCCACCGGAACTAGATACTAATCAGTACCAGGGCCCCTATCACTACGAAATTGCCAATAGTAATGGAAATATAATTCATCAATTTTCACCAAAAAACTTCTTATATGAACTTGAAAATAGCTACAGTACTTTAAACATAAACACTAAAGATACCAACAGAAGCTACAAGGTTGGTCTACATTATACTTATTTAAATTCAGATAGTCTTATTGGATACAGCAATCCTGCAACAAGTATCCATCTTAGAACCATTCCAAACGATAACCAAATAGAACTTTTTTGGAATGAAAATGTGCCATGGAATAACAATATGTATTTTATTTTTAGAAGTGACTCCATTGATGGTAATTACACTCTAATTGATTCTACTCTTGCTAGCTATTTTTTAGACTCTGGATTAACCAATAGAATTCAATATTGCTATTTTATTAAATCGATTGGGGAATATTCAGATCCTTCAATAATAAGACCATTAATTAATCTTTCTCAAAAAGCATGTGATGTCCCTTTTGACTATACACCACCTTGTCCTCCAAAATTAACTTTACAAGGAGATTGTGATCGAGAAATAAATAGTTTAAATTGGACTAATCCAAATAATTCTTCTTGTTCTGATGATGCTGTTTCTTATTCTCTGTATTTCACACCATTTTTAGATAGTGCATTTTCAATAATTAATTTATTTGACAATATTGAAGACACTACATTTCAGCACCAAAACCAATACAATGGAGAAAATTCTATAGCTGGTTGTTATTATTTAACAGCTACAGATTCCATGATTTATAACAATGAAAGTCTACCAAGTGACACAGTATGCTTTGACAATTGTCCAAACTATATATTTCCCAATATTTTCACCCCTAACGGTGATGGAATTAACGATTACTTCCAAGCTATAATGCCAATTAAGTATATAGATAATATAGAATTATATATTTTAAATCGTTGGGGAGAAGTTGTTTTCAAAACGATAGATCCAGATTTTTTATGGGACGGGACTGGAGAAGAAACACTATTAGATTGTCCAAGCGGAACCTACTACTTTCAATGTTTAGTTAGTAGCGTTAGACTATTTGGAATTGAGACCATAGAACTTAATGGTCATGTACAACTTACAAGAAAAAATATATCAAATAATTAATAAATGTTTACTGGAATTATAGAAAGCTTAGGAAAAATTACCAAAATAGAAAAAGAAGGACAAAACTACCACTTTATAATAGAGTCAAAAATATCAAAAGAATTAAAAATTGATCAAAGTGTGGCGCATAATGGTATTTGTCTAACTGTTGTAGAAAAAACCAAAAAAAATCATACAGTAACTGCAATTTACGAAACTGTTCAAAAGACAAACATGGGGTTTTTGAAAGTTGGAAGCCTTATAAATTTGGAAAGATGTCTTAAAATTGGCGAAAGACTCGATGGCCATATGGTTCAAGGACATGTAGATGATACCATTAAATGTCTTAAAATAGTTAACGAAAATGGAAGCTGGAGGTATTATTTTGAAGGAGCAAATATAGATCCCAAACTTCTTGTTAATAAAGGTTCTGTTTGTATCAATGGAGTAAGCTTAACAGTTGCAAATACCAAGGATAAAACTTTTGAAGTTGCGATTATCCCTTACACCTATGAAAACACAAATTTTAAGGATTTAAAAGCAAATGATTTAATAAATATTGAGTACGATATTCTTGGAAAATATATTCTAAAAAATCTAAAGACTTAATTATAAGTCGACAATTACCGTTATGTCTACATTTGGCCACAGAACATTTTTACCATCTGGGCCAGTGTGTTGTTCTAGACAAACTTCGTTAAGGGCGTCTAAAGAAGATTGAGCCCCCCAATTAAGAACATTAATGGATGTTTTAAGGTAAATCTCCTTACTGGTTAGGTCCATTTCCCATTTATATTGCTTTTCGACTTCTTGGCCGTTCATGATAATCACAAGTTTACCTGTTCCATTATCATCAATTGAAAGGATTCTTCCAGAAATGGAATCTGTATCTACCATTGTATTAAAAAAAGAATTGACAATTTTATAATCTCTTACCTTATCATTGGTACTTGTTGAAGCCACTGGAATCTTAAATGTTACGCCTGAAATTGCAGTACTTAAGTTGGTGCTTTCGGTAAATCCTTTTACTTCAGCTGACATAAATTTACCACCAACTTGTGCTTTTGCAGAATGCTTGAAAGCTGTCCATTTAATGATTACATCTCCAAGTGTGTAAATATAATCGTTGACTGTTATTTCCGGTATTTTTTTGACAGATACTAAAGCCCCATCCTTAGGGGACTCAGAGGAACAACTAATGAATAAAAGAGATGCAGCTATAATTAAAAAATTTTTCATATTTCAAATTTAATCAAGATGTTGTTTTTTTCAACGGTTTGTTGAGGGTTAACTTTTATCTTTTTTACTTTTCCGTCTACAGGTGACGATAAGATGTTTTCCATTTTCATGGCTTCTAAAATAATTACAGGATCGCCTTTTTTTACTAAATCTGACTCTTTTACAATGACATCGAGAATAAGACCAGGCATAGGGGCTTTCAAAATATTAATGTTTTTTTGGCTCCCTTTTTGAATCCCCAGTTTTTCTATTGTTTTTTCAACTTGTTTTATTAATCTAATAGTAGATATTTCACCATTTATTTTTATAATAAAAGACTGATCAATAGGATTATCCTTTAAAATTTTACATTCAAATTTTTTAGAGCCGTTGGACAAAATAATTTCTTTCTTAGAGTGGCTTATTTTTAATACTTTGAATTTGCCGAGATCTTTTTTACTTAAATCTAACTGCACAACACTATTTAAAATTCCTGTAATCATAAACAAATATTAAAGTAAATTTACAATTATTACCTTCTTAGTTTAACTTTAAAGACCCCAATTTCTAAAAATAGATGAGTGGTATTTATATTCATATACCCTATTGCAAGCAAGCTTGTCACTATTGTGATTTTCATTTTAGCACCTCCATGAAAACAAAGAATGAAATGATTGACTGCATCGTTAAAGAAATGGATATTCGAAAAAGTGAGTTTTCAAAAAAAATTGATAGCGTTTATATTGGGGGTGGAACTCCATCAGTTATGACTAATTTAGAACTGGAGACCATTTTTAATGGATTAGAAAAAAAGACATCTATTGGCGACATAAAAGAAATTACCATAGAAATTAATCCAGAAGATCTTAGTGGTGAAAAACTAGAGTTTTACAGAGAGATTGGTATTAATAGACTAAGTATTGGAATTCAATCCATGAATAACAACATCCTTAAATGGATGAATAGAAGTCACGATAAAAACCAAATTATAAATGGGTTAAGTACTGTTAAAGAGGCTGGATTTGAAAATATAAGTCTTGATTTTATTTATGGAACTCCAAAAAACTTACAAAGAGACTACAAGGATGAATTATTAGAAATTTTAAAATTCAATCCAACTCACCTTTCCTGTTATCACTTAACTATTGAAGACGGAACTTATTTTGGGCATTTAGAAAAAAAGAGAAAAATAAAAAGAATTGAAGATGAGGTTAGTCAAAAGGAGTTTCAATGGATTTCTGAAAAATTGAAATCCAAAAATTACCAACATTATGAGATTTCAAATTTTGCTCTACAAGGAAAGCAGTCTTTTCATAATTCCAATTACTGGAACCAGTCTTCCTATATTGGGTTAGGCCCTGGAGCGCATTCCTTTAGAAACTCTAAAAGAAGATGGAATATTTCCAATAATAGACTTTACATAAAAAATATCAAAGCTGGTGTCCCCTATTTTGAGCAAGAAGTCTTATCCCCTTATGATTTAGTGAATGAAAAAATAATGCTAGGGTTAAGAACATTAAATGGGCTGGATAAAAATTATATATTTAGCATTTTGCCCGAGTCTATAAAAGATGAAATTGAAAGTAAATTAAATACATTTTTAAAAGATGAAATTCTTATCTCTAGAAATAATATTATTTCTATGAACCCAGAAAAATGGTTATTATCTGAGCATGTTTCAAGAGAATTATTTATTTTAAAAGAATGATAATTGAATTAGTTATAAATGACGAAAAAAAGAAAGCAGATTTAACTCGCCCAATTGATTTGTCTTTAGCCTCTAAAGTTAAAAATAGCTTCAAGGCTTGGTATGTAGATGAAATTCAAATAAATGTTATTAAAAATGGAGACTTTGTTGGGAGTGTTAAAGAAGGAGGGAGTGTTAATTTTAAAGAATTACTTATTAATCCTCATGGCAATATGACACATACAGAATCTGTTGGCCATATATCCAATCAAGAAGTTTTTGTAAATAACATACTTAGCCAGTATCATTTTTCAGCTCAGTTAATTACTATCAGACCACAAGAAGCAAATTCTGATATGGAAAGTGGAATTAAAGCAGGTGATTATTTTATTGGAATAGAACAAATTAAAGATAAGATAAAGCCAAATATTCAATCTCTTATTCTAAGAACGCAAAGCAACTATAGTCAACTAAACGAAAAGACCTATAACAATACTAATTGGCCTTACCTTTCCGAAGAAACCGCAACTTACATAAGAGATTGTGGCATTGTTCATTTGCTAATTGACCAGCCATCTGTGGACAAGGAATCTGATGAAGGAAAGCTATTGGCACATAAGGCATTTTGGAATTATGCTAATGAATTAGATAAAAACAGAACCATCACAGAACTTATTGGAATTCCGGATGAAATTAATGATGGGATTTATCTTTTGAATCTTTCTGTGGCTAATATAGAAAACGATGCATCCCCTTCAAGACCAACAATTTATGAATTATTTTGAAACAAAATTTTGTTAAAAGCTAATTAAATGTAATTTTATTTCAAAAAAATCCTAATGAAGCTGGACGTAATCGATCTCAAGATATTAGAAGCCCTCCAAAAAAATAGTAAAATAACCAATATTGAACTTAGTAAGATTATTGGCCTTTCTGCTGCTCCAACTTTAGGAAGGGTTCAAAAATTGGAGAAATCTCAAGTAATTTCAAGCTATCATGCGACAGTAAATCATTCTAAACTAGGATTGGGGTTTACAGCCTTGGTTCACTTATCTCTTGTTCGACAGAAAACCGCAGCGGTTTCTAATTTCCTAAAACAAATTAAAGAAATAAGTGAAGTGAAAGAGTGTCTTCAACTAACTGGGAAATTTGATTACCAACTAAGAATAATTACTAAAGATATTCCATCTTTTGAAAAATTGCTAGAAAATAAATTAGGCAATATTGAAGAAATAGCTCAATTAGAAACTTCTGTGGTAATTTCAACCAAGAAGAATTCTAGTGTTGCTCCACTAGATTATAAAAAAGAAATTATTCTAAAAAGATAATTTAGCAGATACCATTAAGCTTCTACCTGGAGCACTAATTCCCGATGCAAAGGTCTTATAATGAATATCTAATAAATTGTAAAGACCTAAAGATAGATTTAAAGATTCTCTATATTGGTGCCCAACTTGAATATTTATGACCCACCAACTAGGATAACCCATGGGTGAAGCTTCTAGGGGATTATCTGTGTTCCCTTGTCCAAATAGTTTATTAATTTTTTCTGCGTTAAAATTATTTAATATTTGAAACTCAATTTTTTTAAAAGTATAATTCAAATTAAGTTTACCAAATAATGGAGGAATATGGCTCATGGGAATTTGAGTGTTTTTAAGAATTCCTCTGGTATAACAAAGGCTAGAATGAACCTTAAGATTTTTAAAAAAAGTAATAAAAAGCGACCCACTTAATCCATAGACTATTCCGCTTTCACTATTTTGATTTGCTAAAATTTCATAGTAGTTACTATCATAATAAATTAAGTTAGAGCCATTAATTTCTAAGCTTTGTTTGGTAATTACATTATCTAAAATTGTGACAAAAGAAGAGGAAGAAAAACTAAATTGAATATTTTTAAAATCTATTTTTTTTTCGATTCCAAATGAAAAATTATAAGCATATTCCGGAACCAACTGACTATTAGGGACTGTTAAAAATTGGTCTTTGATAAATACTTTTCCTAGATCATCAATATTTGGAGCTCTAAAACCGGTACTTAAATCCAAAAATATTTTTGTGGTTTCATCGGGATAAAAATATGTGCCAAGTAACCCACTGAGTGACTGTCTTTTAATTTCAAACCTATCTGACAAAAAATCTAGAGTATTTTCATTAAATATGCCAAAGGCCTTATTCCAAGTGTATCTGATTCCTCCAATTAGCGAGAGTCTATTTTTTTTCAGATTGTAACTCCCATAAATAGCAGGGGAAAAAGTATTACTTCCTCCGCTAGGATATCTTGAATCTATTGAAGAAGTGGAGCTGTCTAAAAGATTAAGTTCGTAAGCTCTACTATCAACAGTATTATAATATATCTCCGTTCCATAATCTAATTTTGAATTTGACCCAATAGATTTTGAAAACTGAATATTAGAACCAAGAATATCAACATTCTCTATAGAATTTTTTTGAAAAAAACTATTAAACCTCCTTATGAACCTAGACTCTACAATATGCTGGTGAGAAAAAACAGCTCTAATATCATCAAATAAATTAGAGGAAAAAGAAGAAGAAAAAGCAATAGAATTCAAAAGCCTTTTTTGTGGACCATAATTCCACTGAGCATATTCCGGAAGATTATTTAAGGTTAAGTTGTTGAGCTGGTCAAACCTTTGAAGATTGGAAGAAGAACTAAATTGAGAGTTGATAATTAATTTTGAAGTTGCATTTAATTTAAAAAGGATTTTATTGGTAAAGTCAATTTGATTGAATCCAACTCCTATTTGAATAGATGGATTGGAATTGATAATCATTGTGTCTTGAAAATTATTAAATTCTGTATAAAAATTATGTAACCCCCAGTTTTGAAATCCATGTACTCTATTTTCTCCCATCAAAACATCTCCAAATTTTTTATAGGTTATAGATGTTAAGGATGCTATTTTAGCACCTGATAAATTAAAATTAATATGGTTGGTCAGCTCATTGGTTGCACTATTGAATCTTGTAAAATATATTCCAGAAAAACTGGAACTGTCATTTGTGTTTAACAGAGCAGGATCTTTAGTTTTATAGTGAATTACTCCACCAATAGCGTCACTACCATAAGAAACTGCAGAAGGACCAAAGATCACGTCACAACTCTCTAAAATAAAAGGATCAACGGTAATGCTATTTTGTAAATGCCCTCCTCTGTAAATTGCATTATTCATTCTAACACCATCGACTATTAAAAGTATTCTATTAGCCTCGAATCCTCTTATAATTGGGCTACCACCAGCAAAACTAGTTTTTTGAATGGTTACTCCGTCTATTAAAGTCAAAAGTTCTGCTCCGGTTGATGTATTTGAATTTAATATTTCATTGGATTTAACCAGTTGATGATTTAACTCTTTCATTCCAATTGGTAATTGTGTGGTGCTAGAGGTACTGGCAACAAAAACTGGAAGAGATTGGTCTTTGTTATTGGGGATCTGAAAGAGAAAGTTTTTTTCGATCAGCTCTAGCTTACTATGTTTGTAAATTTTTCCAGATAAGTTAATTAAAATAGAATCATAATTATTAATTGTTTTTAAAAGAATAAATCCTTTTCTATTAGTAGTAAAGGTGTCTTTTCTAAACTGATTTTGAAATATTACTTTCTTTGATTTTAATTCATTACCAAATTCATTAACAAAAGTTATTTTCTGGCTTGTATAATAAGCAGTTGAAAAAAAGAAAATTAAAAAGAAATATGATTTGAAAAAATTACTCAATCGTAAAGAGATTGTAAAATCTTAATGGAATTTAACTTATCTATATTTAGTATCTCATGGTAGGACATATACCTCAAAAATAAATCCATAATTAATCTTCTGTTTGTAGAATCAATTTTAAAAAGAAATATATTATCAATATTCGTGCCTAATAATTTGTTTAATAGTTGATGAGGAAAGTTCTCTTCAATATTCGAATTATAGTTTTTGTTGAATTTACCATCCGAAAGACTAAAGTAAGGGTTATCAACTCCAAAATTATTTAATGGCTGAATGCCAAAATAAGTTAAAATTTCTTTAACAAAAAACAGTCCAAAGACAGCATTAAAAGGTCTATGTTCAAAGGAAATAATCATTTTCTTTAGCTGTACAAAAAGTATTTCATTTTTATCTTCAGTATGAAAAACTTTATTTAAAATTTCAGTTAGTAAAAGTGCATAACCAGTTTTTCGGATATCGCTTAGAATGTTAATGATGGGAAATTTCATTTCTACATTATTTGCTCTATTTACTTTTTTTTCTGGATTGTAAGCAGAGCTAAACTCGATGAAATGAAAAGGTTGAAATAAAAATCCCTGATTTTTTTTGGTGCTAATGTTAAAAACAAAAGTTGATCTTCCATATTGTCTTGTCAATAAGTCTACAATAATTGAATTGTGTTTAATTTTAGTGGCCCTAAGAAATAGACCTTCAATTCTTTGACTCATGTTTGTTTAAATATGATTTTGAATTCAGCACCCATAATTCGCTCTTTTACCAAGCTAATTTTTCCACTATGATTTAAGATGATTTGCCAAGCTAAAGCTAGGCCAAGTCCTTTTCCTTTTGTTTTAGTAGTAAATTTTGGTTCAAATATTTTGTCTTGAATTTCCTTTGGAATACCTGGCCCACTATCCAGAAAAGATACGATAATGTTATCCTCTTCTTTAGAGATATTTAATTTAATGTGGCCATTGTAGTCCATGGCTTGTAAACTGTTTTGAATTAAATTATTGAAAAGTCTAATGAGTTGATTTTCATCACCAATTAATTCAAAAGAAATATCCTTTTGAAAATTCACATTAAATTTTACCTTTTCTTCATGCTTAAATAAGTTTATGATTTTATTTATTATCTCAATTAAATCTAATTCCTGCATTTTACCTTTTGGCAGCTCAGCATAATTAGAAAACTCATCGGCAATTTCAGTCAATATTCGGATTTGCTGAAGCATTTTTTCTTGAAAATCTTTCAAGGTGTCTTGATTCTCTCCTTTGGATAGGTCTAATGCCCTGCCCAAATGTTGAATACTTAATTTCATAGGAGTTAATGGGTTTTTAATTTCATGTGCAACTTGTTTAGCCATTTCTCTCCAGGCTATTTGACGCTGGTTTTGAGCTAATTTTTCCTTGCTTATTTCTAGCTTATTTAGCATTTCATTGTAAGCATTGACTAATACTCCAATCTCATCGTTATTTTCCCATGAAAGTCTTTCGTTGTTTTCTCCAATTTCTACCCCTTTAATTTTTAAACTAATAGATGCAATTGATTTAGTGATGTAGGTAGATAGTAAATATGCTAAAATGACAGCGCCAATAAAAAGTAATAAAAAAATGGTAAGTAACCTTTTTAAAAAACCCCACAATTCTGTTTTATTAGTGTAATCTGAAGGATGGTAAGGGATATTTATTATCCCCATTTTTTGATTTTTCTTATTAAAGGCAAAAGAATAAGAGTTAATATCCTGATCACTTGATCTTTCAACTAATCTGCCATTTTTTGATTGATGTAATTTTAATAATAACTCTTTACTTAAATCACTAGAATATCTATCTTGAAAAAGTGTATCTATAGAAGCAATTAATATTTCACCTGATAAATTAAAAATTATAACTGGGAGATTATTAACATCTGCTATTTCTCTAAGCTTGTAATCAAAGTCTTTAGTAATAAACTCACTGATAGATGCAGGTTCTAATTCATCTAAAAAATACTGCAATGAAGAGTTTATAGTCTTTTCCTTTCTTTGGATTCTTTGAAAATGATATTGGTCGTTTTGTTCTTTAAAAAAATAAAATGTTGTAGCTCCAATAACTATTAAAGAAAAGGCTACTAAAGCAAGTATAGAAATGTAAAATCTGTTTTTTAAAGAAGAGTAGAACCAATGCATCAAAGGTAAATTTATGCAAAAGGATTTTAAAAATTAGGATTGTAGTAGTTTATCCTCCCAGTGCCTCAGCGCCAGCAACAATTTCAAGTATTTCATTAGTAATGGCTGCTTGCCTAGCTTTATTATAAAATAACTTTAAATCGTTTTTCATTTCGTTGGCATTATCTGTAGCTTTATGCATTGCTGTCATTCTAGCCCCATGCTCAGAAGCAAATGAATCTAAAAGCGCTTTGTAAAGTTGTATTTTTAGCGAACTTGGAATGAGCTCTTTAAGTATTTCTTCTTGACCTGGCTCAAAAATATAATCTACTAAACTTTCTGTCTCAGGCTGTAGTGGGATAACTGGTAAAAATGGCTCATTAATTGTAATTTGAACGGCAGCATTTTTTAAAGAATTATATATTAAAAAAGCTTGGTCAAAAACATTATTTTCAAAAGCTGACATTAACTTAGAAGTAATAGAAATAGAGTTTTCATAAGTTAAATCATCCCAAATAGCTTGGGCATCTGTTGGTAATGTCTCATTATTATTTATTAGCTCTGTCTTTTTAAAAGCATCGAAAACTTTTTTGCCAATTGTTAAAATACTGTATTCGTTCTCAGGGTTTTTTTCAATTGTTTTTTTAATCTCTTTGACAACGTTATTATTAAACCCTCCACATAATCCTCTGTTAGATGATATAGAAATTAGTAGTACTTTTTTACCCTTTAGGCGTCGCATCATTGGGTGTTCTGTTTTTCCAAATGTGGAAGAAACATTTAAAAGAATATCATTGAACTTTTTTGCAAAAGGTCTTATTTGAATTATTGCATCCTGAGCTCTTTTGAATTTTGCTGCCGAAACCATTTTCATAGCAGAAGTTATCTGCATAGTAGACTCAACAGACGTTATTCTAGTTCGAATTTCTTTTAAGTTAGCCATTATAAATTATGCTTCATAATTTTTAGACATTTCTGCAACAATCTTCTTTATTAAATCAGTAACCTTATCTGTTAATTTTCCAGCTTTTAAGATGTCTAGTTCTTCCCTGTGTTTGGTTCTCATAAAGTCTAAAAAGTTTTCTTCAAAATCTTTGATTTTGGCAGTTGGTATATTGGTTAGTATACCGGTAGAACCACAGTAGATAATAGCTACTTGTTCTTCAACAGGCATAGGCGAACCTTCATTTTGTTTTAAAATTTCAACATTTCTCGCGCCCCTTTCCAATACTGCCATAGTAGCTGGGTCTAAGTCAGATCCAAACTTTGAAAATGCTTCCAGCTCTCTATACTGAGCTTGGTCTAATTTTAATGTTCCAGAAACTTTTTTCATAGACTTTATTTGCGCAGACCCTCCAACTCTAGAAACAGAAATACCAACATTTATTGCAGGTCTAATACCAGCGTTAAATAAATTAGCTTCTAAAAATATCTGTCCATCTGTAATAGATATAACATTTGTTGGAATATAGGCAGAAACGTCTCCAGCTTGAGTTTCAATAATTGGTAAAGCGGTAAGAGATCCTCCTCCTTTAACTTTTCCTTTTAAAGACTCTGGTAAATCGTTCATGAGCTGAGCAATTTCGTCTGAATTATTAATTTTTGCTGCTCTTTCTAATAACCTAGAATGCAAATAGAAAACATCTCCTGGATAAGCTTCTCTCCCAGGAGGTCTTCTTAATAGTAATGAAACCTCTCTGTATGCAACAGCTTGCTTAGATAAATCATCAAAAATAATTAGTCCAGGCCTTCCGGTGTCTCTAAAATATTCTCCGATTGCAGCTCCAGTAAATGGTGCATAAAATTGCATTGGTGCAGAGTCTGAAGCATTGGATGCTACTATAATAGTATATTTCATTGCACCTGCTTCTTCTAATTTACTTACAATTCCTGCAATCGTGGACCCCTTTTGGCCAATTGCTACATAGATACAATAAACTGGTTCTCCTCTATCGTAGAACTCTTTTTGGTTAATGATTGTGTCAATACAAACAGTAGTTTTTCCAGTTTGACGATCTCCTATCACCAATTCTCTTTGTCCTCTCCCAATTGGGATCATAGCATCGATTGCCTTAACTCCTGTTTGAAGTGGCTCATTAACTGGTTGTCTATAAATAACCCCTGGTGCTTTTCTTTCTATTGGCATTTCAAATAATTCTCCTTCAATTGGTCCTTTTCCATCAATTGGTTGACCAAGAGTATCAACTACTCGTCCCAACATTTTCTCTCCAACTTTTATCGAAGCAATTCTTTTGGTTCTTTTAACCGTATCTCCTTCTTTAATATTATTTGAAGCGCCTAATAATACTACTCCTACATTATCTTCTTCTAAGTTTAAAGCAATCCCTTGAAGCCCATTATCAAATTCTATAAGTTCTCCATACTGAACCCCGCCAAGACCATATATTCTTGCAATACCATCGCCTATTTGTAACACTGTACCTACTTCTTCCAGTTCAGCTTCAGAGTTAAAGCCTGATAGTTGTTGTCTTAGAATTGCAGAGACTTCTGCTGGTTTTATTTCTGCCATTTTATTGTTTTTAGAAATCCTTAATAAAAAGGTTGTTATTGTAACTGTTTTTTAATTCTTTTAATTGCTTTCTCACGCTATCGTCAATTTGTAAGTCACCAACTTTAATTATTGTACCGCCTAAAATATCTTGATTTACTTTTTCCATTAATTCCACATCTTTATCCATCTTCTTTTTTACAAAAGAAACAACTTTTTGCTTAAGACCTTTATCTAAAGGAACGGTAGTGGTAACAACAGCAGTAATAATTTTGTGATGAGATTTATAAAGTTCTGTGAAGTTTTTAGAAATTGAATGAAGAAGAGGTTCTCTTTTTTTATTTGTAATTAACTTTATAAAAAAATAAGTTGTCTTGGATAGCTTTTTTTCAAATAAAGATTTTATGATTGATAATTTCTTGCTAGTATTTATTATGGGGCTTTTTAGCATTAGAGCAAAATCACTGCTCTCAGAGCAGAGGGTTTCAACAGCAATTAAGTCATTGTAACATTCTTTCAATTGATTTTTTTCAATTGCTAAATCAAGTAAAGATTTTGCGTATCTAGTGGTGATTTTAGAGGCGATCATAATTTTAATACGTCTGATTCTTTAATGTTTCTTCAATAAGATTTTTCTGACTCTTTACATCTTTAAGCTCTGATTTAATAATTTTCTCAGCCATTTGAATTGATATATCTGCTATTTCATTTTTTAATTCTATCATAGCTTTCATCTTTTCATTACTGATTTGTTCTTTCGCAGACAATATTATTTTCTCAGCTTCACTAGATGCTTTGATTTTTGCTTCAGAAATAGTATTTTCTTTTATAGCCCTCGCCTCTTTAATTATAGAATCTCTTTCTATCCTTGCTTCTTGTAATATCTTTTCGTTGTTTGCCGAAAGTTGTTCCATTTCAGCTTTTGCTTTTTCAGCTGAGGATAATGCTTCATTAATTGACTTGTTTCGATCATCTACAGCTTTTAAAATAGGACTCCATGCAAACTTTTTTAATAAAATAATTAATACTATAAAGACTACTGAAGTCCAAAATATTAACCCAATTCCGGGAGTTACTAATTCCATTTTTTTGTTTTTTAATAAACCTGCCCTCAACCAACCGTTAAAGGCAGGTCAGGTTAATTTAATTTTGTTTTACCCTTGTAAAAGAGCAACAACAACACCAAATAATGCAACACCTTCAACAAGTGCAGCAGTAATAAACATATTGGTTTGTATCATACCTGAATGTTCTGGCTGTCTTGCCATAGCTTCAAGGGCTTTACCCCCGATCATTCCGATACCAACACCAGCGCCAATAGCTGCTAGCCCAGCTCCAATAGCTGCAATACCTGGGATTACGATTCCTGCGTCCATTTTTATTAATTTAAGTTAAACAATCTATAAGTTTAATGTTCTTCAACAACCGCCATGCCTATAAAGACAGCAGACAATAAGGTAAATATATAAGCCTGCAAAAAGGCAACTAAAATTTCAATAAGGCTAATAAACAACACAAATAATACTGATACTGGAGCAACACCCCATGCACCACCATTTCCTAAAGAATCTTGCGCTATAAATATCAGAGAGATTAAACTTAATATTATAATATGACCAGCAGAAATATTCGCAAATAGTCGAATCATTAATGCAAAAGGCTTAGTGAAAATCCCTAAAAATTCGATTGGAACCATAATAGGTAGCAACAGAATTGGAACTCCAGGAGGTCTGAAAATATGACCCCAATAATTTTTATTTCCTGAAATTGTAGTGACAACAAAAGTGACAAATGATAAAACAAAAGTAACCGCTATATTGCCAGTTACATTAGCAGATCCGGGAATTAAACCTAATAAATTATTAATAAGAATAAAAAAGAAAACGGTCATCAAAAAAGGTAAATATTTTGTGTATTTTTTTCCAATATTTTGTTTGATAATATCATCTTTAACAAAAAGGATCAGTGGCTCTAAAAACGCTTGAAGACCTCCAGGTACACCGTTGTTTTTTCTGTAAGCTTTAGCGGAGGGTATTAATATAATAAAAAGTAGTATAGCAGAAATAAACATTGCCGCCACATTTTTTGTAATAGAAAAATCTAATAAAGATAGACCGCTTGTTTCTATAATTTTCCCATGTTCTAATTTATAAGTCCTATTTCCTTTGGATACTTTTGAGTGACCATGATTAAATTCACTGGACATAAAAACATCTAAGTTACCATCAGTATAAAGAATTACAGGCAGTGAAACTGAAACTGGATGTTCATGACCATCTTCATCTTTGTAATCAAAAAAATGCCAATCATGTGCGTCTTTAATGTGGTCCATTACAACCGGAACTGGATCATAAGGAGTACTTTTTTTTGTCTCTAATTTGCTTTCAATTGCAAAAGAAGAAGAAGAAAGAATCGCAGAAAAAATAATTAAATGAAAAATTGTTAAAAAACGATTCATAAAAGGTTTAAAAATTTGGCCAAAATTAATTAATTAATTGAATGTAAAAAGTGTTTTTTTAAATTTATTGTCTACTATCTTTAAACAAGATGAAAATTTCAATGAACAAATATGCAAAATAAAAAAAGAAAAAATGCAATATATAAGGAAGAAAAATGATGTCTTTTTGAGAAATTATGGGATATAAAAAAACAAGACTTGCAATCATTTTTAAAAAGCTCAGAGCTAAGTAGGTAAAAAGAGAAGTTTTTAATCGTTTTTGAAAAATATTATACAAGAAGAAAAAAGAAAAAGTTATTGCCAATAAAAAGGAATTAACAATAAAAATATCGGATGTTTTTAATTCCTGTATTTCAAAAATATTGATTAACGAAAAATCAAAGCCAATAAAAACAAAAAAACATATAAACAGAACTAAATATTTATTAATCATTTATTTTTTAAAGTTTTTATAACTTGGTAAAAAGCTAAGAAAATAGCACTTAAAGATAATATTAAAGTCCACCATGGAGTTTGATTTTTATAGCTTTCATCTAGATAATTTCCAAAATAGGTGCCAATTCCAATAATTAACCCCATTTGAATAGCTAAATTACTAAACAATAAAACTTTGTTCCGGTTTTCCATAGGGAATTGTTAAGCAAAAAATAGTTAATTTTTAAATACAGGCAAAACTTGCAGTATTTTCGCTAAAGTTATAGATTTTATAAAATGTTGATTTGGAAGAAAAAAAAGAAATAAAAACATCGTTATTAAAAAAAACATTTAAAACTCTAATTATTTGGTTCTTAGTATTCTCTCCAGCTATAGGGCTTTGGGGACTAATTGATTTGGCAGATGACGAGACTCTACCTAAAATAACAGAGTTAGAAAATCCTAAAACAGATCTCGCTAGTGTTGTTTTAAGTTCTGACTACGTTCATTTGGGAAAATATTACCATGAAAATCGTACCAACACTCATTTTAACAATTTACCAAAGTCATTAGTTAATGCCCTTATTGCTACTGAAGATGAGCGATTTTTTGAACATTCTGGGATTGACGTAAGAGCATTGCTTAGAGTTTTTAAAGGATTAGTTTCTGGGGACTTAAAAGGTGGTGGGTCTACCATAACACAACAATTAGCAAAATTACTTTTTCCTAGAAAAAGATTGAATAAATTCGAATTAGCATTAAGAAAGTTCAAAGAGTGGATAATAGCTTCTAAACTTGAAAAAAATTACACCAAAGAAGAAATCTTGTCAATGTACCTTAACAAATTTGACTTTTTGAATAATGCAGTCGGAATTAATAGTGCAGCTCAAGTTTATTTTAATAAACTACCTAAAGAATTGGACTTGCATGAGTCTGCAATGTTAATAGGAATGGCGAAAAACCCTTCTTTATTTAATCCTGTTAGAAGGCCAGACACTGTTCTAAAAAGAAGAACAGTGGTTTTGTACCAAATGTTTAAAAACAACTACATAACTAAAGAAGTTTTTGACTCAACCAAAAAACTAGAGCTTGACTTGGACTATAATAAAGTAGATCACCAAACTGGGTTAGCTCCATATTTTAGAGAAATCTTAAGGTTAGAATTGGGGAAAATATTTTCTGAAAAAGACGAGAATGATAAATATATAATTAGAAAATCAAACGGCAAAAAATTTGATTTGTATTCTGATGGTCTTAAAATATATACCTCTATTGATAGTAAAATGCAAAAACATGCAGAAAAAGCTGTTGAATCTCATTTTAAAAATTATTTGCAAGCTGCCTTTGACAGAAATAATGAAAAATGCAAAAATAAGCCCTTTTCTAATGATATAACCAAGTCACAAGCTGATACTATATTGGCTAGAGCTCTAAAACAATCCATGCTTTATAAAAAATTAATAGGTAAAGCCTGTTCTTACTGCGAAAGGCCAAAAAGATATCTTGTTAAAAAAGCGAAAGGATTTGAATGTTCCTACTGCGGAACCGTTAATCCTTTCCATACAAAAGATGAAATTGATAAAAAGCTTAATGAAAAAAGAACAGTTAAAGTTTTTGACTGGAATTCAGAAAACTTTGAAAAAGACACCCTTTTTTCTACAAAAGACTCAGTTAGATACTACAAAGGGCTATTAAGGTCTGGACTCATGTCTATGAACCCACATACTGGAGAAATTAAGGCTTGGGTTGGTGGTCCAAATTTTAAACATTTTAAATTTGATATGGTTAAGAAAGGAAAGCGGCAAGTGGGGTCTACCTTTAAACCATTTGTTTATGCTACCGCTTTAGAATCTGGTGTCGTAGATCCGTGTTATCAAGTGCCAGATATAGAATATTGTATAGAAGTTCCTTTTAACGAGGTTAGAAAAAAACTGTGGTGTCCAACTAACTCAGGAGACAACTTTACTGGAGCTTTAACCTCTATATCCTTTGCTTTGGCCAATTCAATGAATAATATTACGGCAAGTATCATCAAAAAAGGGTCTATGATCAACGATGTTTTTAATCGCGTGGCACAGCTGGGAATTGACACTTCTAAGTTTGACCAAGTCCCGGCAATGGCTCTAGGGGTTTTCGACATCTCTGTTCACGATATTGTTGGTGCAATAGCTCCATTTGCCAATCAAGGTGTATATATGAAGCCTACTTACCTTCTAAGGATTGAAGATAAATTTGGGAACCTGATTTATGAGCCCAAAATAGAATCCAGACAAGTTTGGAACATGGAAACTGCATATTCTATTTTGGAAATGATGAAGTTGGTAACTAGCGGAGTCAGTCACCCTACCCTAAAAAATTCCTATGGTAATCCTTTAAGAGGCGGAACAGCAATTCGTATAAGAGCTAAAGAAACAGCACAGAGACCATATACTGGGATAACCCAGCCAATTGCTGGGAAAACTGGAACTACCCAAAATCAATCCGACGGATGGTTTGTGGGTTTAACTCCCGATTTAGTTACTGGAGTTTGGGTTGGTGCAGAAGATAGGTCTGTTAGGTTTAATACTTTGAGTATGGGAATGGGGACCAATACTGCACTCCCTGTTTTTGCATACTATACAAAATATATAAATGCAGATGACTCCTTAAATATTTCTCAAGAAGATTTTGAAATGCCTGAAACTATGCTGAAATCACCCATTGATTGTAATGAAACTATTAAACACTTTAACTTCAAAGACGTGATAGAAGATGACTGGTCTAACGATGATAATTGGTAAATAAATGATTGAAAAAATAGTTTTAAACGCTGCTGAGGGTTGTAAAGATATTCATAATGGAGCAACAATAATGCTTGGAGGGTTTGGGCTTTGTGGAATTCCAGAAAACTGCATACAAGCACTAGTTGACATGAAGGTAAAGGGATTGACTTGTATTTCTAATAATGCAGGAGTCGATGATTTTGGACTAGGTTACCTATTACAGAATAAGCAAATTAAAAAAATGATTTCTTCATATGTCGGAGAAAATGAAGAGTTTGAATGGCAAATGCTCTCTGGGGAACTTGAAGTAGATCTTATCCCGCAGGGGTCTTTAGCAGAAAGATGCAGAGCTGGTGGAGCTGGTATACCTGCCTTTTTTACTCCCGCAGGATTTGGCACTGAAATTAGTACTGGTAAAGAAGTAAGAAATTTTGATGGAAAGCCCCACATCTTAGAAACTGCTTTAAGTGCAGATTTTGCAATTGTGAAAGCATGGAAAGGGGATACGGCCGGAAATTTAATTTATAAAGGAACTGCAAGAAATTTTAACCCTCTTATGGCTATGGCAGGAAAAATAACTATTGCAGAAGTAGAGGAATTAGTTCCCCCCGGAAAACTTGACCCAAATCAGATTCATACTCCAGGAATATTTGTTCAGAGAATTTTTAAAGGTTCTAATTATGAAAAGAGAATAGAGCAAAGAACCATAAATAAAAATAAATAATATGGGTATAGATAAAATTGGGATTGCAAAAAGAATTGCACAAGAACTAAGAAATGGTTGGTATGTAAATCTCGGAATTGGTATTCCTACATTGGTTGCCAATTATATCCCCAATGGAATAAATATTGAGTTTCAATCTGAAAATGGAATTCTTGGAATGGGGCCATTCCCTAATGAAGAAAATGTAGACGCTGACTTAATAAATGCTGGAAAACAAACCATTACAGCCCTTCCAGGAGCAGTTTACTTTGATTCCTCAATGAGCTTTGCAATGATAAGAGGGAAACATGTTCAACTTACTGTTTTGGGAGCTATGGAGGTTTCTGAAAATGGTGATATTGCCAATTGGAAAATACCTGGTAAAATGGTGAAAGGAATGGGGGGAGCTATGGACTTAGTTGCTAGTGCAGAAAATATTATTGTTGCCATGATGCACACCAATAAAAAAGGAGAAAGTAAATTGTTAGAAAACTGCAGCCTTCCTCTAACTGGTGTCAATTGTGTTAAAAAAATAGTAACAAATCTTGCGGTATTAAATATTTTACCAGTAGGAGGGTTCGAACTCCTAGAAAGGGCTCCTGGTGTGTCTATTGAAGAAATAAAATCTGCTACTAAGGGAAAGCTTATTGTAAATAGTAGTGAAATTCCAGAAATGAAATTATGATCTTAAATCTCTAATTTTTTGAAAAAGGTCTCATTTGTTCGACTGACTTTGATTGCCATATTATTAATTCAAATAGTGGTAATTTTTAATATCCGACCTTGGAAAAATGCAGAAAAACAAAATGCATTAATTAATTGGGATGTCACTTCATATTATTCCTACTTACCAGCAGTTTTTGTGCACCAAGATTTAAAATTTAACTTTTTAAAAAATTCATCTGTTAATTATGCCGAGAAGCACCAGTTTTGGCCTGAAACATCCCCCAACGGAAATAAGGTTATTAAAACAACGATGGGAATGTCAATCTTATATCTTCCCTTTTTTTTAGTTGCTCATACTTTTGGAATTCTAAGTCCCGAAGTTGATGCAAACGGATTCTCGAAACCTTATGAAATTGGGTTAACATTCTCATGTGTCTTTTATCTAATAATTGGAATGTACTTTTTAAGTAAAATACTATTGAGACTATATGATAAAAAAAATGTTTCCATTTTATTGCTTTTAGTTTTTTTGGGAAGCAATTTATTTTTTTACTCTACTACTGAGCCTTGTATGTCTCATGCATATACGTTTTCTCTCGCTTCCCTTCTAATGTACCTGACTACCAAAGTTTTTGAGAAATTTGAACTTAAGATAGCAGTACTTTTTGGACTAATCTTAGGATTGTTATTTCTTGTTAGACCAACCAATATCTTATTAGGATTGGTCTGTTATCTTTTCAATGTCTTTAGTTGGAAGTCATTTAAAAAAAGATTGTTGTGGTCTTTGGAAAACACAAAACTTTTAGTGCTAACAATTTTGGTAGCTATTTTAATATGCTCCATTCAATTTATTTACTGGAAATGGGCTACCGGAGATTGGATATTCAATTCCTATATTGGAGAAAGATTTTACTTTGATAGGCCAAGGGTATTAAATTTTCTTTTTAGCTACCGAAAAGGATGGTTGGTTTATAGCCCTATTTTCATTCTATCTTTTTTAGGAATCTATAAAATGTACCTAAATAAAAACGAATGGGGATTGCCTATTATAATTACTTTGATTGCCACTGTTTACCTATTTTCCTCTTGGTGGTGCTGGTGGTTTGGAGGAGGGTTTGGGATGAGGCCTATGATTGATTATTATCCACTATTAATAATTCCAATTGGGGAGCTCTTAAAGCTGAAGCTTCCTTATTTAAAAAATGGAGTTTTAACTTTAATTATACTATGTATTTCTTTAAATTTATTTCAAACTCTTCAAAGAAGAAATTTAGTTATTCACTGGGATAGTATGAGTAAAGAGTCATATTGCGCTTTTTTTACTACAATTAAAATGGAGAAGGATGAAGACTGGGAAAGACAAGAAAATCTTTTAATAAAACCAGATTATGAGAAAGCCAGGAAGGGAGAAAGCGAATATGATTTTAAAATTTTATAACAAGTTTAACCTTTTAGTTAACTCGTCTTTGTAAGACTTTCCAATATGGATTTCTTTATCGTTGATAATTATAAAATTGTCTTCTATCAATTTTATTTGATCTAACCTTACAATAAATGACCTTTGTACTCTAAGGAAATCTTTATTTGGAAGCTTTAACTCCAGTTCTTTCATTGTTGTTAAGACAGTATGCTTTTCTTCTTCTGTATGCACTCTCACATAGTTTCCAAGTGCTTCTACCCACAAAATTTCTTTTAACTTTAATTGAACAAGTTTAGAATCTGTTTTAATGAATACATGTTCTGAATCGTCATTTTCAACCAATTTTGCTCCCAGTCCAAAAAGCTTATTATTTATTTTTTTTACTGTTTTAATAAATCTTGCCCAATCCACTGGCTTTTTTAAAAAGTCTGTAACATTGTATTCATAAGACTCGAGTGCAAATTCATCATGAGAAGTAATCATTACCACTAAAGGTGGATTTTCTAGATTTTTCAATAACTCAATTCCACCCATTTTAGGCATTTCTACATCAAGAAATAAAACATCTACCTGGTTGCTATTAATAAAAGTATAAGCATCTAATGCATTTTGAAAGGTTCCAACACAGGAGAACTCTTCTAATTGACCAATCATGTCCTCAATGATAGAGATACAAAGTTCGTCATCATCTACAATAATAGTCTTTATCATAAGAGTAATTTTTCTTTAGTATTGGAAAGAAATAAACTTTTAAGTTGATTTAAATCCTCATCTAAATTTACTAATTTTTTTAATTCCATGGCGCCAATACATTCTGCAATATCGTTGAATTCCATCGTTGCAGAAGAGCCTTTCATTTTATGTAATTTACTTTTAAAAAGAGTTAAGTTTTCTGAACTAATGGATTGGCATAGCTCTTTATAGTCTTTTCTAAATGTTCTAATGAATATTTCTAAATATTTTGTCTTATTATTTGAACTTATTGATTTACCTAAATCAATATTTTTAATCGTCTCTGATATCTTTTTGTAAAGCATTTCTATATGGAACGGTTTAGAAATACAGTCATTCATTCCATTTTGATAACATCGCTCTAATACGTCTTCTACCAAATGAGCTGTCATTGCAATAATGGGAATATTATTAACTTTAGCATTGTCTAATTTTCTTATTTCAGAACTTGTTTCAAAACCATTTTTTAAGGGCATTTCTATATCCATTAAAATAATATCATAGTGGTTAGTAGCAACTTTTTCCAACACTTCCTCACCATTTATGACCCAGTCTACATTAACGTTATTGCCAGTATTTTGGATTAAATCTCTAAAAAGCTGACCATTAAGCTGGTCGTCTTCTGCCATCAATATCTTAAGTTCTTTAATTTGGGAAACCAAGTTTTTATTTTCTAAAACCCTTTTCTTTGCAATTTCATATGGAATTTTAAATGTGAAATCTGTTCCTAATTCGCTTGATTCCACTTTAATTTCTCCACCCATTAACTGAATTAAAAGATCACAAATTGCCAAACCCAAACCTGTCCCGCCATACTGTCTAGAAGTATTTGTTTTTTCTTGAGCATAAGGCTGAAAAATAAGCTTAAGTTTACCTTGTTCAATTCCTTTTCCATTGTCACTAACCTGAACTTCAATGGTCTTGTTTTTTATACTTTTAACCTGTACTCTAGCAACTCCACCAGGAGCATACTTTATGGCATTGTCTAAAAGATTAACTATGATTTGCTGAAAACGAAAAGCATCTCCTAAAATATTCTCAGGAATTTTATTTCCAAAAATTAATTTAACCTCCACATTGCTGTCCAAGGCTTTACTATTTAAAATAGAAATAGCATTTTCAATCACTTTTACAGGATTAAATGGAATTGTTTCTAATAAAATTTTACGCTTTTCAAGTTTTGCTAAATCTAGAATGTCATTTACTAAAAAAAGAATGTTACTAGCACTACTTTTCAAAGCATTTAAATGGCCTTTTTGAGAAGAATTTAGCTCTGTTCTGTCTAGTATTTCAGAAGCTGAAATAACTGCAGAGAGAGGGGTTCTGATTTCGTGGGTGGTATACGCTAAAAAATCATCTTTTTCTTTCTTTAACTCCTCTTTCTGTACGTTAGCTAAAAGGAGATTGTTGACAAGTTCTGACTTAGTTTTAAATGCAAAATAAATATAAATAGCAATTCCTAAAATTAAAAGTGCAATACCAAATCCAATAAATGTTAAATAACCTTGAAACTTTAATTCATTTTTCGTTTTAACTCTTTCAACATCTATCTTTTTCTCTTTCTCAGCTAATAAAATTCTTTCATTGAGCTCTCTATCTCCTTCTGCCATTTTAATCTGATTTATATATTTTAAATAAGGGTTTGCCCAATCGTATCTTTCAATGGATTCAAAAAAATCAGAAAGTTTATAACAGCTGTAGATTAGCCCTTTTCCAAAGTTATGAGTGATAGATTTTTCATAAATAGATTCGTTGAGTTGAACTACCTTTTGAAGATTGTTATTTCGCTCAAAAATTTCTGCTTTTTTTATTAGCATTTCTATAGATTGGGTATGATACTTATCTATTTCATAGAGCTTTTCAGCACTATCTAAGTATTGAACAGCTAAATCAAAAAGCTGATTATCTACAGCTCTTTTATGACTTATAAAATAAGCATAGGCTTTTAACTCAGACTCGGAGATATTATTGACCAAATTATTTAGACTATCATCATTTTTAATTAAAATATTTGGATTGAGGTCAATTTGAGCTAAATATCCTAAACACATTAAGGCATAGGCATTTATATTTTTCGCTTCCAAGAAGACATTTTTAAAAAGTTGATTTGAACTTTCTATATTTCCATTTTTTCTGTAAACTTCTCCAATTAATATGTTGTTAAAAATCAACTTTTTCTTTTTTCCGTTATCTAAATAAATATCTCTTGCTGCAATTAAGTTTTCTAAAGCAGAGTCACTCTTATTTAAATAGGAGTAATTATAAATAATCCCTTTTTGGATATAGCATTTTGCTTTTAAAAAATTATTGTCTGTATTTGCTATTGCTTGAGAGATGTAAACCAAAGCCTTGGTAGGATTTTCATTGATGAAAGCCTTTGATAATGTCAAATTATTATCTTGAATAGTATCTATCCAGTCTGCGTAATACAAGGCTTCTTCTTTGTCAATAGCTAGAATAAAAGAAGGTATAGCAAGTAATAATATGGAAATAACTAAGCTTTTCAATAAATTAAAGATAAGGACAAAATGAATTGCTCCCCAAAAATTATTTTCTTACAAAACTGGAACCGTGATTTTTATAAGGATTTTGCTATCTAGTCTAGTTTTCTGTTTTTTAATCTCATAATCATTAGAATAAATAACACATCTACCTTCAAAAATATTATCCTTATAAGTGAACCTGATTTCTTCATTTTTCGAAATCTCCTTAATAGTCAAATTACCAACTAATACAAATTCACTTTCTTCCATTTTAAGACTTTCACTTTTAAAAATTAAATGCGGATACTTCTCAGTATGGAAGTAGTCAGGGGCATTTAAATGTTTGTCTCTTGTTTTGTTGGAGGTGTTGATAGATGAAATGTTAACCTTTGTTTCAAAATAAGATTCTGATAGGTTATTTATGTCAAAATGAATTGTCCCAGAAACTCCTTTTATGGTTCCTACAGCTTCTTCACTTATATAATTAAACTCTACAATAGACTCTGCTGAGTTGATTTTAAAATCTTGGGAAAATCCAAAAGATATTATTGTAATGTATAAAGTCGATAGTATTAATTTTTTCATAGTCTTAAGTATTAAATTTTCGTGCAATAGTGAAGCCGAATCTAAATTCTCCTTCGCTCCATCTGCTTTTTGTATAAGGTAAAAATTGCCCTTCCCCAATGCCTCTAGAATTGACAAAGTTCAATAGAAAAACATGTCCAAAAGTATTTATTTCAATTCCTAGTCCAAATGGATTTACATAATTATTTTTTCTATAATCATTAGAGCTAAAAATGGCATAGTATTCTAGAATTAGGCTGACTTTTTTAAATAAGTGTATACGAGCCACCGATGAAATACGAGGCAAGAAATTATTGTCTTGATAGTTAACAAGGTTTCTATAAATAAACCCTGGACTTATTTGAAGAGTTATTTTTTTTGAAGGCTTAAATCCAAATAATATTTCGTTATGGTAGCTCAATCTATGGGAGAATTTTGTGAAATTAGTTAATTCAGTAGTATTATTAGAGCTCGGCATAGTGGTGAAAAAAAGCTGGGAAGAACCCGTGATTTTAATATTTCTTTCTTTGTTTTTATAAATTCCAAGTTTTAAAAACCCATCCCATAGTTCTAGAAAAGGCCCAGCTCCTTTAGAGCGACCTCCTCCAATCATGAAATTTTCTGTCATTCCATATTCTAACCCAATTCTTATATCTGAAGAATTATCCAGCCCAAATAATGTTCTGTAAGACTGATTGGTTGCTATTTCTCCAAACCTATGAGTGATTCTTAATTCAAGAACTTTTTTTTCTAGTAATTTAACTGTCTGCCCATTTATGGCTCGTGTGTCTAGGAATAAAGGCTTGTTTTGATTTTTTTTATCAAAATCCCATTCTTCTTGAGAAAATAGAGACCCAAAAGATATGAATGGACATAGTAGGATTATTCTAAATAATACTTTCATATTTGCTTATAAAGTTAATTTTTTTAACTTTTAAAACTTAAGACATGAGACTAAATGTAATGTATGGTTTTTTATTTTGCTTTTTTGTTGAAGGATTATTCTCTTGCAGCAAGGACAAAACTACTGAACCTTTACCTTGTGAAGCAAACGCTTTATTTGAAAGTGAAGTCAAACTCATTTTTTTAAATAACTGTACAAGTTGCCACAACAGCAATGTAAATTATGCTGGTATTATTTTAGAAGATTATGAGAGTATAGTAGAAAATATTGACCATTCTATGTCTGAAATAAATGCAGGAACAATGCCATACGATGAAAACTTTAATCCTGCAATAAACTCCAATTTAATAGATGTTCTAAATGATACTCTAATTGATAAAATTGACTGTTGGATATTGAACGGAATGGAAAATAATTAGTTTTAAATGAAAAATTTAAGCGATATAGATAAAGATAGAATAATAGAAATGGCTTGGGAAGATAGAACTCCATTCGAAGCTATTTTTTTCCAATTTAATATTTCGGAAAAAGAAGTAATCATGCTAATGAAGCAGGAGATGACTCTTAAAAACTGGAAGAAATGGCGAGAAAGAGTACAGGGAAGAAAAACCAAACATCTTAACTTAAAGGATAAAAACGGATTTAGATTCAAATCAACCAGGCAAAAACAGATTTCTGGCAACAGAATTAGCAAAAGATAATGATAAGAAACTAATAAAACTGACAAAAAAATATGAAAGAAATAAAAACCATTGCTTTTTTACTTTTCACAATAATTTACGGTTTTGTGAATTGTCAAAACGAAACAAACAGAGGTTACAAAGTCAATATTGGAGAGCCGCTCCCTGCTCTGGAAATGAAAATGAGAAGTGGAGAAGTTTGGACTAATGAAAATTTGGAAAATAAGGTAGTTGTTATTCAGTTTACTGGATCCTGGTGTAGTGTTTGTAGAAGAGAAATGCCAGAGCTTGAAAAAAAAGTTTGGCAAGAGTTTAAGAAAGAAGATTTTCTTCTAATTGGCATAGACACCAAAGAACCCAAGGAAAAAGTAGATCTTTTTATAGAGAAAATGGAAGTTACATATCCTATTTCTTATGATCCAGATGGGGAAATATTTTCAGATTTTACTATTGAAGGTGCTGGTGTTACTAGAAATATTGTTGTAGATAAAAATGGAAAAATAGTTTTCTTGACAAGGCTATATGAAGAAAAGGAATTTAACTCCATGATTCGAAAAATTAAAACCCTTTTATAACTAATTGTCAAAAGTTTCTTCCAAAGTAATGGTAGCTGCTACTACAGAAATTATTGCTAAAAAGGTGGAAATAAATCCGCCTATTAAAGGAATTAAAAAACATAGATAAAAAACCAAGCCCAGCCCAACTGCAAGGCCTTTTTTTCTTCTCACTAATTTAACGGACTCTCTTATCGAAACTTGGTGTCTTTCATTGGTGTAGTCCAAAAAAGAAAATCCATAAAAATAAGAAGCTAATAATACATTTCCCAGAATTGAAATTCCCCATCCTATTACAGGTATTAATCCAATTAAAAACAATACAAAAATCAAAACAAGTTGGGCAAGGATGTTTCTAACTGAAATTAAAATAGCTCGAAAAATATCGTTAATAAATTGTGTGAAATTAAAATTATAAATTCTCCTCCTTTGAATAGAGGCTGTTTTTTCAGATAAATAGGTGAACACAGGAGATAAAAAAATAATAGTTAGATAGCCCCCAAAAAAACTGAAAATATAGAAGAAAAAAAACTTCGAAACTAACAATATAGAAATATAAAAGAATTTATTTAAAAGCAAAATCCACCAATCTTCAGATGCTCCAAAACTTTCTAAATAGCTTTCTAAATATTGAGTTATTATGATCCTAAAATCATTCAATAGTGAAAGTCCAGAACAATAAACCAAAAAATTAAAAGCAATTGGAAAAAGAAAAAAATACAGTAACTTATTTTTAACTAGAAATTTAAACGCTTGTCTATAAGATTTTAGTCCCTTAAAAAAAAGTTTAATTTGATTTTTCATTTCACAAAATAAATATACATAGTTAAAGACATATTTAGAAAAGTACTAAACAATACGGCTAATTTTTAAAAATAATCTTTGAATAGGAAATGATTTGCCAAATTAAAGTTAGATATTGTTGGTAATAAATTTAAGTAAGAAAATTGCCAAACAAAAAAAAACTAGCAATTGCAGGTGCGACAGGGTTTATAGGAAGGTGGTTTATAGAAACCTACAAAGACAAATATGATATAATTGCACTTTCAAGAAAAAAAGTAACCCCATCTAATTCAGATGTAGAGTGGAGAATGGTAGACTTATTCTCTATCTCAAGTAGTAATAAGGCGCTTGAGGGAGTGGACTATGCACTTTATTTGGTACACTCTATGCAGCCATCTACAAGATTAAATCAAAGTAATTTCGAAGATACAGATTTGCTTTTAGCTGATAATTTTTCAAGGGCTGCACAGAATTGCAACTTAAAACATATTGTATATGTGGGGGGAATACTACCAAAAGATAATTTAAATATTTCAAAACATTTACTATCTAGATTTGAAGTGGAACAGGTGCTTGGGTCAAGAAAAACACCAGTTACAACTGTTAGAGCAGGGATTATTATAGGCCCTGGTGGATCTTCATTTAAAATTGTTACCAAGCTTGTTAAAAACCTGCCTATTATGGCTTGTCCAGAATGGACAAAATCAAAAAATCAACCGATTGACTTAAGAGTAGCGCTTAAAAGTGTTCATCAAATAATTGGCAATAAAAATTATTACAATAATCCTATTGAAATTGGAGGATCTGAAGTTGTAACCTACATGGACATATTAAAAATAACAGCGAGAGAAATGAAAAAGAAAAGATGGATTTTCTCAATACCATTTTTCTCTCTTGGAATGTCAAAACTATGGGTCGGGCTTTTCAGCGGCTCTAATAGTAATTTTGTTTCTCCTTTAATTGAGAGTCTTTGCCACGATATGACCCTGAATTCAAAAGTTATTTTGAAAGATTTACCAGACTATAATATCAAAGAAACTATTAAAAGAGCTCTAGATAATAATGTTAAAATTCCAACTAACCCTATTGGATTAACTCAAACTAAGGATAAAAATACGGTTAGGAGTGTGCAAAGAATTTCTAATCCTAGCAAAAAAACTGCTCTTTGGGTTGCCCAGGCCTACCCAATTTGGCTTAGTAAAATATTTAATAGAACTATTGCTGCTGAAGAAAATAAAGAATTATTGGAATTTAAACTTTTTGGCATATGCTTGCTTCAATTAAAACATATTAAAAATAGAAGCGATAAAAACAGACAACTTTTTTATATCACAGGTGGGTATTTAACAAAAAGAACCAATAGAGGATGGCTAGAATTTAGATCTATTTTAGATGGAAGTTATATTATTACAGCCATTCATGAATTTGTTCCAAGACTTCCGTGGTTGGTCTATAAGTTTACACAAGCAAAAGCACATTTATTGGTGATGAAAAAGTTTGAAAACTACCTTAATACTTTAAAAAAATAGAAGATGACCTATCTAAAACTAAAGGAGCTTACAGAGAAATTTAATTGGCAAAAAAAAGAGAAGAAGATTCGCAAAAAATTTATTTTTAAGAGCTTTGATTTGGCTGTTGACTTTTTTAATTTAGTTGTAGATGCGGCAAATGCTCAAAACCATCATCCTGACATTCTAAGTTCTTATTGTTCTATTGAAATTAGCTTGACTACCCACGATGAAAAAAAAATTACTGAAAAAGATTTAATTCTTGCGTCAAAAATTGATGAATTATTTGATAATTTTATTGCTAATGAAAAATAATGTTCTTATTACTATTGGTTTTTTAATCATTAGTAATATTATAGCCTGCCAGACAGAAAATATTAAACCCGCTGCCCTTATGAGTGATAAAAAGTACAATTCTCTTACAAAAGAAGAAGAGAGGGTTATAGTCCAAAAAGGAACAGAATATCCATTTACTGGAGAGTACAATAATCATTATGAAAATGGAATTTATTTGTGTCGAAGGTGTGAAACTCCTCTATACACATCAAAAGATAAGTTTAAATCAAACTGTGGTTGGCCTAGTTTCGATGATGAAATTTCGGGGGCTGTTAAAAGAATAACAGATGCAGATGGCCGAAGAACAGAAATCTTATGTAATGAATGTGGAGGACATTTAGGTCATGTTTTTATTGGAGAGCAGTTAACCGAAAAAAACACTAGACACTGTGTGAACTCTATCTCATTAAAATTTGTTGCTGGAAAAGAATGAAACTAACTACCAAGACTATAGATGCCATAACCTTGAGATTGGAAAAAATTAAAAAATTTATTTCCTTAAATAATGGGGCAGATATTGACAATATAAAAGATGAGATCTATGAGATTGTTCAACAAATCGAAGAGGAAACACACAGATGCTATAACGACCAAAATGAGTGACTCAGTATTTAAAGTAATCTATCCATATCTTCTGTGTTTATTATTTTCTAGTTCTAGCATATCTCAAGAAATTAGCTTTTTATTTATGGGTGACATTATGGGCCACGGTCCTCAGATAAGATCTGCATGGCAAGAAAATAAAAAACAATACGAATATTCAAAGGTTTTTAAACCGTTAGAAGATATAATTTCTTCCGTAGATTTTGCAATTGCCAATCTAGAAGTAACTCTTGCAGGAGAGCCTTACATTGGTTATCCTCAGTTCAGCTCACCAGATGAATTAGCTGTGGCTTGTAAAAATAGTGGAATGGATGTCTTGGTGACAGCAAACAATCATTCGTGCGATAGAAAAAATAAGGGAATTGTCAGAACTATAGATGTTCTAGATAGTTTAAATATTATGCATACAGGAACCTTTAAAGATGTAAAAAAAAGGGAGAATGAAAATTTATTGATACTCTCGAAATATGGAGTCAAAGTTGGGTTATTAAATTACACCTACGGAACTAATGGAATACCATTTTCTCATCCAGTTTATGTGAATTTATTAGACTCTGTTTTAATTAAAAAAGACGTGATAAGTGCTAAAACAAAAGGCTTAGACAAGTTGGTAATATTTGTCCACTGGGGATATGAATATAGAGATTTCCCTAACTCTTATCAAAAAAAATACAATAGTTTTTTTAAAGGTCTAGGAGTAGATATAGTTATCGGGTCTCATCCTCATGTAATTCAACCTATGGAATATAGAAAAGATAATAATCAAGAATTTTTAACCGTTTTCTCTCTTGGAAATTTTGTTTCTAACCAACGTGCGGAGCGCAAAGATGGCGGAGCAATGGTTAGACTTTCTTTTAAAAAAACTGAGAATAATATTCTAATTTCTAAAAAAGAGTACATCCCTGTATGGGTTCATAAATTTATGGAAAAGGAAAAATATCATTTCCAAATCCTGCCTTGTGCAGGGCCTAAATTCAGCGAAAATTATTTTTCAAATAAAGAAGATTTTCAGAAAATGAAAACTTTTTTAGATAATACAAGGACCTATCTTGAAGCTAATAATTTGGACGTTAAAGAAGGGCTCCCATATGGGCTTATTAGATTTAAACCAACAACTATTCTACAAAGTCAAACTCCAGAACTTAGAAAGTTAAATGTAAATAAGTTAAAAACTAAAAGAAGAAGAAGAAAAAGAAGAAAATGAAATTAAAAACTCTTTTTATTTATATAATGGGTATAGGATATATTTGGGTTGGGTTAAAGCATTTTATTGATACTTCATTTTTTTTAAAAATTATGCCCCCAAGTTTTCCATTGCATAAAGAATTAGTATATGTTAGTGGGGCTCTAGAAATACTATTTGGAAGTGGGATTATCATTAAAAAAACAAGATTTTATGCTTCTTGGGGAATTATATTGCTATTAATAGCTGTGTATCCTGCCAATATATATTTGGCATTTAGTGAAGATGCTCAACAAGCAATTGGTGTTTCTAGCTTTGTTGCCTCCTGGGTAAGGCTGCCTATTCAATTTGTATTAATTGGATTTGCTTATTTTAGTACAAAAAATTAAGCACTTTTCACTTTTTGCCAATATTCATTAACTGTAGTGTTGAAGTGTTTCTTAAAGTTTCTAGACATGGTTTGGTGAGAGCCGAAGCCAGATTTTTTCAATGCTGTGTCTATTGAGTAGGTATATAAAAATCCTTTGTCTATTAAATCTTTCAAATAGTAAATTCTAAAAGAATTGAGATAATCCCTGAAGTTATCATAATTATTTTCCTTAATTATCTTTCTGATTAGGAGTGGATTTTTGTTAATAATTGCTGTGAATTTATTAAGATTCATTTTTTTATCTAAAAAATATTGCTTTTTACTTAATAAATTATCTATGACTATTAATTCGATACTTTTTGAAGGGTTAAGTGTTTTTAAAGAAAATGAGCTAGAAATATTAACTAAAAGTTTTGGGCTAAATAAAAGATAAGTTGCCATTATTAATAAAATAATCGAATTAATAAAATAAATAACGTTAACAAAATTTTTTCCGATTAATTTAGATGGAAAAGCGGAAAACATAAAGACTAATGTGATTAATAGAGTATAGGGTATTATCCATTTTTTAAAAATTTTTTTTTCATTAGTTGTTTTAACGACTTTATTATATGTTGTTAAAATATTTATCCATATTAGTGTTAATAGGTATGGAATTAAAAAAAAATAAGTTAAAATATTTGATATACTTATAAATCTTTCATTAGAAAACCTTATTATTTTAAAACTTTTAAGTTTAAAGTCACTAAAAATTTGATTCTCAAATAAATTTATAATTATAAAAAAGATAAGAGGGATTAATAAATTTACTTTAAACGAAGATTTATTATTTTTTAGATTACTGATGTACAAATAATATGCTAAAAAAGTTAAAATTATAAGTGTTATTGTTAAGCTTATGTTTATAGAAATTAGATGTATATGATCTAACAGTCTTGAAACTAAAACAATTACTATTAAAATAAAGTGTAATAATAGATATCGTAAGTTTTTATTTTTTGCTTTTGAAATATTTTTCGATAGGAATACTATAATTGGGAAATAGCAAACTATGGATGTGAATATTAAATATGATTTTAAATCCATAAATTTGGTTTTTTAATAAAAAATATAGTAAATATACGTTTTTTGGATGTCCATTTTATGCTTTTTGAATATTTATTTTAATGCAGCTTTGTAATTTCACCCCTGAATTTTATTATTTTTGATTTTATAGTAAAATTAATAGTGTACTTAACTAACACTCAAAAAACTTATAACTAAAAACATTTACATTACTTTTAAAAAAATCAAGATGATTAAAAAACTACGAAAACTTTCTTTATTATTTATATTCTCTTTTTTATATTGTTCATTAAGTGCACAAGACACTACTCTAGTTCTTAGCTCTAATAACCTAACACTTTCAAGCTGTGACGGAGATACAGCAACATTAACGGCAGGAGTAGTTGCTGCGTATTATGGAACTGGCGCAGATGGTGATGTCTCATTCTCTACAGGAACGAATTATACAGATGGCGTTAGATCAACTGTCACTGGTTCAAACAGTTCAGGCTCTTCAACTTTGGAATTAGATTCTCTTGCAGGACTCACAGTGAACGATGAAGTTTTAATTATAACTATGCAGGATGACAATACTTCTAATAATAGTGTTGGAACTTTTGAATTTAAAGTTATAAGCTCAATAAGTTTAAGCACTTTAACTTTTACCGAGAACTTGTTAAACGATTATAACGCTTCTTCTACAGTAAAGCATCAAGTTATTAAGGTACCCAATTACAATAATGTAACAATTAACTCAGGGGCAACAGTAACAGCTCACCCGTGGGATGGTAGTACTGGCGGAATTGTATGTTTTAGAGCTTCTGGACAATTGGATAATTCGGGAACTATTTCAGTTAATGCAATTGGATATAGAGGAGTAAGTCATGCAGATGCTATTTCCGGAAATCAGCATTACAGAAATAAAAATGGAGCCCAGGGTGAAGGAATCTATGGAATTGGTTTTCAAGGTGCTGCATCTAACGGCTCTAATTCTACTGTCTGGAATGGGGCTAATGGTAATGGTGGTGGAGGCGGAACAGGTAAGCAAGATGCAGCAGGTGGAGGCGGTGGTGGATACGCTAATTCCGGATCTAGTGGAGGGTCACAAAGTGGTCATACAGGTGGGAGCGGTGGAATTTCGGTCGGAATTCCTGATTTAACAAAGCTTATATTTGGGGGAGCAGGTGGTGAAGGAGGCGCAGATGAAGATGGTCACTTACCTGGAAAAGGAGGAAATGGAGCAGGAATTATTTTTATTTCTTCAAGTTCTTTAATTAATTCTGGAACAATCTCATCCAATGGAGAAAATGCAGGTAATGGAACAAACTCAAATCCAAATGGAAGTAATGGTAGTGGTTGCGGAATGGGCGGCGGCGGCGGCGGCGCTGGAGGATCAATTTTTATTTCATCCTCTGTAACTAATAGTGGTTCAATTACCGCTAATAAAGGAAGTAAAGGAACAAATAATGGCTGTGGTCAAGCTGGAGGTGATGGTAGTGTTGGTCGTATTGCCATAGCTAGTCCAAGCTCTAACTTTCCAACAACAAGTCCTGTTGCTAATGAAGCTTCTTTACCAGTAATATCTTCATACACTTACATATGGTCCGATGGTTCTTCTAATAACACTTTATTAGTTTCTCCTAGTGCTACAACAACATATTCTGTCACTGCAACTAGCGGCAACTCAACTATAACAAAAGATTTAACAATAACTGTTCTTCAAAACCCATCTGTTCCAGACATAAACGACGTAAGTCACTGCGCTGGAACTTTTACTTTTTCAGCTCCTGTGGATACTGGAGCAACTATAGTTTGGTATTCAAGTGCTAACGATTCAGTTCCTATTTATTATGGAAACTCCTTTACTACTGGTTCTTTAAGTACTGATTCTACTTTTTACTATTCTTCTATTGCGGGCAACGCAGCTCCTGTTGGAGACTTTGCAGATGCCCCTGTAGAGATAGCGGTTGGCTTAAGAAAATTAGTAGGTAGTTATAGTGGTAATGCAATAAAATTGAGAAGGTCTAGTGACAATGCAGAACAAGATTTTGGATTTACTTCTAGTGGAGAACTTGATGTTGCTGCAATACAAACTTGGCTTGGTTCCTCTACTGGATATGTTAAAACAATATATGACCAAAGTGGAAATTCAAGAGATTTTACCCACAGTACTGCTTCTAGACAACCTGAACTATTAATTAGCGGAGTTAATTCTATGCCTACATTAAACTTTACAACATCAAATCAATTACGGATGACGTCAAATGTGCTTTCATGGCCACTAACAATTATTGCAACAGCTCAATTAACAAATAATAATTGTAATAGGGTTTTTGGTGACGTTAATTCTAATTGGCTTCATGGTTATTATGGTAATATTATGAATAGATTTCACTATCAAAATGGTTGGACTTTAAATTCGGGAACACACAACATTAGTGCGACAAATTCTACGCCCTACATACATTCATCAATAAATCCAAGTTCAACTTCACATGCATTTTACAGTAATGGTAGTTTATTACAAACAGTGTCAACAAATGGTAGTGCGCCAAGAGGATTTACTTTAAATGGTTATTCAAACGTATCTCAAACTTCAAATGTTAAAATATTAGAACTTATAATATATGGAGCTTCAATCACTGAAAGTGAACTAAATGACGTTGAAAGTAATATTGCAGAAAGATTTGGGGTGCCATATTCTGGTACAACAAGCACTAACAATGGTATACTTAATTCCTTATTATACTGTGGTGAAAATCCTAATAGAAAAAGTGTTACAGCAATTGTTGATGCAACACTTACTGAAGATGCAACATTTAGCTATTCTAAAGCATCTTACTGTGCAGGTGATAATAATCCAATAGCAAATATTGCAGGAACTCTAGGAGGAGAATTTACTTCAACTACTGGGCTTGCTATAGACCCTGCAACTGGTGCAATTAACTTAGCAAATAGTACAGACGGAACTTATACTGTTACCTACACAACTTCTACAAATACTTGTGGAGCAACTAGTACATTTGATGTTGTTATAAGCTCACAAACTGCACCTACGATAGATGCAGGGGCTGATCAAACTGTTTGTGATGGTGGATCTGTTACGCTTTCTGGTTCAGGTGCTGTAACTTATGCTTGGGATAATAATATTACGGATGCTACTGCTTTCACGCCAACTGCTACTGCTACTTATACTGTAACTGGTAC